>LIDZ01008167.1_pt3 | contig 43195 bp, 46 predicted proteins | sample 644651 | NCBI WGS metagenome assembly LIDZ01 (sample SAMN03856242, study PRJNA289617) | food metagenome | isolation source: wine grapes on drying loft during traditional withering process | host: Vitis vinifera cv. Corvina | place: Italy: Gargagnago di S. Ambrogio di Valpolicella | collected 2014-01 | reverse complement strand
CCAGTATCTGAACGAACATATGGCTGAAGAAACCACCATCGAACAGCTGTCACGCCGCGCCTGCCTTTCCCCGTCTCGTCTGGCCCACTTATTTAAAGAAGAGACCGGTCACACTGTCTTTGCCTGGCGTGAGAAACAGCGTATTGCCCGAGCCTGCCTGTTGCTAAGCAAAACCAGTTTTGCCATCACCCATATTGCGTTAACGGTCGGCTACACCGATCCGCTTTATTTCTCCCGCCTGTTTCGAAATCATATGGGAATTAGCCCAAGGGAGTTCCGTAAGAAATAAGGTATTTCACAAAAAGACCGACGGTTAATGTTTAATTGCGCGTTTAAACTGCATCATTCGCGCGTCTCCTTCTGGCTCACGCCTTACCTGAAACGAAGTAACGCCTTCGCCCCCTGTCACGCTGGCCGAAAACGGCGGGAGAGGATCATCAGCAACACAATTCCGCCGCTCATCAACATCCATGCCGTATTCAGTGACGCCGTGCTGTCCAGCACCATGCCGGCGATCAATGGCATGGTTGCGGCGATGATATAGCCTCCGCCCTGAACAAAAGAGAGGAGTTTGCCTGCTTCTTCCGGCGTTTTGGCGTGGTCAAAGGTCACGATCAGCGAAAGAGGAAACAGTGCGCCAATTCCCAGCCCCAGCAGCAACGTCGACAGGATCGCGGCCTCTCCTCCGAAGAACACCAGACAGAGTAGCCCGGCCAAAATCATCAGCAACACCAGCAGTAATGGCGCGCGTCTGTCGGTGAAACGGTGGATCACCGCAGAAACGATAAAACCGGAAATCACTTCGGTTAAGGTCAGCGCGGCAAGCAAAAAGCCACTGTTACGTGCGCTCCAGCCTTGCTCAATGTAGAACGGCGGCAGCCAGACCAGCACCAGCGTGTAAGCGCCGGTCCCGATGCCAAAAAAAGCCAGCAGCAGCCAGGCGCGCGAGGCCGAATACGTTGACTGAACAGGTTGAGTCGCCGCCTGCGGCTGATTCTTTTCGGCGGCGAACCAGATGATAAAGGCCAGCGCTGCCGGCAACGCCGCCAGGCCGAGGGCATAATTCAGCCCCAACGAAACCGACAGCGGTTCTGCTGCTGTTGCCGCCAGCGCTGCGCCGCCCATAATCCCGGTCGAAAACAGCGCCATCAGCGTCCCGGTATGCCGGGCGTTGCGCCGCTTGATCAGGGCAGGCATCGCCGCCTGCACCAGGCCAATGCCCATTCCACCCGCCAGCGCAGTTGCCATTAACACCCCGCCGGACGTATAAAACCCTCTGAACAAGCAGGCAAATGTAATAATGCCAAGACCAGTGGCGATGCCCCGCGCGTAACCGATTCGGCGTAACACCGTGCCGCTGGCCAGCGCGATGACGCCCATCATCAGCACCGGCAGGGTCGTTAACAGGCTGATAGTGGTGCCCGTCAGCTGCTCCTGGCGTTGTAACAGTGGCAAAAGCGGCCCGACAGCGGCCATCAGTGGTCGCAGATTAAGGCCGACCAACAGCACAAGCAGGGCAAATAGCGTAATGGCTGAGAATGCAGTTTTCATAACCGACTCCTTCGGATAAGGCGTTGCGCAGCAGAGGTGTGCTGGCAGTGTGAACTGACTTATCTTAACGTTAAGATAAATTACGCCTTGCCGATAGTCGGTGCGCACTAATGAACATGTTAACCACAAAGAATTAAGGGAAATGATGCCAGATCATGTTGATTTCGTTATTGCTCAATGGGCTGACGCCATGCCGGATCTGGATGCGTCGTCGATGGCGGTGTTCGGCAGAATGTTGAGGATTATGAAGCAGCTGGGAAAAGCGCGAGCCAGCGCACTGGCGCCGTTTGGCTTTCGTGAAGGTGAGTTTGATGTGCTGGCTACGCTGCGTCGTGCCGGAGAACCCTTCCGCCTGACGCCCACCCAGCTTTTCACTTCGCTGCTGGTGACGTCCGGGGCGATGACCAACCGGTTAAGCCGGCTGGAAGCCAGTGGGCTGATTGCGCGGATCCCGGATCCGGCGGACAAGCGCAGCATGATGGTGTGCTTAACGCCAAAGGGATTAACGCTGATTGAGCAGGCGCTGGTGGTACATACGCATACTCAGGACAGGATGCTTAAAGGGCTCAGCCAGCCGCAGCAGATCGCGTTGCAGGATCTGCTGCGCCAGATGCTGGCGGAAGAAGAGAGTGAGTCGATCGCTTAACGAGGCGCCGATCGATGAGATCGATCGGCCGCGACGCTATTTTCGGCCATCCATCACCATACGCAGGGCCAGTCCGGTCAGCACCATGCCCATCAGCCAGCGCTGGATTTTTTGCCAGGTTGGGCGCTGAGCAAGGAAGTTAGCGATGGTGCCTGCGGCGAAAATAATCAGGCCATTGACCAGCATACTGGTAACGATCTGCGTGATGCCTAAGGTCAGTGACTGGGCCAGCACGTGCCCCTGTTCAGGCCGAATAAACTGCGGCAGCAGGGTCAGATAAATCACCGCAGTTTTAGGATTCAGCAGGTTGGTCAGCAGCCCCATGGTGAACAGCTTACGTGCGCTGTCCGGCGGTAAATTGCGGAGCTGGAACGGCGATTTGCCGCCGAATACCGCCTGCCATGCCATATACAGCAGATACGCTGCACCGGCGATGCGCAGCGCATCGTAGGCCAGCGGCACGGCCATAATCAGCGCGGTAATTCCCAGCGCGGCACAGACCATATAAAACATAAAACCCAGCGCCACGCCGGTCAGCGAAATGTATCCGGCTTTTCGTCCCTGACAGAGCGAGCGGGAAATCAGGTAAATCATATTTGGACCGGGCGTCAGCACCAGGCCAAGGGCGATGGCCGCGAAGGGGAGAATTTGCGACAGGGTGACCATGCAGAATGTCCTTACGATGTTGGGAGGCAATAAGCGGCAACGTCTCCCTGGATACGACCAGAGCCACTTCCCTGTGACTCTGCTTGCCCGATACATTCAGGCTTCAACGTCGGACTTTTGCTTACGCGCGCACCGTGTCATTACCGAATGCGACCCACTTATAAGTGGTCAGCGCTTCAAGGCCCATCGGGCCACGGGCATGCAGCTTCTGCGTGCTGACGGCGACTTCTGCGCCCAGACCAAACTGGCCGCCATCGGTGAAGCGCGTGCTGGCATTGACATACACCGCCGAGGAGTCGACTTCATTCACAAAGCGATCGGCATTGTGAATGCTGCGGGTCAGGATCGCGTCGGAATGCTGAGTGCCATACTCACGGATATGGGCAATGGCTTCATCAAGATCGTCCACCAGCTTGACGTTCAGATCCAGTGCTAACCATTCGTCACGGAACTGCGCTTCAGTGACTGCACTGACTTCAGCCGGGCCTTGTTGCAGCAGCGGCAGCGAACGCGGATCGGCATGAAGCGTGATGCCCTCTTCCGCCATGCTGCGGCTCAGTTCAGGCAGGAAGCTGTCGGCGATAGCCGCATGTACCAGCAGCGTTTCCACCGAATTACAGGCGCTTGGACGCTGTTTCTTGGCGTTGATAATCACCTTCATGGCCGCTTCCCGCTCACTCTGCTGGTCGACAAAGATATGGCAAACGCCAATGCCGCCGGTGATCACCGGAATGGTCGACTGTTCGCGGCACAGCTTGTGCAGGCCGGCGCCGCCGCGAGGGATCAGCATGTCGACATAGCGATCCAGTTTCAGCAACTGATTAACCAGCTCACGATCCGGGCTTTCAATCGCCTGCACCGCACCCGCCGGCAGGCCGTATTCTTTTAACGCGCCCTGGATAACCCGCACGGTTGCGCCATTGGTGCGGTAGGTTTCCTTACCGCCACGCAGGATCACCGCGTTGCCGGTTTTCAGGCACAGGCTGGCGACGTCTACCGTGACGTTCGGGCGGGCTTCATAAATCACCCCCACCACACCCAGCGGCACGCGACGCCGTTCAATGCGCAGACCGTTGTCCAGCACGCCACCGTCGATCACCACGCCCACCGGATCCGCCAGACGGCAGACCTGACGCACATCATCGGCAATGCCTTTCAGCCTCGCCGGATTGAGCATCAGGCGATCCATCAACGCGGCACTCATGCCGTTCTGCCGCGCATCAGCCAGATCCAGCTCGTTAGCCGCGAGGATCTCCGCGCTTTGCGCTTCAAGGCGATCGGCAATGGTCATCAAGACCTGATTTTTCTGCACGGTGGACAGCACCGACAGCTGATAAGACGCGGCTTTCGCGGCTTTGCCCATTTCTTCAAGCATATCCTGCTCCTTAACTGACGATCATATCGTCGCGGTGAACGGCAACCGGACCATATTCATAACCGAGAATGTCGCTGATCTGCTGGGAATGGTGCCCGGCAATCATCCGCATCGCATCGCTGTTGTAGCGGCAGACGCCGTGTGCCACATCGCGCCCTTGCAGGCTGCGAATGCGGATCACTTCGCCACGCGAGAAGTTGCCGCTGACCTCGCGGATGCCTTTCGGCAACAGTGAGCTGCCGCGTTCCAGAATGGCGGAAAGCGCACCGTCATCAACGGTAATTTCACCGGCTGGCGGCGCACCGAAGATCCAGCGCTTGCGGTTTTCCAGCGGGGTTTCCAGCGCATGGAAACGCGTGCCGACCGGCTTGCTGTCGATCACGTCAGCAATCACGCCGGCGCGATTGCCGGCAGCAATAATGGTGTCGATGCCCGCGCGACAGGCCACGTCGGCCGCCTGCAGCTTGGTCGCCATGCCGCCGGTGCCGAGCCCGGAAACGCTGTCGCCGGCTAATGCACGCAGCGCATCGTCGATCAGATGCACATCGCCAATCAGTTCAGCCTGAGGATTATTACGCGGATCGGCGGTGAACAATCCTGGCTGATCGGTCAGCAGCAGCAGCTTATCCGCGCCAGCCAGAATCGCCGCCAGCGCCGACAAATTGTCGTTGTCGCCGACTTTGATTTCAGCGGTGGCCACCGCGTCATTCTCATTAATCACCGGCACGATATGGTTATCCAGCAACGCGCGCAGGGTGTCACGGGCGTTCAGGAAACGTTCACGATCTTCCAGATCCGCGCGCGTTAATAACATCTGGCCGATATGGATACCGTAAATCGAGAACAGCTGCTCCCACAGCTGAATCAACCGGCTCTGCCCCACCGCAGCGAGCAGCTGCTTTGAGGCGATGGTCGGCGGCAGTTCCGGGTAGCCAAGGTGCTCACGTCCGGCCGCCATGGCGCCCGAGGTGACAATCACAATCCGATGGCCTGCCGCATGTTGCTGCGCGCACTGGCGCACCAACTCGACGATATGTGCCCGGTTCAGCCGACGCGATCCGCCGGTTAATACGCTGGTCCCCAGTTTCACTACCAGGGTCTGGCTGCTGCTCATTATTTCCTGCCGTTACGTAAAAAAAACTCGAACTGACGTTTTAACAGGTGTGGTGCTGGAAGCCAACAGGCGGCAGGAGAAAAGGCGGAATTTAGCGTGACAATCAGCTAGTTCAAAAGTTCGCAAATAACAAGAAGTGAGTCGAAATGTAATAAAACTTTAATCTCCTCAGGGTAAAACGTTCCTGCCTTCAGAGAAGTCTTAAGGCCACTTGAAAACTTACTCATTCGGGATTGATAGCAAAATGAAGAAAAGCGCACTGGCAATCTTAACCGCCGCACTGGCTCTGTCCACCGCTGCACAAGCCGCAGAAATCTATAATAAAGACGGCAACAAGCTGGATCTGTACGGTAAAATTAAAGGCCTGCACTATTTCAGCGACAACGACGGTAGCAACGGCGATAAGTCCTACATGCGTATGGGCTTCAAAGGTCAGACCCAAATCAACGATTTGATGAGCGGTTACGGCCAGTGGGAATATCAGTTCAACACCAATAACTCTGAAGGCAGCGATGCCAACGCCGGTAACAAAACCCGTCTGGGCTTTGCCGGTCTGAAATTCGGCGACTACGGTTCAATCGATTATGGCCGTAACTACGGCGTGCTGTATGACGTGGAAGCCTGGACGGATATGTTCCCGGAATTCGGCGGTGACGGTACGGCGCGTGGTGATAACTATATGACCCAGCGTACCACTGGCGTGGCGACCTACCGCAACTCAAACTTCTTCGGTCTGGTTGATGGCCTGAAGTTTGCCTTACAGTATCAGGGCAAGAACGACGAAGGTTCCTCTAACTCGCGTACTGACGTCAGCAAGCAGAACGGCGACGGCTACGGTCTGTCTGCGGTGTACGCGCTGGGCGACAGCGGCGTGAGCCTGAGCGGTGCTTATACCTCTTCAGACCGCACCAATGCCCAGCAAGCGCGAGTCTGGGGCCAGGGCGACAAAGCCGACTCCTGGGGCACCGGTCTGAAATATGATGCCAACAGCGTTTACCTGGCCGCTATCTATACCGAAACCCGCAATATGACGCCAATCAGCGGCACGGCCGTGATCAACGGTGCCACCACCACCGTCGCCGGGGCAGCCAACAAAGCACAGAACATTGAATTGGTGGCACAGTACCAGTTCGATAACGGTCTGCGTCCATCCGTGGGCTACGTGCAGACCAAAGGCAAAGACATCGAAGGACTGGGTGATGTTGACCTGGTGAAATACATCGACGTTGGCGCGACGTACTACTTTAATAAGAACATGAACACCTACGTTGATTACAAAATCAACCAGCTGGACGACGACAACAAGCTCGGTCTGAACAATGACGACGTGGTGGCTGTTGGCCTGACGTACCAGTTCTAATCCGTTTTTTCATTCCCCGTAACACGCCACTGCTACGGTTGCTCCACCCTCGTTATGTGTCTAAAACAAAGGCTGGCAATTGCCAGCCTTTTTTAATGCTCGGGTGATGACTTCCGCCGGGATCAGGCGGTCAGTTTGACCGGCGCATCCGCAAAGTCTGCAGCGGGTTTCAGCCCCAGCTCCATCTCTTCCAGCAGCGCTTTCAGCCGCACGTGGAAATTGCGTAAGGTCTCTTCCAGCCGTTCGTTATTCTCTTTCCCTTTCACGGTCGACGGCTTCCAGTTGCCTTCTTTATCGAACAGACCGAAGTGGTACTCGTAGGTGAAGTGATCGCTTTGCGCTTCCAGCTCCATCCACCAGCCCCAGAACTCACGCAGCTCAGGTGAGGGTTTCACATTGACGCAGACCGCCAGGCAGTCAAAGAAAAAACGGTCGTCTTCACATTTCGCTTCGCGAATATAAGGCCCCAGCGATCCAAAGCGCTTCATTAAGCGGCTTTTGGGATGCCCACTCGGTAACGTCATCAGTAAACCTCCATCGTTGAGCCTGTTAATTAATCCTCTATGGCGCTTAAACGCGGCAACACAGCGGTTTAAGGCTTAAAGGTTATAGCAAAGGATTGAATTTTAGCAACTCATCGCGTCAGCCGTTTCGCTAACCAGTCGACAATATCACGTAATGCTTTATCAAAGTTGAGCATTGCAGGCGAGAGCGGGATCGGCATCAACTTCCCGTCTGCGGACGAGTTAACGATGAGCCGGGATTCCTCTTCCGGACTGAACGGATCGTTTGGCCAGTAGCCGGACAGCATCGGGGTTGGGCATCGACGTCCCAGCAAGCCCTGCATCTTCAGCGAATAACGATTGAGTTCGATGCGCAGCGCAGAGTCAGACGCGGTGGCCATGCCCAACCGGCTGGCCAGCACATCCATATACATCTCGGGAACGCTGTCCTGCATCGCCTGATCGCACAGCAGGCTGTGCACTACCGGCCCCAGGCAGGCCACGGCCCGCAGGCGTGGCGCTTCCAGATAGGCCAGCCTGACGGCGACGTTCGCACCAAAGCGGTAGCCAAACGCGCCGACGCGTTGGTGATCGACCCAGGGCACGTTCTCCAGCTGACGCAGAACATGCTGATGCAGGAAGCTGGCATCCTGCGTCAGCTTCCATTTGGCCGAGAAGCCTACCGATGGCATATCGATGGTCAGCATGGCGATGCCGCGCGGCGCCAGGTAGTCGTGGAACAGGCGATAATGGTCGGTTTGCAGCGAGTCGAGGCTGCCGCACAGCAGCACGGTAGGATAAGGCGCGCTGACGCCGGGCGGCATATGCAGGAAGCCAAAGATCGGGCTGCCGCCGGGAATGGCAAATTCCAGCTCCTTCAGTTCACCGGACAGGCGCGGCGTGGCTTCTTCATACGCGCGGTTCGCCAGTACCTGCGCCTGCTCGGCCAGCTCATCGCCTTTCAGATGTGGATAGCCGGCAATGCCATACAGATTGGCGGCATGCAGCCAGCACTGACCGGCGTCCGCATCGGTTTCTGCCTCACCGGCTTTCTTCTGCCACAGCGCCGCCTGTTTCGACCACTCATAAATCCAGTTACCGCCGCGATAACCGACCACGGTATCCAACAGCTGGTCGTCGGTGTGTTCAACGCGGCTGACGGCGATGCGGGCCAGCACTTCGCTGATTTCCTGCGGGGTGATGCCGCGCCACGTCCACAGCAGGCGGTTGATCATCCGATACCAGCCGGCATTGCTATCCCCTTCCAGCGCGGAGTGGATGGGCAGCGGTTTATGGTGATGGAGACGGCGAACTAACGATGATGTTTCAGGATGCTTGAAGCGAGGTTTGAACAGCTCTTCGCTCAGATTTTTAGGTGACATGACGTAACGATCCTCCAGCACGGGGCATGGGATGAGTCTATCCCAGCCTCAGCCCTGACGCTCGTAAAAACGACAACGCCCGGCATAACCGGGCGTTGCTTTGACGTGCGTCAATCAGCCTTTAACAATTGGCGGAATATAGACCACGCCCATGTCCCACGGCTGCTCAATCCAGGTGTTCTGCGGGATATCGACCACATAGTCGTCCACCAGCGGGCGACCGGCTGGCTTGGCGAAAATGGTAACGAAGTGCGCTTTTGGATACATATCACGGATGGCCTGAGCGGTGCCGCCAGTATCTACCAGATCGTCAATGACGATAAAGCCTTCACCATCGCCTTCTGCACGCTTCAGCACGGTCATTTCGCGCTGGTTGTCGTGATCGTAGCTGGAGATGCATACGGTATCGACGTAGCGGATGCACAGCTCACGAGCCAGCAAAGAGGCGGGAACCAGACCACCGCGGCTGACCGCGATAATGCCTTTCCACTGTTCAACAGGAAGCAGGCGCTGGGCCAGTTTACGGGCATGAATTTGCAGCATGTCCCAGGTGACGACGTATTTTTCACTCATAAAGGAGTCCCGACCAATGGTGTTGGCTTAAAAATGTACAATGGGAGAGGTTGCGCGGAATTATAGTGATCTGAGCCGCTAAAAACCAGCGCCGTGACCCTTTTTTCCTTCTGCGAAGTAAGCGCGGCTGCGGAAACGATGATATTCTTTGCCCATCGCGTCAGAGTATCTGACGGGAGTCATCCACTCGCTAAACATCCTCGCCATCCGCAGCCCAGCTGCCCGATGGTGATGACACAGGAGATTTGTCGTGTCTGAATTATCTCAACTTTCCCCCCAGCCGTTGTGGGATATTTTTGCCAAAATCTGCTCGATTCCGCACCCGTCTTATCACGAAGAAGCACTGGCAGAACACATTCTGTCGTGGGCGAAAGAGCAAGGTTTAACGACCGACCGCGATGCAGTGGGTAACATTCTGATCCGCAAGCCTGCCACTGCCGGTCTGGAAAATCTGAAGCCGGTTGCCCTGCAGGCGCACCTCGATATGGTGCCGCAGAAAAATAACGACACCGTGCATGACTTCACGACAGATCCGATTCAGCCATGGGTTGATGGCGAATGGGTGAAAGCGCGCGGCACCACGCTGGGCGCGGATAACGGCATTGGCATGGCGTCCGCGCTGGCGGTGCTGGCTGACCCGAGCGTTGAGCACGGCCCGCTGGAAGTGCTGCTGACCATGACCGAAGAGACCGGCATGGTCGGCGCCTTTGGTCTGCAGCCGAACTGGCTACAGGCCGATATCCTGATCAACACCGACTCCGAAGAAGAAGGTGAGATCTATATGGGTTGCGCCGGTGGCATTGATTTCACCTCGACGCTGGCCATCAGCCGTGAAGCCGTTCCGGCAGGTTACGAGCCGCTGAAGCTGACCCTGAAAGGCCTGAAAGGCGGCCACTCTGGCTGTGATATTCACGTCGGTCTGGGGAACGCCAACAAACTGCTGTCCCGCTTCCTGTTCGCGCATGCTAAGGCGCTGGATCTGCGTCTGGTAGACTTCACCGGCGGCACGCTGCGCAACGCCATCCCGCGTGAAGCGGTGGCCACGCTGGCTGTTCCTACGGACAACGTCGACGCGCTGAAAAGCCTGGCGCTGAGCTATCTGGAAACGCTTAAGTCCGAGCTGAGCCTGAAAGAGAAGAACATCAACATCGTGGTTGAGAACGTGGCGGCTGACGGCCAGGCGCTGACGGCGGCAAGCCGCGATACCTTTATTGCCCTGATGAACAGCACGCCAAACGGCGTGATCCGTAATTCAGACGTGATGAAAGGCGTGGTCGAAACCTCGCTGAACCTTGGCGTGGTGTCGCTGAAAGAGGATGAAGCGAAGATCAACTGCCTGATCCGTTCGCTGATCGACAGCGGGAAAGACTACGTGGTGGAAATGCTGACCGCATTGGGCGAGCTGGCGGGCGCGAAAACCGTGGCCAAAGGCAATTACCCAGGCTGGCAGCCAGACGCGTCCTCGCCGGTGATGGCGCTGGTCGGTGAGACCTATAAAACGCTGTTTGGCAAAACGCCGAACATTCAGGTGATCCACGCGGGTCTGGAATGTGGTCTGTTTAAGAAGCCGTATCCGGACATGGATATGGTGTCTATCGGACCGACCATTACCGGCCCACACTCACCGGATGAGCAGGTGCATATCGAAAGCGTTGGCCTGTACTGGAAACTGCTGACCACGCTGCTGAAGGCGATCCCGGCCAGGTCATAAGCCGGCTGACGGGCGGAAGAAATTCCGCCCGTTTTCTTTCATCCCCCGGGCACGTCTGTCGATCAACACCCCGCCGTTTTAAAGTCCCAGCAATAGCTGTCTTTCCAGCTGCGGATTCAGCAGCGTAACATGCAGTCCCACCAGCCTGACACCTCTTCCACCGCGCCGCTCTTCCCAGGTTTTGCGCGCCACCTCGATCAAATCCTCCTTATTCAGCATCGGCCAGATGTGCTCCTGGGTGGTTTGCTGGAAATCGGAGAACTTCAGCTTCACGCCCTGACGCGCAATCTGCCGGTCAGGTTTGATTTTGATTAGCCGACGCTCCAGCTCGTCATACAGGAAATCGATGATCTCCAGGCAGGCTTCCCAGCTGTGAATATCTTCCGACAGCGTGCGTTCGACGCCGAGTGATTTGCGTAAGCGTTCGGTCACCACTTCCCGCTCGTCGATGCCGTTGCTGCGTTCCCAGATCACCCGGCCAAACTTGCCAAAGCGTTTTAACAGCGCGGAGAGATCGGTGTTCTGCACGTCGGCGCAGGTTTGCAGCCCCATTTCTTCCAGCTTTTTGGCGGTGACTTTCCCTACGCCGGGAATTTTCGCCAGCGGCAGCGTCAGCAGAAACTGCGGTAGCGAGTCGGGCGTAATCACATATTGCCCGTCAGGCTTGTTTAAATCGGAGGCGATTTTGGCAGCGAACTTGATCGGCGCAATGCCGGCGGAGGCGGTGAGATTGAGTTCGCGGGCGATGGTCTGGCGGATGTCGCGCGCCATCAGCGTGGCGGAGCCGTGACAGTGCGGGCTGTCGGTGACGTCGAGATAGGCTTCGTCCAGCGACAGCGGTTCAATCAGCGAGGTGTAGCGCGAGAAGATTTCACGAATATGCTGGCTGGCTTCTTTATAGGCTTCGAAGCGGCCAGGGATCACTTTCAGATGGGGGCAGAGCTTCAGCGCCATCGCGGTGGACATGGCGCTGTGCACGCCAAACTTCCGCGCCGGGTAGTTGGCCGTGCTGATTACCCCGCGTTTCAGATGGCTACCGCCAATGGCGATCGGGATATCACGCAGGCTGGGATCGTCGCGCATTTCTACCGCCGCGAAAAAGCAGTCCATATCAACGTGAATAATCTTACGCATATCCCCCCCAAACGCACTGGATAAGTATACAGTTAATCAGCCGGGTTTCAATATGCCGTTCGCCCGGTAAAGCGCAGCGGCATAGGCTTCCGGCAATTTTTTCTTTCTCAATTTGTTCACTGGCGACTTGATAAAAAAATAGACAATGCTAATGTGACGCAGCGATAGCGGATTTCTCCGATATTGCAAGTGACACTGCCTTCGGGCATAGCATCCAACCCTCTTTTTCAAGGGAACCAGAATGGGCAAAATCGCACTGCTGTTTGCGATGATTTTTCTGCCAGCCGTCGTCTTCGCCAGCGTACCAACGTCCCCGGTACTTCCGCTCGCGCCGGTAAGCAAAGAGTTAAAGAAACAATTACTCGGCACCCCCGTGTATATCCAGATTTTCAAAGAAGAACGTACGCTTGAACTGTATGGCAAAATCGGTAACGACTACCGCTTGCTGGACAGCTACCGCATCTGTAACTTTTCGGGCGGTTTAGGCCCAAAACGTCGTCAGGGCGATTTTAAAAGTCCGGAAGGATTTTACAGCGTGGGCCTTTCCCAGCTGAAGCCTGACAGCCGGTTCTACCGCGCCATTAACGTCGGCTTCCCCAACGAATACGATCGCCAGCAGGGTTATGAAGGGAAATACCTGATGATCCACGGCAGCTGCGTATCGATTGGCTGCTATGCGATGACCGATGCCAACATTGCCGATATCTATCAGTTTGTTGATGCGGCGCTGCGTAACGGCCAGCCGCGAGTGGAAGTGAGCATTTACCCGTTCCGCATGACCGACAGCAATCTGCAGCGTCATCGCAATTCGGTGTATTACAGCTTCTGGAAACAGCTGCAGCCAGGCTATGCGCAATTTGTGCAAAACCGCCTGCCGCCGTCAGTGAGTGTTAATGAAGGTCATTACGTGCTGAATCAGCCAGGTTCCCTGATCAGCACGCCAGTTTCGGGATCAGCGCTCGCGCTCACCGAGGCAAAATAACGCCCAGTCACCTGGTTCAATCTTGTTCCAGGTTTCATTCCCCGTCAGGGGCTGAGTGGCGATCACCGTGACCACGTCGTTCGGCGTGGTCTGCTTTTGAAAATCAATCTCAACATCCTGATCCAGCAACGTGGCTTTGCCAAACGGTGCCCGTCGGGTGATCCAGAAGAGATTGGTCGAACAGAACGCCATTAAATACCGCCCATCCGACAGCAGCATATTAAACACGCCCTTCTCACGCAGTTCCGCCGCCAGTTCAGCAATATAACGGAATACCGCCGGCCAGTTCCCCGGCGTACGGGGATAACGCGTGGTGAGCTTATGCAATAGCCAGCAAAATGCCAGCTCGCTGTCGGTTTCACCGATCGGCCTGAACGGCCCGGTATCCAGCCCTTTATAGCCTTTTAGCTGCCCGTTGTGCGCATAGGTCCAGTTGCGGCCCCACAGTTCACGGGTGAACGGATGAGTATTTTCCAGCGACACTTCGCCCCGGTTGGCCTGACGGATATGCGCCACCACCGAACGGGACTTGATCGGGTATTCCTGCACCAGTCGCGCGATAGGCGAATTAAAGCTGGGCTCGGGATCTTTAAAGGTGCGGCAGCCTTTTCCCTCGTAAAAGGTAATGCCCCAGCCATCTTTGTGCGGACCCGTTCCCCCACCGCGCTGCACCAGCCCGGTAAAGCTAAAACAGATATCCGTCGGAACATTCGCGCTCATCCCGAGCAATTCGCACATAGAAAATCCTCACGTAGCGGCCAGCCGCAGCTGGCCAGAAAAACTACTCGGCCATCTCTTTTTCAATCAGCAGGATCAGGATGTGGATCACTTTGATGTGGATCTCCTGAATGCGGTCAGCGTAACCAAAGTGCGGCACACGGATTTCCACATCGGCCATGCCGTCCATCTTGCCGCCATCTTTGCCGGTCAGGGTGATCACCTTAATGCCCTGAGCGCGAGCCGCTTCAACCGCTTTGATCACGTTAGCAGAGTTACCGGAGGTGGAGATTCCGAACAGCACATCACCGGATTTACCGACCGCTTCAAGGTAACGGGAGAAAACGAAGTCATAGCCAAAATCGTTGCTGACGCAGGACAGGTGGCTGACATCAGAGATAGCAATGGCCGGATAGCCTGGACGGTTCTCACGGTAGCGCCCGGTCAGCTCTTCAGCGAAGTGCATGGCGTCACAATGGGAGCCGCCGTTGCCGCAGGAAAGCACTTTGCCACCGGCTTTGAAGGCGTCTGCCAGCAGCACCGCAGCGCGCTGGATAGCGTGAATATTGGCATCGTCACTGAGGAATTTATTGAGCGTTTCCGCTGCTTCGTTGAGCTCGGCGCGAATGATGTCCTGATACATAGGGAAAGTCCTTTAGAGGTGAGGTCGCCATCAGTTTACCAAGTTGGGAGAGGGGCGAAAAGCGCCCTGCACCTCAAGCTGAGGCTTTGACTTTTGGTGCGGCCGGTTTGTGAGCCAGGTTGTAATTATTATGTAAACAGATTGCTAACGCACAGCTTCTCCATTAAATCTGTATTCAACAGGTCAGACCTCTTACAACTTACGGAGCGTTAGTTATGATGGTTCTCAGTATCGTGGCCACGATCGTCTTGATCGGCGCACTCTTTTATCACCGCGTTAACCTGCTGCTGAGCAGTGCGATCCTGCTCGCCTGGACAGCTGCGTGGTCATTCGCGCATCTCTGGACGCCGTGGCTGTTGATCCCGCTGGCGATTATTCTGCTGCCGTTCAACCTTTTGCCACTGCGTCGGGCGATGTTCTCTAAATCCATGCTGCGCACCTTCCAGAAGGTGATGCCACCGATGTCGCGCACCGAAAAAGAAGCGATCGAGGCCGGCACCACCTGGTGGGAAGGCGACCTTTTCCGCGGGACGCCGGACTGGCAGAAACTGCACAACTACCCGCAGCCACGACTGACTGAAGAGGAACAGGCGTTTCTCGAAGGCCCGGTTGAGGAAGCCTGCCGCATGGCTAATGATTTCCAGATCACCCATGAAATGGCCGATCTGCCGCCGGAGCTGTGGGCCTATCTGAAGGAGCACCGCTTCTTTGCGATGATCATTAAGAAAGAGTACGGCGGCCTGGCCTTCTCGGCTTACGCTCAGGCGCGGGTGCTGCAGAAACTGGCGGGCGTATCAGGGATCCTGGCTATCACCGTGGGCGTGCCGAACTCACTCGGTCCCGGCGAACTGTTGCAACATTACGGTACCGATGCACAAAAAGATCATTATCTGCCGCGCCTGGCGCGCGGTGACGAAATCCCGTGCTTTGCCCTGACCAGCCCGGAAGCCGGTTCGGATGCGGGCGCTATCCCGGATACCGGCGTGGTGTGCATGGGCAACTGGCAGGGTCAGCAGGTGCTGGGCATGCGCCTGACCTGGAATAAACGCTACATCACCCTCGCGCCGGTCGCTACCGTGCTGGGCCTGGCCTTTAAGCTGTCGGATCCTGAGCATCTGTTGGGGCAGACCGAAGAGCTGGGCATTACCTGTGCGCTGATCCCGACCGATACCGCGGGTGTAGAAATCGGCACCCGTCACTTCCCGCTTAACGTACCGTTCCAGAACGGGCCGACGCGCGGTAACAATATTTTTGTGCCGATTGATTACATCATTGGCGGCCCAAAAATGGCCGGTCAGGGCTGGCGGATGCTGGTCGAATGTCTGTCCGTGGGACGCGGCATTACCCTGCCATCCAACTCTACCGGCAGCCTGAAAAGTATTGCGCTGGCGATTGGCGCCTATGCGCATATCCGTCGTCAGTTCCGCCTGCCGATTGGCAAGATGGAAGGGATTGAAGAGCCATTAGCGCGCATTGCCGGCAATGCCTATGTAATGGATGCCGCCGCCACGCTAATCACCTCCGGCATTATGCTCGGTGAAAAACCGGCGGTGCTGTCCGCCATCGTCAAATATCACTGTACCCACCGTGGGCAGCGCGCCATTGTCGATGCGATGGATATCGCCGGCGGTAAGGGCATTATGTTAGGTAAAAGCAACTTCCTGGCGCGGGCTTATCAGGGCGCGCCGATTGCCATTACCGTCGAAGGCGCCAACATCCTTACCCGCAGCATGATCATCTTTGGTCAGGGCGCGATCCGTTGCCATCCTTATGTGCTGGAAGAGATGGCCGCCGCACAAAGCAACGATTTGGTGAAGTTTGATAAAGCCCTGTTCAGCCATGTCGGTCATGTGGGCAGCAACAAAATGCGCAGCCTGTGGCTGGGTCTGACCGGCGGACGCACCAGCGCCTCGCCAACCCGCGATGCCACGCGCCGTTACTATCAGCATCTGAATCGCCTGAGCGCCAATATGGCCCTGCTGTCGGACATTTCGATGTCGGTGCTGGGCGGGAGCCTGAAACGTCGCGAGCGCATTTCGGCCCGTCTGGGCGATGTGCTAAGCCAGCTGTACCTCGCCTCGGCGGCGTTGAAGCGTTATGAAGATGAAGGCCGTAACGAAGCCGATCTGCCGCTGGTACATTGGGGGGTTCAGGATGCGTTGAATCAGGCGGAAATCGCCATTGACGATCTGCTGCGAAACTTCCCTAATCGTCTGGTGGCAGGTGTTTTACGCCTGACCGTGTTCCCGCTGAGCCGTCATTGCCGTGCGCCTTCGGACCGTCTGGATCATCAGCTGGCGCGTATTCTGCAAATTCCTTCGGCCACCCGCAGCCGTCTGGGCCGTGGCATGTACCTGAAGCCGACCGAGCATAACCCTGCCGGTCAGCTTGAAGAGGCGCTGGCCGATGTGATGGCCGCCGAAACCATCCACGATCGCCTGTGCAAACAGCAGAAGAAACACCTGCCGTTTACCCGTCTGGATGAGCTGGCGAAACAGGGATTGCAGGAGAAATGGCTGAGCGAGGAGGAAGCGAGCGTGCTGGTCCGTGCGGAAGCCAGCCGTCTGCGCTCCATCAACGTTGATGAGTTTGAACCTGAAGCGTTGGCGACTCAGCCGGTAAAAAAGGCGCTGCCGGTGGTGCAGGCTGAGCCACAGCAGCCGCGCAAAACCGAAGCGGCCTGACCGCTAACGTAATGAAAAAGGCCGGAAACTTTCCGGCCTTTTTTGATCCTGTCGTTCAGTGGGCATCATGCCAACAGAGTGGATCCTCTGGCTCAGCCGTTCTGACGTACGCGGGCAATCAGCGCATCGCTGTCGGCGATATGATCGGCCGCCAGGATTAAGGTCCGGCCCAGCGTGATGCACTGGCGAACGCACTCAACGCGCATGGTGTCATCTTTGATGGTTTTAATGTCGGCGATCTGCGAAATGCCCACGGTGCGGCGGATCATTTCCACGCCACAGAACCCCAGCGTATCCCGCCAGATTTTCTGCAAAAACGCCGCCGCATAGCCCGGATATGCCAGCGCGCGATCGGTGGTTTTCTCCGCCGCCAGCGCGAGGAATCCTTCGGCAAAACTTTTCCACGCGGCACTGACGTCGCGCAGACGCTTTTCGCGCACGTCAGCCGCTTCACGCGGGGCCAATAGCCCCGGCAAGGCGCAGTAGTTCAACAACAGGTTGCCGAGCGCGCTGCCGACATCAAAGCCAATCGGACCGTAATAACCAAACTCCGCATCAATCACTTTCAGGCTGCCCTCGGCGACAAAAATCGACCCGCTGTGCACGTCGCCATGCAGCAAGGCTTCAGCATTCGACAGGAAGCGATGCTTCAGGGCCGCTACTTTCAGACGCAGCTCGTCGTCAGTCCGCAAGGAGGCGACTAACGGCTCAAGCGCCGGGGCATAGGCGTTACGCTCGTGAATTTCGTAAGGCTCATCGAAGAACAGGTCTTCGGTCATCTGGCACAGTTCAGGGTTAGTAAAGCGGATGACATCGGCTTTTTTCTGATGAGGATGCTGATGGAAATCAGAGGTATGGAACAGGGTCTGCGCCAGATATTCCCCGAGCTGCGAGGCGGCCTGAGGATAGTCCACGCCTTTAACCTGCTCACCGCGCCAGATGGCATGACTGGAGAGATCTTCCATCACCATCACCGCCAGCACAGGATCGTAATGCAGGATTTTCACCGTGTGCGCCGGGCAGAATGTGCCGTGCACCTTCAGCACTTCGGCTTCAATACGCGCACGGTCTAAGGTCAGCGGCCAGGACTCGCCGACGCAACGCACATAGGGCAACGCCTGTTTGACGATCACCCGGCTGATGCCTTCGCTGTCGAAGATTTTAAAGACGAGGTTCAGGTTACCATCACCGATTTCCTGTGACTCCACCAGACTCTCTGGATTTTCAACGCCGCCGAACTGGCGGGCATAGTCCACGGCATCCGCTGCAGTGAAGGTACGGTATTGCGACATTAACTCATCCTCATCAAAACGTTCCAGTCTGCCCATCGCTTATCGTGCGAGCCTTTTTCGCGCAAATTTGTTGCGCAAGCCGTTCAGACGTCTATACATCCGTTCCGCATGTTGGCACAATATGCCCTGATTACGCAACCAGGATTTAACCTTCATGCAGACACTGAGCACAACCAGCTTACAAGTTCGTGATAACCAGCTTTGGATCCTCGATCAGCAGGCGCTACCGCAGAAAAAAAACTGGTGCCCAACGCCAGACGTCGCTGAACTGGTTGGTCATATTAAAGCGTTGAGAGTGCGCGGGGCGCCGCTGATTGGCCTCTCCGCCAGCCTGCTGCTGGCCCTGTTAGCAGAAAACGGGATGAGCAAAACCGAACTGGCCGAGGCGCTGGAGGTGTTGCGCGCGTCACGGCCAACCGCCGTCAACCTGATGAACAACCTGGACCGCATGAAGCAGGCGTTAGCGCAGGAGAATTTTGTGACCGCGCTGACCTTTGAAGCCCTGCGCCTGGTGGAAGAAGACAAAGCCTTGTGTGACAACATTGCCACCGCTGGCGCGAAGTTGATTACGCCGGGCAGCCGTCTGCTGACTCACTGTAATACCGGTGGTCTGGCAACCGCAGGCGTCGGTACGGCGCTGGGCGTGATTTCGCGCGGCTGGCAGGAAGGCAACGTGGCAAGCGTCTGGGTCGATGAAACCCGTCCGTTGTTGCAGGGCGGACGCTTAACCGCCTGGGAGCTGGGTGAACTCGGCGTGCCGTACCGCCTGATTTGCGACAGCATGGCGGCAAGCCTGATGGCGCAAAAACAGGTTGATGCCATTTGGGTGGGTGCAGACCGCATTGCCGCCAATGGCGATGTGGCGAATAAAATCGGCACCTACAGCCTGGCGGTACTGGCGAACTATCACGGTATCCCGTTCTATGTTGCCGCGCCACATACCACGCTGGATCCCGCCTGCCCGGATGGCAGCGCAATTCCTATCGAGCAGCGCGCGGCCAGTGAAGTGACCGGCGTAGCGGGCAGCTTTGGTGACGTGCAGTGGGCACCGGAAGACGCACAGGTTTACAACCCGGCCTTTGATGTGACGCCTGCGGCGTTGATTAGCGGTTGGGTGCTGGATACGGGTGTGGTTACGCCGGCACAGGTTGAGGCGGGCATTTTCCAGCCTTCACGCCCGACAGCGTAAGATTGTCCCTTTGCCATCCGCTGCTGGCAAAGGGGATTTATTTTCTCAATGGTTAGCCAAACACCCCCACCACCACGGCCGCCAGCAGGCAGTAGCCGCCAAACAGGTGCCATCGGCCGTGTTCAAGCCAGCGTGAAAGCCAACGCAGAGCCAGCAAACCGGACAGGAAGCTGAACACCATCCCCACCAGCGACGGCACCAGGATCCCGCTCATCGCACCATGTCCACCCGCCGCAGCGGCCTGCCCACTGTGCTGATAGACTCTGACCACTTCCTTAATGATCACCGGCGGCGTTAACGCCACGGCCAGCGCAAAGCTGAACTCTTCCGCCCGTTTGCGGGACACGCCAGACGCCATCCCGGCAGAAATCGTCGCCCCGGAACGCGAAAAACCGCGAAACGGCAGGCAGAGTCCCTGAACGATGCCGACAATCATCGCGCTCTTTGGGCTAAGCTCGCCGTCTTTATTCTCTTTCTGTCTGGCGGAATAGAGGATCAACAGCCCCGCCGCCGCCAGTCCACCCGCAATCAGTTTGGTATTACTGAACAGCTGTTCGATTTCAAAGTCCGGCGCATTTTTGGCATACAGCGCGGTAATCACTTTTGATAACAGCAGCCCGATAATACCGGTACACAGGCTGGCTAAAAATACCAGCAGCATATTCTTTTTAAATGCCCGAACTGAGCTGAAATAGGTTTCTACCCAACTCTTCCAGAAATAAACAATTACCGCAAACATGGTTCCGGCGTGAAGCATCACCAGGAGTAACGTCATATCCGGGGCGGAAGGATCCAGCCCCAATAACTTCTCGGTCATGATCACGTGAGCCGAGCTGGATACCGGCAACAGTTCTGCCAGCCCCTGCACAACGGCCAGCAGCAGTACATGGAATAAGCTCAAGACATTCTCCCTCTGTGAAATAAAGATGACGTTTTTATGGCAGGCAAATGCCCACAAAAAATAAACAACGGCCCTTAAATTATCACAGCGTTTTTTTTCTGCTCCTGAGCTAAATCTTATTCACCCGGCACGTTTAACTCCCGGCTAGGTTGGCGGCCTGAATTAAGAAACGACCTGGGCGAAGTCCCAATGGCATGGTGAAATGATAGTAAGAATATGGGCGAAAGCCGCTCTCGCCCCTTTTCTTTTACACTAGTTAAGGCAGACGCGGATAGGCATCCGCGATGGTGTCGCCGGTGAAATTGGCGATCCACCCTTCCTGATTATCGAAAATACGGATGGCGGTGAAATGCGGGGATGACCCCATATCAAACCAGTGCGGGGTGCCGGCGGGGACAGAAATCAGATCGTTTTTCTCGCAGAGGATCTGATAAATGTGCCCATCCAGATGCAGGCAGAACAAGCCCGCGCCTTCAACAAAGAAACGTACTTCATCTTCGCCATGCGTATGCTCTGACAGAAATTTGCCGCGCAAAACCTCTTTCTGTGGATTGTCGGCACGCATGCTGATCACGTCCCAGCTCTGATAGCCCTTTTCAGCCACCAGCTGGTCGATGGCGTGTTGATAAGCGTTAATCACCGTTTCCGCGGCCGGGTTTTCGCCCAGATCGCGGTCGGCTTCCCAGCGCTCGAAACGCACGTCTTTGGCGTTCAGTCGCTGGCGGATCTCTTCAGCATCGGTGCTGTGCCACACGGGGGTGGTCGCTTCGCTGTCAGTAAAAATAGTCAGTGCACTCATGAGGAAAACAGCTCCAGGTTGATCTGATCAAAACGGTTTACCTGACGATGGCGGCTTTCGGCATCCGCTTCGCCGCGTAGTAACTGCACGGTGTTCCAGCCCGCATCCTGTGCGGCATCCAGCTCCTGGTGTATATCGGACAAAAACAGCAGCTCATGCGCTGGCAGGCCAATCTCTGCCGCGATATTGCGGTAAGACTGCACGTCACGTTTGGCGCCAACATGGGTATCAAAATAGCCGCTGAATACGCTAGTGATATCACCCTCATCGCTGTAGCCAAATAATAATTTCTGCGCGGCGACCGAGCCTGAGGAATAAATATAGAGATCAACGTCTTGCTGCTTCCATTTTTCCAGGGCTGGCAATACGTCCGGGTACAGGTGGCCGGTGAAGCTGCCGCTAACGTAGCCATCGTGCCAGACCATGCCCTGGAGGGCTTTTAACGCCGTTGATTTGCGGTCTTCATCCATAAAGCTAAACAGCGCGGCGATCAGTTCATCGACCGTGGCCTGCGGTTGAGCCAGTTCGGCACGCAGATCGGTTAAGGCTTGCGCCACGTCTTCGCGGTGCTGGAACGCGGTGATAAATGCCGGCAGATTCTCGCGGGCATAGGGGAACAACACGTTGTGAACAAAGCGAATATCGCTGGTCGTTCCTTCAATATCGGTGATAATCGCGCGGATCATTTGGCCTCCAGCACACGACGTTGTAATTCACACTGGAACAGGAATTCCAGACCTTCGAGATGGCGACGCGCTTCACTGACATCCTTTCCCCAACAGGTCAGCCCGTGGCCACGCAGTAAAAAGCCGTAACGCAGCGGCGTCTGTTCGGCAAACTGCGCAATCCGCACCGCCAGGGCATCAATATCCTGATCGTTATCGAACAGCGCAATCGGCACGGCATCAAGGTGCGAGGTCTGCCCGGCGAGGGTTTTCTGCATTTCATAGCCCTGCAACACTAATGCGGCGCCCTTCTCAATCCGTGACAGTACCGTGGCGTTGACCGTATGGGTATGCAGCACGGCGCCTGCCTCAGGAAACAGGCGATAGATTAAGGTATGAAGCCCGGTTTCCGCCGACGGTTTCCGCCCTGATGGCACCTGATTGCTGGCGATATCCACCTGGATAAAGTCGTCACGCGTCAATGCGCCTTTGTCTTTTCCCGATTCACTCAGCAGGCAGTATTCACTGTCCTGACGCACCGACATATTACCGCCAGTGGCCGGTGCCCACCCTTTTGCACCGATCCAGTGGCAGGCCGCCACCAACTGATCCAACTGCGGGGTTATGCTCATACCTTTCCTTATGGAGCCGGTTATTTTCCGGCCTTTTAGTGGCATTTAGACGTCTAAGCGTCTCGATTGCCAAATAGTAGCATCGACGCTATAGTGGCAGCAACACAGGGTTAACACATCATAAAAACCGTTATTCAAGGGTTAACATTCATGAGCCAGACTCCATTCGTTCCCGAGAGCAAACTGCCTGCTCTGGGCACCACCATCTTCACGCAAATGAGCGCCCTGGCGCAGCAGCATAACGCCATCAATCTGTCGCAGGGTTTCCCTGATTTCGACGGTCCGGACTATCTGAAAGCCCGCCTGGCACACCATGTCAGCCAGGGTGCGAATCAGTATGCGCCGATGACCGGCGTCCAGCCGCTGCGTGATGCCATTGCGGCCAAAACCGCCGAGCTGTATGGCTACCAGCCTGACAGCAACAGCGAAGTGACGGTGACCTCTGGCGCAACCGAAGCGCTGTATGCGGCGATCACCGCGCTGGTGCGTCCGGGTGATGAAGTGATCTGTTTCGACCCAAGTTATGACAGCTATGCCCCGGCGGTGACGCTGGCCGGTGGCGTGATGAAGCGCATTGCGCTGCAGCCCCCGGCATTCCGCGTCGACTGGCAGGCGTTCTCTGCCCTGCTGTCACCGCGCACCCGACTGGTGATCCTGAATACCCCGCACAACCCTTCCGCCACCGTCTGGCAGAAAAGCGATTTTGAGTCGCTGTGGCAGGCGGTGAAAGCGCAGGAAATCTATGTGCTGAGTGACGAAGTGTATGAGCACATCTGCTTCGATCCGAACGGTCATGCCAGCGTGCTGGCGCATGCCGAACTGCGCGAGCGGGCGATTGCCGTGTCGTCATTCGGTAAAACCTTCCATATGACCGGCTGGAAAGTGGGTTACTGCGTGGCCCCGGCGGCGCTGACGGCGGAAGTGCGTAAGGTGCATCAGTACCTGACGTTCTCGGTGAACACCCCGGCGCAGTTGGCGATCGCCGATATGCTGACGGCAGAGCCTGAGCATTACCGCGAGCTGCCGGATTTCTATCGTGCCCGCCGCGATGTTTTTGTGCAGGCGCTGGCCAAAAGCCGCCTGGAAGTGCTGCCGTGTGAAGGCACCTATTTCCTGCTGGCCGATTACAGTGCGGTCTCAGACCTCAACGACGTCGAATTCTGTCAGTGGCTGACGAAGGAAGTGGGCGTCGCCGCCATTCCGCTGTCGGTGTTCTGTGCGGATGCCTTCCCTCATAAACTGATCCGCCTGTGCTTCGCCAAACAGGAAGCCACGCTGATTGCTGCTGCGGAGCGCCTGTGTCAACTTTAAACCTGACGGTATTACAGCAACCGCTGGTGTGGATGGATGGCGAAGCGAACCTCGCTTTCTTCGACACCCTGTTAGCGGATCTGCAGGGCAAGGATCTGATTATCCTGCCGGAAATGTTCACCACCGGCTTCGCGATGGAAGCGGCCAAAAGCTCGCTGCCGCAGGCGCGGGTGATCGAATGGCTGCAGGCGAAGGCGAAAGCTACTAAGGCGATGGTCGGCGGCAGCGCGGCGATTCAGACCGACAAAGGCGCGGTGAATCGTTTCCTGCTGGTAGAGCCGGAAGGCAAAGTTCACCACTACGATAAACGCCACCTGTTCCGCATGGCCGATGAACATCATCACTATCTGGCCGGCGATCGCCGTGAGATCATTGAATGGCGCGGCTGGCGTATTCTGCCGCAGGTGTGCTACGACTTGCGTTTCCCGGTGTTTTCCCGCAACAGCAACGATTATGACCTGGCGCTGTACGTCGCCAACTGGCCTGCTCCGCGTGCCGCGCACTGGCAGGCGTTGCTGCTGGCGCGCGCAATTGAAAACCAGGCGTATATCGCCGGATGCAATCGCGTCGGCACCGATGGCAATAACCATCAGTACAGCGGCGACAGCCGAATTATCAGCCCGCAGGGCGAAATCCTGTCGGCCGGCGAAGCCCATCAGCCAGCCATTCTGAATGCTGAGCTGTCTCTGGAGAACCTGCGCGAATACCGCGAGAGGTTCCCCGCGTGGCGCGATGCCGACGCCTTTAGCCTGTAAGCGCCCCGCGGGAACTGCGTGATGACTCAGCTACCGCGGTAAGTGGACCACGACCAGGGTGAAATCAGGAAAGGCAGATGGTAATGCCCGCCCTGTTCAGGCAATACAAAGTCAATTTGCGCGCTGGCATACAACGTTTCGCGACCGCTGGCGGCAAAGAAGCTGGCGAGGTCAGCCACCAGTCGATACTGGCCCGCACCCACACCTTCCGGGGTGAGATCCTTGATACGGCCGTCAGCATCGGTACTTCCTTTACTGAGCGGCTGCCAGCCGTTACTGCCGTGCTGCTCCAGTGAAATCGACACGCCGGTGGCCGGTTTGCCCACTGCGGTGTCCAGCACATGCGTGGTAATGGTGTTCATGCAAAAATCTCCTTTAAACGCAGCAGCGTAATTTCACGCAGTTGCTGCAGGGCTTCCTGCTGCTCCTGCTGCGGATCGTTCGCCAGCCGCCGGACCAGCTCTGAGAGCATCTCTTCGCCGCTGCGGCCTTTCGCGCGGATCAAAAAGACCCGGCCAAATTGTTCTTCGTAGGCGGCATTGCCCGCCTGAAGGGCCTGTTTAAGCGCCAGATCGTCTGCGTTAACACTGGACTGCTCGCCACGGGAAAGCGTGGCTTCTTTGCCTGTTCCCTGCGCTTTTTCACCAATGCGGGGATGGGCTGACAGTGCCTGATTAAGCGCCTGTTCATCCCAACCCCCGGTCAGTGTCTCGGCGGTAGTCAGCAGCGATTCCAGTGACGCAAACGGTCTGGCGGCCACCAGCGCCTCAGACCACCCGGCAATCGCCACACAGTGGGCAATCTGCTGCTTCGCATCTGACGCCGGGGCCAGATTAAACTGTTCAAGGTTCATTTCAGCCCGCCCGACGCCACGTCAAACACCACCCGGGTATACGCCTGAATCGCCTGTGCCACATCCTTTTCCATCACTGCCTCGGCAGGATGATGGCTGATGCCGCGATCGTTACGCACGAACAGCATGCCGACCGGCCAGCGTTCGGCAATGGCGATGGCGTCGTGCCCTGCGCCGCTCGGTAATGAGATGCTGCGGCCCTGCACGCCGGATACGGCGCGGCTTAACGCCGCCTGCAGGCCGTCATCACAGCGTGTGGCCGGGATATGGTAATACTCTTCGGCGCTGAAGGTCAGCCCACGGCGCAGCGCAATGGCTTCGGCCTGGGTCAGCAGATCGGACAGCAGTTCCGCCAGCGGCAGATCTTCCGGCCCACGCACATCCAGCGTCAGGGCAACGTCGCCCGGAATCACGTTTACCGCGCCGGGTGAACACTGAAGCGTGCCTACCGTCGCCACCAGCTGAGGGCCGTGTTTCGGCGTGGTCTGCTCGATAAACACCATCCATTCGGCCGCCGCCGCCAGCGCGTCTTTGCGGTGCGACATCGGCACCGTGCCGGCATGACCGGCTTCGCCGACAAACTGGCAGTTCAAACGGCGGGCACCGTTGATCGCTGTCACCACGCCCAGCGCCAGCTCTTCCTGCTCCAGACAGGGTCCCTGTTCAATATGCAGTTCCAGATAGGCGACAATCTCGCTGACATCGCGGGCGGCCTGCTGGATTTTTTCACCGTTCAGCCCAACATCGGCCATCGCCTGCGCAACGGTGATGCTGTTGCCATCCGGATGGGTGACCCAGCTTTCCGGCCAGGTGCCGGTGATGCCACGGCTGCCAAGCAGGGTGATGCCGAAACGGGTGCCTTCTTCATCGCCAAAGCCGACGATTTCGATCGCCAGCGGCAGACGTTGCTGCTGTTGATGCAACGCCTGTACAGTTTCAATGGCGGTCAGCACGCCCAGCATGCCGTCATAACGGCCCGCATTGCGTACGGTATCGAGGTGCGATCCCAGCAGCAGCGCCTGCGCGCCGGTTTCCAGCCCTTCGTAGCGTCCGCAGATATTGCCGACGCTATCCTGCCAGACGCGCATCCCGGCTTCACGCATCCACTCGCCCACCAGCGCATTTGCCTGCATGTGCTCAGGTGACAGGTAAACGCGCGTCAGCATGCCAGGGGTTTCGCTGATCTCCGCCAGCCGATCGCAACGCGCCATCACCCGGGCTGCCGCCTGCGCCGCACTGGCCGCATTCATCAGGCCGTCGCTCATCAGTTGCTCCCGTTGGCGTAGTGATCCCAGGCGGACTGCATCGCCGCGCCCTGCGGGGTTTTGTAGCCCAGATGCGTCAATACCGACTCCAGCGCGCTGAGGGTTTGCATCACGCAATCTTTACGCGCGTTGTAGCCCATGGTGCCAATGCGCCAGACTTTGCCGTGCAGCGGACCAAACGAGGTGCCGATCTCGATGCCGAAGTCTTCCAGCATCAGCTTACGCGCCTGGTCGCCGTTGATCCCTTCCGGGATCACCACGCCGAGCACATTGTTCATTTTGTGTTTCAGGTTGCCGAAGGTGGCGAGGCCCATCCCCTGAATGCCTTTCAGCATCGCATCGCCATGCAGCTTGTGACGGGCGATGCCGTTATCGAGGCCTTCCTGCAAGATCAGACGCGCGCACTCACGCGCACCGAACAGCGCGCTGGTGGCTTCGGTGTGGTGGTTTAACCGCTCTGGTCCCCAGTAATCCATGATCATCCCGAGATCGAAATAGTTTGAGTAGATCATCTCGTCATCGCCGTCCTGATGGGCTGCGGTACGAATGCCTTCCTCAACACATTTGCGCTTGCGGATCACCGCCTCCATCTCCGGGCTTAAGGTCACCGGCGAGGTGCCCGAAGGGCCGCCAAGACACTTCTGCATGCCCGCAGAGACCGCATCCAGTCCCCAGGCATCGGTTTCCAGCGCGTTACCGGCAAACGACGCCGTGGCATCGGTGTAGAACAGCACGCCGTATTTTTTACAGATCGCGCCCAGCTCTTCCAGCGGTTGCAGCATGGTGGTCGAGGTATCGCCCTGCACGGTCAGCAGCAGACGCGGTTTCACTTTTTTGATCGCATCTTCGATCTGATCCGGCGTGAAGACTTCACCCCATGGCACTTCAATGGTGTGCACTTCTGCCCGGCAGCGACGGGCGATCTCACACAGCAGATGGCCAAAGCGGCCAAACACCGGCACCAGCACTTTATCGCCAGGGCGGATCGCCGACAGCAGGATCGCTTCGATCCCGGCGCGTGAGGTGCCGTCGATCAGCAGGGTCCATTTGTTTTCGGTACGAAATACGCCGCGATACAGTTCCATCACTTCATTCATGTAATGGGTCATCGCCGGATCGTACTGTCCCAGCAGCTGGCTGGACATCGCGCGCAGCACGCGCGGATCGGCATTGATCGGTCCCGGCCCCATCAACAGGCGTTGTGGCGGGTTAATCTGTGGGTATTTGGTGATATCCATCTGCTCTTTCCTTTTTGGTCTGAACCGGCGCGGTTAACTTAAGCCACGCACCGAGGAGATAAATTGTTTAAGTTCCTGCGTCTGCGGATTGGCGAACAGGCTTTTGCTGTCGCCCTGCTCCCAGACCCGCCCCTGGTGCATAAACACCACGCGGTCGCCCACTTCACGGGCAAAGTTCATTTCGTGGGTCACCAGGATTAAGGTCATGCCTTCTTTGGCTAACTGCTCCAGTACCTTCAGCACTTCGCCCACCAGCTCCGGATCCAGCGCCGAGGTGATTTCATCACACAGCAGCACTTTCGGCGTCATGGCCAGCGCTCGGGCAATCGCTACGCGCTGCTGCTGTCCGCCGGACAGGTTGGCCGGGAAGTAATCCATACGGTCGCCCAGGCCGACTTTTTCCAGCATCTGGGCGGCCAGCGCGCGGCATTCCGCTTCGCTCTTTTTCAATACGCGGCGCGGGGCCAGCATCACGTTTTCCAGCGCGGTCATATGCGGGAACAGGTTGAAGTTCTGGAACACCATGCCGATTGAACTGCTGATTTCACGCGCCTGTGAATCGCGGTTGGTGATGGTCATGCCACCCAGCTTAATGCTGCCTTCCTGATAGCCTTCCAGTCCGTTCATACAGCGCAGCAAGGTACTTTTTCCCGAGCCGCTGCGGCCGATAATGGAGATCACTTGCCCCATATCGATATCGAGATCCACGCCTTTCAGCACGTGGTTCTCGCCATAATATTTCTGCACCTGATTAATGGTGATGAGCGGCATTGAATTTCTTCTCCAGGTACTGGCTGTAACGGGACAGCGGATAACACATCAGGAAGTAGCCCAGCGCTACCAGCCCAAAAACTTTGAACGGTTGATAGGTGACGTTATTCAGGATGGTGCCGGCTTTGGTCAGCTCGATAAAACCGATAATCGACGCCAGCGCCGTGCCCTTAATCACCTGAACGGCAAAGCCGACGGTGGGCGCAATGCCAATCCGCAACGCCTGCGGTAGCACCACGCGAAATAAGGTCTGACCGAAGTTCAGGCCCAGACAGCGTGAGGCTTCCCATTGCCCTTTTGGCAGAGCAAGAATGCTGCCGTGCCAGATATCCACCAGAAATGCGCTGGTGTAAAAGGTTAACGCCAGCGAGGCCGCTGTCCACGGGGACACATCAATGCCAAATAACGCCACGCCAAAGAACGCCAGGAAAAGCTGCATCAGCAATGGCGTGCCCTGAAATAGTTCGATATAGCCGCGGATCAGCCGGTTCGGCCAGCGACGACGGGTTAACCGCACCATCACCAGCGGTAGCGCGACCACCGTGCCGCCAAAGAACGCGGTCAGCGACAGCAAAATCGTCCAGCGAGCAGCCAGCAGCAAATTGCGCAGGATGTCCCAGTCGGTAAACGTATTCATGCCTGGGCGCTCCCTAACCATTTACGACCTGCAGCCAGCAACAGCTGACGCATCACAATCGACAACGCCAGATAGATCAGCGTGGTCACCAGATAGACTTCAAAGCTCAAAAACGTGCGCGACTGGATCAGGTTGGCGGCGAAGGTCAGCTCTTCATAAGAGACTTGCGACACCACCGACGAGCCGAGCATCACGATAATGCACTGGCTGACCAGCGCCGGGTAAATGCGCTTCAGCGACGGCGGCAGCACCACCCGCATAAAGGTTTGCAGTCGGGTTAAGCCCAACACCCGTCCGGCTTCCCACTGCCCTTTCGGCGTTACCTGGATGCCGGCGCGGATAATCTCGGTGCTGTATGCGCCGAGGTTAATCAGCATCGCCAGCAGCGCCGCCTCGCCCGCGGTCAGCTTCAGCCCCAGATTTGGCAGGCCAAAGACGATAAAGAACAGCTGAACCACAAACGGCGTGTTGCGGATCAGCTCGACATAGCCGCCCCACAAGCGGCTCACCAGCGAGGGCTTGCCGCTTCGCAGCGCGGCGCCGAGGATCCCCAGCGAGACGCCACCCACGGTGGCCAGTACGGTCAGCTGGATGGTGACCCACAGGCCGGAAAGCAGTTCCGGCCAGTAGGGCCAAAGAGCGGGAAAGTTCAGTTGCCCAATCATTGCCTGCCCTTACGCGCCCAAATCTGCAGGCAGTGGCGCTTTCAACCACTCTTCAGACAGACCGTTCAGCGTTTTGTCTTTGATCGCCTGCTCAATCAGCGCGTCGACTTTGGTTTTCAGTGCCGGCTCATCTTTACGCATGCCGATAAAGCACGGTGAATCTTTCAGCATAAATTTCGCCACCGGCGCTTTGTCGGCATTCTGGCGGGCAATCGCTGCCACCACCAGGTTGCCGGTCGCCACGTACTGCACCTGACCCGACAGGTAGGCAGACAGCGTGGTGTTGTTATCTTCATAACGCTTCAGCTGGGTGTCTTTCGGTGCCACGTCGGTCAGCACCATGTCTTCCACCGCACCACGCGTCACGCCAATGGTTTTGCCGCTCAATGCTGCGGCATCTTTCAGCTGCGCGTCTTTCGGTCCGAACACCCCGAGGAAGAACGGTGCATAGGCCCGGCTGAAGGCGATAACTTTTTCGCGCTCCGGGTTTTTACCCATGCTGGAGATCACCAGATCCACTTTATCAGTCTGCAGATAAGGCACGCGGTTGGCGCTGGTCACCGGCACCAGCTGCAACTTAAGTTTCATCTGTTTCGCCAGGTATTTCGCCATATCAATGTCGTAGCCCTGCGGCTGCAAATCGGTGCCGACGGATCCAAACGGCGGGAAGTCCTGAGGAACGGCTACCCGCAGAACGCCACGTTTTTCAATGTCCTGCAGCTGATCGGCCATTGCATGCGTTACCTGCGTCAACATCAGTGCCGCGCCAACCATTGCCAGTAATGCTTTCTTCATTAGGTGTTCCCCGAGTAATAAAACATGAAACGAAAGATTCTTGAAGAATTTATTTGCAACTAATGTGCCAGCGAGAATAAAAGGCGGAGAATTTTTTGCAGCGGCGAGCCGCGTGCAGGATCGCGGGGTGGATCGGCCGATAAAAAGCGCATTGAAACGGGAAGTTAAGGTTTTACCGGCAGTAATTTGCCAGGCAATCGTTTGCTTTAGGGATGGAAGCCCGCTTAACGTGAGCGGGTTTAAAGAAAGGGTTTATTCACCGGCCAGCGCCCTGTTAAAAGGCAAAGCACCAAAATGGTGCCCCATTAGCGCTGTTCCAGCTCGTCCAGATGGCTGTAAAGGTCGGCAATCTGATGAATGCGCTGGCGGCCCTCGGTTAAAAGTTCATGCAGCACGGCATTGGCCAGCAGGTTGATTAAGCTGTTGGCTGAGGCGTAGCTGTCAAAGGCGGAAACGCTGTCCAACGGCGCGCAGAGCTGCCAGCGGGCCAGCGCTATAATGGCCTGCGCCTGCGGTTCACAGATTACCAGCGTGGGGACGCCATCATGCTGTAGCTGTTGCAGTAAGGGCTTGATAATGCGGGGACGGCGGCGGAAGGCCAGCACCACCACCATATCCTCCTGCGTCACTTCCACCAGCTCTTCAGACAGCGTCTGGCCCGGCTGCGGCAACACCTGAATGCCGCCCCGCGCCTGCAGTAACTGCTGACGGAAGTGCAGCGCCACCGGATAGGCGTTACGCAGCCCGACCACAAAGACCCGCTTGCTGTTGGCCAGATGCTGCACCACTTCACCAAACTGGGTGGTATCCACCTCGTTTACCCACTGGGTGAGATTGGCCATCTCCTGCTTGTAGTGACGGGCCAGCAGCGTGTTGCCCTGCACGGCGTCACGGTTGTCGGTTAACGGCATCCCGCTTTGACGCAGCGTGCGCAGTTCATCGCGCATATCCTTATATTTTTCATAGCCTAAACGCTTGAAAAGACGACTGACCGTCGCTTTGGATACCCCGCTCAGGCGGGCCAGTTCGGCACTGTTGTAGCTGATCAAATCATCAAAGTGATCGAACACAAAATCCCCCACCCGTTGCTCCTGCGGCGAGAGCTGCGGATAGTGACTTCTGAGACGTTCATCGAGCTGCTTCATGGTATTGACCTTGTAACTTTTGTTTCAGAGAACCTAACATATACAAATAACGTGCCCATCCGGGGAAGTCATTCTGCCGTCAGACGAGAAATTTGTCTCTCTCTTCCGCGCCGGTCGGCAGTTTTCCAGGGTTAAGCGTCCTGATTCTGAAAAACTGGAACATCTCTTGCTTCCTTGTTCCCCTGTAACCCTAAAAAAAGAGACTGGAATGATTCAGAGTAATATCGCCCCGCTGGGCATGGCCGTGGCGCCGCACCATCTGGCAAGTGAAAGTGCGCTGGCTGTCTTACGCGAAGGCGGCAACGCCATTGAAGCGATGGTGGCCGCCGCCGCAACCATTGCCGTGGTCTACCCGCACATGAATGGATTGGGCGGAGACGGCTTCTGGTTGATCGTGCCACCAAAGGGTGACCCGATTGCCATCGACGCCAGCGGCGCTGCCGGTTCGCTCGCCGATCGCGCCTTCTATGAAGGCCTCGCGTCGATTCCGCATCGTGGCCCTAAAGCGGCGCTGACCGTGGCCGGCACCGTCAGCGGTTGGGCTGAAGCGTTAACGTTTTCAGCTGAGTTTGGCGGCACGCCCATCCCGGTTGCCCGGTTACTGGCCGATGCGATCCGTTATGCTGCCGATGGCATTCCCGTCACCCAGTCACAGTCTGCCGCCACCGAAAGCAAATACCATGAGCTGGCGAAACAGCCTGGCTTTGCTCACACCTACCTGCCGGATGGTGAAGTGCCGAAAGCGGGCAGCCGCTTCACCCAGCCGGAGCTGGCGAATACCCTCAGCCTGCTGACGGAAGACGGGCTGGAGAGTTTTTATCGCGGTCCGCTGGCCAATAAGCTGGCCAGCGAGATGTCACGCCTGGGGATGCCGGTCACGCTGGAAGACCTGAATAATCACCGCGCTAAGCGCCGGGTGCCGCTACGCATTCAGCATGAGTATGGCGAAGTCTACAATATGACGCCGCCCACCCAGGGGCTGGTGTCTCTGGCGATCCTCGGCATTACCGACCGCTTGAATATGGCAGAAGCCGATGAAGCCCAGACCGTGCACCGCATTGTCGAAGCGACCAAACTCGCCTTCAGCCTGCGCGATCGCTACATCACCGACCCGCTGCATATGCGCGAAGAGATGCAGGCGCTGCTGGATTCCGACGTGCTGGCCACCCTGGCGAGCCAGGTCGATGAGCAGAAAGCTGCGCCCTGGGGAACCGGCAAAGGTCCCGGTGACACCGTGTGGATGGGCGTGATGGACAGCAGCGGCATGGCCGTGTCATTTATACAGAGCATTTATCACGAGTTTGGCAGCGGCGTGGTGCTGCCCGACACCGGCATTACCTGGCAGAACCGTGGCGCGGCATTCAGCCTCGATCCTGACCATCTGTTGACGCTGGTGCCCGGCAAACAGCCGTTCCATACGCTGAATCCTGCCGCCGCGCGCCTGAATGATGGCCGCACCATGGTGTATGGTTCGATGGGCGGAGACGGACAGCCGCAAACACAGGCCGCTATTTTCACCCGTCACGTGGTTCAGGGAATGCCGCTTCAGCAGTGTATCAGCGCACCGCGCTGGCTGCTTGGCCGCACCTGGGGCCAGGCCTCCGATTCACTGAAGCTGGAAAGCCGTTTTTCCGAACAGACCTTTGCACAACTTCGCGCATTGGGTCACGACGTTGAAGCCCTGCCCGACTACAGCGAGGCCGTGGGTCACGCCGGCGCCATCGTCCGGCATACCAACGGCATGCTGGAAGGGGCATGTGATCCAAGAAGCAACGGCAGCGCTGCCGGTTTTTAACAGGAGAGGATCATGAAGCAAACTTCGCCCGACTGGGCAGCCTACGTGGCACAAATGGAACAGGTTCTGGGCGTGCCGCTGGACGAGCAGCGACGTGCAGAACTGTTAGTGCAGTTTACCCGCATTGCCGGAATGGCCGCCCCGCTGATGGCGTTCCCGCTGGATGACCGTCTTGAAGTGGCAGGAGTGTATAAAGCATGAACCCGGCCTCATTATCCATTACCGACATTCAGAGCGCGCTGGCGAAAGGCGAGCTCAGCGCCCGTGAAATCGCGCAGCAGACGCTGAGTCATATTGAAGCGGCCAACCCGACGATCAACGCCTGGACGGAAGTCACGCAGGATCGCATGCTGAACGAAGCCGATCGACTCGATCGTCTGCGTAAAGAAGGCCGTGCGCTTCCGCCGCTGGCTGCGGTGCCGTATGCGGTGAAAAATCTGTTTGATGTTGCCGGGCACGCCACCCTCGCCGGTGCCAGCCTGTTCAGCGATCGTCAGCCGGCAAAGCAGGATGGCTTTGCGGTGAATAAACTGAGCGAATCGGGCGCCCTGCTCTCCGGCATGCTGAATATGGATGCCTATGCCTACGGCTTCACCACCGAGAATACCCACTATGGCGCGACCAAAAACCCCCGCGATCTGCAGCGGATCGCGGGCGGATCGTCCGGCGGGTCTGCAGCAGCGGTTGCGGCGGGACTGGTTAACTTTTCGCTCGGCACCGACACCAACGGTTCGATCCGCGTACCGGCTTCGCTGTGTGGCATTTTCGGCCTGAAACCGACCTTCGGTCGCCTGTCCCGCAGCGGCAGCCATCCGTTTGTTGCCAGCCTGGATCATATCGGTCCGTTTGCCCGCTCGGTGGAAGACCTGGCGGTAGTCTACGACGTGCTGCAGGGACGCGATGCCCAGGACAGTTTCCAGGCGGAGAAAGCCATTCATCCCGCGCATCGCCAGCTTGAGCATGGCCTTGAAGGCCTGCGCTGCGGCGTGCTGGGCGGCTATTTCCAGACCTGGTGCAGTGAAGAAGCCCGGGCAGCGGTCGCGGTTGCGGCTAACGCATTGAACGCGCAGGATGAAGTGCTGTTTCCGGAAGCGGAGCTGGCGCGCACTGCCGCGTTTATCATCACCGCCTCTGAAGGCGGCAACCACTATCTCCCGGCGCTCCGTACCCAGCCGGAACGCTTTGAACCGCTGTCGCGTGAGCGTTTACTGGCTGGTGCGATGATCCCGTCGGCCTGGTACGTGCAGGCACAGCGGTTCCGTCATCACTTTAAGCAGCAGATCCTGCCGCTGTTTGAGCAGTTCGACGTGCTGATCGCGCCCGCGACGCCGGGTACCGCAACGCTAATCGGCCAGGAAACCATGCACATCAATGGCACCGATCTGCCGATCCGCGCCAGCATGGGTATGCTGACGCAGCCGATTTCCTTCCTCGGCTTGCCGGTGACCACCGTGCCGCTGCAAACGCCGGGCGGTTTACCGATTGGCCTGCAGCTGATTGCGGCGCCGTTCAAAGAAGAGGCCTGTCTGCGTGTGGCATGGGCACTGGAAAAAATGGGCATTGCACAAGCAGCCCCCGTCAACGTGAGCGCAAAATAATGAAGAGTGAATATATCGATCGCCCGGCAATTCTGGCTGAAGTCACTACCGCGTTTTACCGCTATGAAGAAGCGTTAATCAGCAACGATACGGTGGTGCTGGATGAGTTGTTCTGGCACGACGATCGCACCGTGCGTTTGGGTGCCGGGGAGAATCTGTATGGCATTGAGGAGATCAGAGAATATCGCGCATCACGGCCGTCCGCCGGCTTGAACCGCGATCTGCGCAATACGGTGATCACCACCTTTGGCGAAGATTATGCGGTGTGTAGCACCGAATTCACCCGCGAAGGAACCGATAAAATTGGCCGTCAGCAGCAGACCTGGGTCAAGCTGCCGTGCGGCTGGCGCATCGTGGCCGCGCAGGTCAGTTTGATGGTGTAAACCGCCGCGGCGACAGGGCGTCACTCTGACGCTGATTATCCAGGCCGGGGTGAACTGATTCACGCCAGCCTGGATGCCGCCTCCCCGTCGCCCACTCTCCCGGGCCACGGTTTTATTGCAGACTTACTCCGCCGGTGCGGGATGGGTTTTGACCCAATGCTCGGCGATCTGCTGACGCGTACAAATCCATACGTTTTCGTGCTGCTGAATATGATCCAGGAAGCGCAACAAGGCCTTGAAGCGACCCGGACGCCCCAACAGGCGGCAGTGCATGCCAATTGACAGCATCTTCGGCGCGGTTTCGCCCTCTTCATACAGCACATCAAAACTGTCTTTCAGATAGGTATAAAACTGCTCTGCGGTGTTAAAGCCCTGCGGCGTGGCGAAGCGCATATCGTTAGTTTCAAGGGTGTACGGGATGATCAGATGCGGCTTCACCGTGCCATCCTGACAGGTGACCTGCGTCCAGAACGGCAGGTCGTCGCCATAATAGTCGCTGTCGTAAGTGAACCCGCCCTGCTCAACCACCAGCCTGCGGGTATTCGGGCTGTCGCGTCCGGTGTACCAGCCCGTCGGCGCTTTGCCAAACAGATCTTTTAAGGTATCCACTGCCTGCTGCATATGCTGACGTTCCGCTTTCGGATCCATCGACTGGTAGTGGATCCAGCGCCAGCCGTGGCTGACCACGTCGTAGTCGGCAGCCTTAATGGCGTCAACAATCTCGGGATGACGCGCCAGCGCCATCGCCACGCCGAACACCGTTAGCGGCAGCCCGCGTTTCTGGAACTCATTGTGGATGCGCCAGAAACCGGCACGGGAACCGTATTCATACAGCGAGTCCATTGACATATGACGCTCGGGATAGCTTGCCGCACCGATAATATCGGAAAGGAATTGCTCGGACCCCGCATCGCCATGCAGCACATTGTTCTCTGCACCCTCTTCATAGTTCAGCACAAACTGCACGGCGATCCGCGCATTGCCCGGCCAGGCCGCATGGGGAGGGTTGCCCGCATAGCCGCGCAGATCGCGTGGGTAGTTTTTGTTAAAGCTGTACTCTTTTTTCTCTACGGCATCATTCATGGTCAAAGTCCTTGTGTCGGGACGACATAATCCAGTTTAAGAGAGGCAAACTGACCCGACAGGGTTTTTCTTACAGGATAGTCCAGGTCACCGTGTTTACTGGTCGATAACCCCAGCGCCACCAGCGACTCCACCATTTTTACTGCGGCTCCCACGCCATCAATGACCGGGATACCCAATTCCAGCGTTAATTCGCGCGCCAGCGTGGCCATACCACCACAACCGAGCACGATGGCGCCGCTGCCATCTCGCTTCTTCGCTTGTATACAGCCTTCGCGCACTTTTTCCTGCGCCAGTCCGGTGCCATCTTCCAGTGCCAGCACCGGTAAATCGATGGCGTGCAGCGCGGCGCAATGCTGTTCAAAGCCATACTGCTGAAGCAAATGCCGTGCAATGATTAAGGTGCGTGGGAGGGTGGTGACGATGGAAAAGCGGGTCGCCACCATTGTCGCCATATGCATCGCCGCTTCGGCGATACCAATCACCGGCCCCTGAGCCAGTTCGCGGGCGGCTAACAGCCCCGGATCGCCAAAGCAGGCAATCACGTGCCCACTGACGCCCAACTCCCGTCCCGCCTTGATTTGTTCCAGCACGCCGATGGCGGCGATAGCCTCATCAAAATGCCCTTCAATAGACGGCACGCCCTGCGACGGGCACACCGCGAGGATCTCGGTTCCCGGCGAGGCCACGGCGCGTGCCGCTGCACCGATGGTCGCGGTCATCGCCTGGCTGGTGTTCGGGTTAATCACCTGAACGATCTGCTTCGCGCTCATGCTTTCGCTCCAAAGCCTGCAAATAAGCGGCCAAAATCAGGCAGCTGCTCGCCGCTGCGTTCAAAGTGCAGGCTCTCTACGATATGCGCGAAATGTTGCTGCATTGCGTCAGTCAGCGGTTGCAGCGCTTTTTGTCGCAACAGGTCAATCAGCCGATCGTGATCGTCACAGCGGCAGCCCTGCTGCCACGGCGCGCCATAGGCGGCAATCACCAGTGAAGATCGCTGCGTTAATCGCGTCACCATTTCGGTCAGCACCTGATTACCCGAAATGGCCTGCAGCTGAATATGAAAAGCCGCGGACAGGCGGATGGCGGCCGGGCCGTCGTGCGCCTCGTGCGCCTGTTGTTCCTCGCGATTCAGTTTCTCCAGCGCCACAAGGTGCGTGGACTGGCAGCGTTCGAGGATCGCCGGCAGATTGGCGCATTCAATTAAGGCACGGGTGCGAAAAATATCCTGAGCCTCTTCTACCGAGGGTGTCGCCACCTGTGCACCACGTTTGGGCGTCAGAACGATCATTTGCACCGCGGCGAGGCGCTGAAGCACTTTGCGGATCCCGGTGCGGCTGATGCCAAACACCTCCGCCAGCGCTTCTTCCGGCAGCTTACTGCCCGGTGGCAGCTGGTGCTCCACAATGGCCGACATCAACGCCTGATAGATCAGCTCGTCCTTGTCATTCAGGTCAGAGGCCGTTTTCAGGCCGGTTTCACTCTTCATTACCCACTCCGGTAAACATCAGTTCCGTAAAGAATCGTACACATGAATCTCAAGTTTTGTATACAAAAAAACGATTCTGGCCTGATTCCTGCAATGTCTTCCTAAACCGATTTGCGTTTAGTGACCTACACAGGAGCAGGTTTCATGCCAAATAGTCAGAATGTCAGCCCGGCGTCGGCGGTTGAAGCCCACGCAAACTACAGCCCACGGCTGTGTAATGAAGACCTGGCGCCGACTCGCGACCAGAACTGGAGCTGGTACAACATCTTTTCTTTCTGGATGTCGGATGTACACAGTATGGGTGGCTATGTGGTCGCCGCGAGCTTCTTTACGCTCGGGCTGGCAAGCTGGCAGGTGCTGCTTTGCCTGCTGGTGGGCATCTGCATCGTGCAGATCTGTGCCAACCTGGTGGCTAAACCAAGCCAGATGGCCGGTGTGCCCTATGCGGTGATTTGTCGTCAGGCCTTTGGCGTGTTTGGTGCCAATATCCCGGCGGTGATCCGCGGACTGATTGCGTTTGCCTGGTACGGTATCCAGACCTACCTTGCCGCCAATGCGCTGATGCTGGTGTCGCTGAAGTTCTGGCCGTCGCTGGCCGCTATGACGCACGCGTCCTGGCTGGGTCTGTCTCAGCTGGGCTGGATTTGCTTCGGCATTATGTGGCTGGCGCAGGCAATGGTGTTCTGGCACGGCATGAGCGCCATTAAGCGCTTTATCGATATTGCCGGTCCGGCGGTGTATGTGGTGATGGTGGCACTGGCCGGTTGGATTGTGTACAAGACGGGCTTTGATGGTATTTCGCTGACGCTGGCCAGCAAGCAGCTCACCGGTGGACAGCAGGTGTGGGAAATGATTACCGCGACCGCGCTGGTGGTGTCCTACTTCTCTGGCCCGCTGCTGAACTTCGGTGACTTCTCGCGCTACGGTAAGAGCATGAATGAAATCCGTCGCGGCAACCGCTGGGGCTTACCGTTCAACTTCCTGCTGTTTTCCGTGGTGACGGTGGTGATTGTTTCCGGTACTCAGTCGCTGTTCGGCCATATGATCACCGATCCGATTGAAACGGTCAGCCGCGTCGGCAACGATCTGGCGGTCGCCATTGGTCTGCTGACGATGATCACCGCCACGATCGGCATCAATATCGTGGCGAACTTTGTTTCTCCGGCATTCGACTTCTCCAACTGCTCGCCGCAGAAAATCAGCTTCCGCACCGGCGGCATGATCGCGGCGGTCGGTTCGGTGCTGTTAACGCCGTGGAACCTGTTCCAGTCACCTGAGCTGATCCACTACACGCTGGACGTATTGGGTGCCTTTATTGGGCCGTTGTTCGGTATCCTGCTGTGCGACTTCTATCTGATTAAACGCAGCCAGATTTCAGTGAAGGATCTGTTCGATGACACGCCTCAGGGCCAGTACTGGTATCGCGGCGGATTCAACCCGAAAGCCATCGTCGCCCTCGTCCCGTCGGTGTTGATTGGGCTGGTGATCAGCTTTATTCCGTCGCTGCATGAGGTGGCAAACTTTAGCTGGTTTATTGGCGTGGCGTTGGCAGGCGGATTCTATCGTTGGATTGCGCGTGAGGATCGCGTGGTCAGCAGCCAGAGCTATGGCCGTAAGGTAGCGGTAGAGAAGCGTTAATAAAGAAGGGGACGGCGTTTTACCGTTTCCTGAAACGACAAAAGCCTGATTCATTGCTGAATCAGGCTTTCTGAATACTTGGCGGAACGGACGGGGCTCGAACCCGCGACCCCCTGCGTGACAGGCAGGTATTCTAACCAACTGAACTACCGCTCCACCGATGTTCCCCGTCGGGAACGGGGCGAATATTACGGCCAGCCCTTCCCCCCGTCAACGCTTTTTACAGGGGTTTTCAACCGACTGCCTGTTTTTTCGCCTTTTCGCTGATTTAATCCGTGATTTTCAGCACTTATGCGCGCCAGAGGCAGCTTCCGCCCTTCTTCATCACCAGATCCAGCCGCTCTTCGTGGGCCATATTTTCCGCCTCACTCGCCGATAGCACCACCAGCCCCGAGGCCGGACGCGTAATGCGATGAATGGTGTCGCCGTTGCTTTGCTGCTGCTGATCGCCTTCCATCGAGAACTTCAGCAGCGTCTGGCCACCGGTCATTGCCAGGAACACTTCCGCCAGAATTTCGGAGTCCAGCAGTGCGCCGTGCAGGGTTCGCTTGGTGTTGTCTATCTCGTAGCGTGAGCAGAGCGCGTCAAGGCTGTTACGCTTGCCGGGAAACATTTTGCGCGCCATCGCCAGGCTGTCGGTGATGCGGCAGAAGGTTTCAGTCTTCGGAATGTTGCGCCCAAGCTTGGCAAACTCGTAGTCCATAAAGCCGATATCAAACGACGCGTTATGAATCACCAGCTCGGCGCCATCGATGTATTCGAGGAACCCGTCGGCGATGTCGGCAAAGGTGGGTTTGTCGGCGAGGAATTCATCAGCAATACCGTGAACGCCAAAAGCTTCTGGATCCACCAGCCGATCGGGCTTCAGATAAACATGGTAGTTATTGCCGGTCAGACGGCGGTTTATGACCTCAACGGCACCGATTTCAATGATGCGATGCCCTTCATAGTGCACCCCAATCATGTTCATACCGGTGGTTTCAGTATCGAGTACGATCTGACGCGTTGTATTTACTGTGCTCATAGGACCCGTTTATGTCAGACTTGGCGTTTTTCAGCAGGGAGTCTACCAGAGATGACTAAGCAGGTAGAAATTTTCACCGACGGTTCTTGCCTTGGCAACCCCGGACCGGGCGGTTATGGCGCTATCTTACGCTATGGTAAGCACGAAAAAACCTTCAGCGAAGGCTATTTTTTAACCACCAATAATCGCATGGAGTTGATGGCTGCTATCGTCGCGCTGGAAGCCTTAACGCAGAAGTGTGAAGTGGTGCTCAGCACCGACAGCCAGTATGTTCGCCAGGGCATCACCAGCTGGATCCATAACTGGAAAAAACGCGGCTGGAAAACCACCGATAAGAAACCGGTCAAGAATGTCGATCTGTGGAAGCGGCTGGACAGCGCCCTGAGCCACCATGAGATCAAATGGGAATGGGTTAAAGGTCATGCGGGACACGTCGAGAACGAACAGTGTGACGAGTTAGCCCGCGCGGCCGCAGGCAACCCGACCCAGCAAGATGTGGGCTATAAGTCAGAATCCTGATGCCCCTGCCGCGTGCGAAACTGGCTGGTTGCACCGACCGCCGAGGTGATCCTTCGTTTCGCCGCGGCCCGTTTGGCCGGATTCATAATCAGCGGGAAGGTGCGCTTACGCGCGACAATAATGCTCAGGCAGCCCAGCGCCGGAAAATGCGTGCTGATGACCTTGCCGCCCTGCCGGTTCCACGGTACGACCTGGAACCGCGTCCGCTGAACCACTTCGTAATTCAGCAGGCTCAACCAGTCCATTAACCTCATCTGCGTAAACATCCGGCTGTTCCACGGCACGCGCTTGTGGATGCCCGGGATCAATTTGCCTATCCCCAGTACGCTAAACGGATTAAAGCCGCTGATAATGATCCAGCCATCGTCGATCAGCACCCGATCCACTTCCCGCAGAATGCGGTGCGGATCGCTGCTCCAGGCCAGACAATGCGCCAGCAGGCAGGCATCAACGGATTTCGATTCAAACGGCAGGCTCATCGGATCCGCCTTGACGTGCAGCCCTTCGCCGCTTAATCCCACATTAACCTGATGAGAAATGGCGCAGCTTTCGGTGTCGATTTCGGCGCTAAGATGGCCCACCTTTAACAGATGAAAACCGTAGAGTTTGGCGAGGCAAGGCTGGAGATGCTTGTTGAGGGCATCACGATAAAACTCTCCCCATGGGATCTCTGCCCACGAGTCTGGCACCTGACGAATTTGGCGTGTTTTAGCGGGCTTCATGCTTTACCATTCTCTTTCCATTTCAGCCAATAAAAGAGGCGATGATGAATCTTACCAGCATTCCGGCACTTCAGGACAACTACATCTGGACATTAAATAATGAACAGGGCCAGTGCCTGATCGTTGACCCAGGCGAAGCGGCGCCGGTGCTCTCCGTTCTGGCAAAAAACCAGTGGCAGCCCGTGGCGATCTTGCTTACTCATCATCATCACGATCATGTTGGCGGCGTGAAAGAATTGCTGGAGAAATATCCGGGAATGACGGTCTATGGACCGAATGAAACTGCCGATAAAGGGGCGACGTCGATCGTCAGTGAAGGGGATAGCATTACCGTGCTGGATACCGAATTCAGCGTGATCTACACACCCGGTCACACTTTAGGACACATCTCATATTTCAGTCACCCTTACCTTTTCTGCGGCGACACGATGTTCTCTGGCGGTTGTGGTCGACTATTCGAAGGCACGCCGGAACAAATGTTCGAATCATTTCAAAAGCTTAATGAACTCCCCGCAGACACACTGGTATGTTGCGCGCATGAGTATACTTTATCGAATTTAACCTTTGCGCATGCCATTTTACCGCAGGATGCGAAGATAGAGAGCTATTACCGTGAAATTAAGGAGTTACGCGCAAAAAATGGCGTTTCCGTGCCGACAAAGCTGGAATTAGAGCGACAAATTAATGTTTTTCTGAGAACACAAGAAGCTGATTTACAAAGACTTATAGGGTATGAAACATCTCCACAACATGAGTGGCAAGTATTTGCAACTCTACGCGAGAAGAAAGACCGTTTTTGATTTTTCGGGTTGTGTTGCTATGGGCGAGCAAGTATAGTTGCTCGTCTTTTAAGCGAAGAATGACACACACATGAAGGCTAAAGCGATATTACTCGCCTCGGTCTTGCTGGTGGGTTGCCAGGCGTCAAAGCATGACACCAACATCCCGGAACAGCATGCACAGAGTTTGTCTTCGGCAGGTCAGAATGAA
>LIDZ01000616.1_pt1 | contig 43275 bp, 38 predicted proteins | sample 644651 | NCBI WGS metagenome assembly LIDZ01 (sample SAMN03856242, study PRJNA289617) | food metagenome | isolation source: wine grapes on drying loft during traditional withering process | host: Vitis vinifera cv. Corvina | place: Italy: Gargagnago di S. Ambrogio di Valpolicella | collected 2014-01 | reverse complement strand
ATTTTCACGTAGTATCCCCATGAGCTATGGTACCCAGCCACTAACACTGTGCCACTTTTAGCAGCTACGATTTGACCGCCCCCAGCAAAATCAATTCCACCATGTAACTTACGCTCACCAGTAATCGGGTGGATTCGATAGCCAAATGGTGAGGTAGTATAGCCATTGCTCGGGCGAATAAAATCAGAATTACTGGCTTCCAAAGGTATTTCATTAGATGAAGGATTCTCAGAACCAGCAAGTGAAGAATTAGTAGAGCTGATAGAGCTATCTTGTTTGTTAACGACTAAACTTTCTTCTTCAAATTCTTCAGACATGATTTCACCAGCAGAATCTTCAGCTGCTTTTTGAGCCGCTGCTTGTTTCGTCTTTTCTTCTTCAATAATTCTCTCGCGCTTTTCTTCTAATTCGCCTGATAACATACTGGTTTGGGCAGCAACTGCTTGTTGCTCTTTGACAAATGCTGTTTTTTCCAATGCTGTCATATCATAAGCTGCAGCCACTTTAGTAATTTTGTCATCTAGTTCTGATTTTTGAGCTACAAGATTACTTTTATTTACTTCAATACCACTTTTTAATGTTTCAATTGCCAATTTCTCTTCTTCTGCTTTTTTTTCATTTTTTTCGAGAAGATTCTTATCATTTTCTTGAACAATAACGATTTCTTTATTAGCCGTTACCAATTGGTTAACAATGCCTATACGACCAACCAAATCTGTGAAGGTTCCAGAAGAAAATACAACATCTACTAGATTGGAGACATTACCATCTGTTTGTACTGCACGTGCCTGAGACTTTAATTTTTTTTCGCGTTGTAAAATAAGTTCTTTCAAGGAATTAATTTCTGTTTGCAACTTTTCAATTTTCCATTTTGATTCTTCTAAATTTTTTTCTTCTTTTTGTAATTGTAGAACAAATCCGTCAATTTTCAGCTGTAATTGTTTCACATCTTCCGTAAGAGTTTCTTTTTCTGTTTCTAAACTGCCTAGTTGGTCTTCTTTTTCTTGAATGTCACTATTTATCTGAGTCGACTGCGTTTCAAGTTCTTGTTTTTTCTGCTCTAATTGCTCTGTCGTTTCTGCATTTACTGTAAGAGGTAAATAACTTGAATTTATCATTAAAGCAGCAACAAACACACCGGCTAATAGTCTTTTTTGCATATGTACCTCCAATAAGTATTTTTATGGTTTCATTTTTGATCATAGGCTTAAAATTATGTATTGTGTCAAGATTATACAAATAGCCTTTATAAATTATTTATCCTTATACCAAGGGGTATTTCTGTCTATTTCTTCTATTTAAAGTAGTCTTCTATTGTATTTTAAAAGTTCTTACATTAGAGACTATCTATTGAATTTTCCAGATTAAGTACGTCTTTTTTTATTTGATTATAATTAAAAAAAGAGTCTTTCAAAAAAATTGATTACGACAACTAAAAATTACAATGACTATTATTCACTCCCTCACCTTTCCTATTATAGTCATAAAATAGTTTATCCTGGTGAACCCTTTATTCATTTGCTTCCCTACTTCACCACTATACAATTCAATTGTGTGGAAGTTATGTAGTTACTATAAATTTCCTTTCTACATAACATCCACACAATGATTTGTTATTCTATAATTGTTAAGAGCTTATAGTACCTTAAAGGTCAAACATATTACTTAGCTCTTTATTTAACTTACTTGATAAAAGAAAGGATGATTTTAATGGAAACGATTTTATTTTTTATCATTATGATTGTTGGGCACGGATTAATGATGTTTATGATGCCTGGAATGTATGGGGGGCATGGAAAAAAACATAATCATGGCGAAAAATCTTCAGATGATGTAGAACTATTAAAAACAGAAAACGAAGAATTAAAAGAAGAACTGCACGCAGTAAAATCAAAATTAAACAGATAATAGATACGAGGTTTACTAACCATGAAATCAACAATCATTTACTTATTGGGATTTTTTTGTCTATTCTTTTTCATTCTTTCAGTATCAATTGCCATTACCATCAACTTTACACCGCTATACACATTTGATATCACTTATCTGAACATAGCAGATGAAATTGGAATGACAAAAGAGGTTATATTAAAGAATTACGGTGTATTAATAAATTACTTGAATTTTCCTTGGATAACGGAGCTTAAGATGTCTGACTTTCCAAGTTCTGAAAAAGGCTTATTTCATTTTTTTGAAGTGAAAAAGTTGTTTTTGCTTGATTACGTTACCTTAGTAATCTCCGGTATCGGATCCATTTTATTTCTAAACTATCTAAAAAGAAAAAAAGGAATGTGGAAACTTGTTCGTTTCTTTCAGTGGGGATCCATCATACCGCCACTATTGATTGTCACTTTATTTATCAATTTTGATACACTATTCGTCTTGTTTCATAAAATATTTTTTAACAATGATGCTTGGTTATTCAATCCTAGCACCGATCCGATTATATTAGCTTTACCCGAAGCATTCTTTATGCATAGTTTTATATTGGCATTTGGAGTAATCGAATTTTTGTTTATAATAGGGTATTTCATTTCAAAGAAACAATGGGTAAAATACGAAAAAAAGACTCCTTGAATATATCAAGGAGTCTTTTACACTGGTTTCTCTGCGTACGAATTTATTACAAGTATTTTTATCAAAAGAATTAATTGTGCTATTAAGTTGATTAAACAAAAAGATTACACCTAGAAATCACTCTATAATTGTAGTGTCAAAACCAATATTAAGAAGAAACAAGATGTACTCAGTCGTATCATCAAAATTTCAAATTTTGAAAACTTATTACTTATTTTCCAAGCGTATTTGTTAGTGATTCAAAAGTCATGGTTTCAATTAGATGGATAACTTATTCATATTATTTTTGCATCGCTGAGATAGCCATAAAATATCACTGAACCCTTAAACCCTCTATATGTATAGAGGAAAAAATAGATTTTCCCATCATAGATAAATGCAGCTCGTTCTTCTTCAAAGGCAAGCCTTTAGCAAGATAAATAAAAAGACTATTTTGTTGAATCAACAGATAGTTGTTATTTTGAGGATTTTTATATGAAATATTCACATCTTCTGCACTCACGCAACAGGTGCGCGTTGCTTTAAGTGAAACAGTTATTACCGTCCGATTTTTCTTCTTCATCCACTCTTGTACTGCCTCATCCACTTTAATAGATATAGCCATTTTTCTATCACTATCCTTTTTTAGACTAATCAGGATTTTATCTAATTATACCGCAAATAATTTGGCCTTTAAAATAGACCAATATAAGTTAAGGAGAAAGTAATTTTATATTGCCCCAATAAAAAGAACACATCTCCGGATCCGTTACACTGGTAGTGCCAAAACCACTATTAGTAGGAACTGAGACGTGTTCATATAAACTATTTACTTTATACTGCTTTTTTTTCTAATCGTAAAGTCATCGCGTTAATGGCCACGATAACTGTTGAAATTGACATTAGGACAGCTCCGAAAGCCGGTGCTAACGTAATCCCTATCGGTGCTAAGATACCTGCTGCTATCGGGATAGCGATAAAGTTATAGCCGGCACCCCAAATTAGGTTTTGTTTCATCTTACGCGTTGTTTTATTGGCTAGTTCGATAAACGATTCAATGTCTCCGGGATCGGACCGAACTAAAACGACATCAGCTGAATCAAGGGCTACCTGAGTACCTGCTCCAATAGCCACACCAACGTCAGCCAAGGCTAGTGATGGGGAATCATTCACGCCGTCACCTACCATGATCACTGTCTTGCCTTCTTTTTTCAATGATTCAACTAAATCATATTTGTCTTGCGGAGATTGGTTTGCTTTATAGTCGATTCCCAATTCTTCTGCAACCCCTTGAGCGGCTTTTTCATTATCACCGGTAGCCATAATGGGCTTGATACCCCTAGCTTTCAATACTTCCATAAGCTCTTTACTAGTTGATTTCAATTCATCCCCTAAAGCAACAGCACCGATAGCCTCCCCTTCTTCAACTAAAAGACTAACCGTTGATCCTTTTGGAATCTCAAAATCAACTTTCTGTCCAAATGCTTTTTGACTGATTAATTCATAGCGACGTCCATTTGCTTCACCTTCAACCCCAGCACCGGATACTACATTGATAGAATCAAAGTTAATCGGTTTAACTTTTTGTTTTTCAGCAAATCCTACGATTGATTGCGCAATTGGATGGCTGGATCCTCCTTCGATGCCGGACATTAAGGCAATCACTTCATCTTTACTATAGTCTTTGCTTAACGATTCCGCATTTAAGACTTTAAATTCCCCAGTGGTCAATGTTCCTGTTTTATCTAAAATCATCACATCAGCCTTTGTAGCCAATTCCAATGCTTCACGGTCTTTGACTAGTAATCCGCGGCTTGCGCCTAAACTGGTACTTCGTGAGACAACAAGAGGAATCGCTAACCCCAGAGCATGTGGACAGGCAATTACTAAGGTGGTTACCGTAAAGATAATTGCGGTTTGTACATCGGTTATAAACAGCCAGACTATAAAGGCAATCAAGGCTACAGCTATAGCAACGTAAAACAATGAGCTTGCTACTTTTTTGGCAAGATTCTCTGCTCGAGAGGGTTGGCTTTGTGCCTGAGCAACTAACGTTTGTACTTGGGAGATGAACGATTTGTCGCCGGTTTCTTGTACCTCAATATATAAGACACCTTCTTGGTTTGTTGACCCCCCAATTACTTGGTCTCCAGCATTTTTTTCAATCGGTTTCGATTCACCAGTCAAAAGAGCTTCATTGACTCGTGATTGTCCTCTTTGGATCACGCCATCTGCTGGAATATTTTCGCCAGCCTGAACGCGTATAACATCCCCCACTTGCAGTTGGGATACAGGACGGGATTCGACAGCATCATCTTCCAAAACAACATATGCATCTTTCGGTACTAATTCAGCAAGGGACTTCTGAGCATTTCCAGCTTCTCCTAATGCTTTCATTTCAATCCAGTGACCAAGCAACATAATTAGGAGCAGTGAGGCAAACTCAAAGAAAAAGTCCATCATGTGTTCACCCGTAACGTACCGAGCGATAACGGCATAAACACTGTATAAATAAGAGACACCTATCCCTAGTGTAATGAGCGACATCATTCCTGGATCTTTTTGTTTAAACTCATCAATAGCACCCATATAAAAGGGTTTCCCGCCATAAATTATCAATATGGTAGATAATACAGCAGCAAGGACATCTGAATAGAGAAACGAAATTTGAAATGGCAGGCTAATGCCCATCATTGGAGTCAGTAACATAACGGCGATTCCAAGTGGCAGAGATTTTAAGAATATGGCTTTAAAACTTCCATGATGATGGTGTTCGTGACCACTATTTCCGGCATGTCCCTCATGATCATCGTGACTCATGTGGCTGTGGTCCATCTTACTATTATGGTCCATTTCGCTGTGATTCATTTTGCTATGGTCCATCTTACTGTGGTCTATATGTTCATGATCTGCCTGTTTCCCCTTATTGTCATTCATAGCTCTTTCCTCCTTTAAAATAATACCCCTAAGCAACAGAATCCCGCTTTCCCCTCTATTTATATACTGTTAGAGGAAAAAAAGTAAAATTTACAAAAATCGTAAAATAGTGAAGGGGTGACATACCCATTTTAGCACCTTATCCATTTATTACAGAATATTTGGTGTCAGAAAGCGCAGAAACAAGCTTATCTTTATCAATATCAGATTGGCTTTCAAGAACCGCTTTTTTATTCACCAAATCAATTGCAACTGACTCTACGCCTTCAATGGCTTCAAATCTTTCTTGCACTGTGTTAGCGCAACCTTCACATTTCATGCCTTCTACCAATACTTCTCTTTTCATAATAAATTCCTCTTTTCTTTTATTTTTTATTTCATTTCTTCTCTATTCTATATAGAAGTAGATTTAAATCTTTAGGAAGTTAAGGGACCACCGGACTACCCTAACTGAAAATTATAACGAATTTCTTTGCAACAGTGACAATCAATCGATTCAATGACTCTCCCTAATAAATAAGGAGTATCAGATAATGACGTCAGAAAATCAAGCTGAGAACTACTCTTTTGTCTATGAACAAAGACTATTTTTTTGTGTAAACTATTGAAGACTTTTTCAACAGTTGATTTAGATATAATCTTCTTTTCTATTGTATCTGAGCATTTCTCACATTCTATTCCTTCAATAATCAATCCTGTCTTCATATTTATACTCCCTATCAGTACTATTTTCGTCAGCTATTTAGCTAGTTACTTAACAGAAGAAGGTTTGAATCTTTTTAATCGTAATGCGTTTATTAGTACAGATACAGAGCTAAAGCTCATTGCTGCGGCTGCAATAATTGGACTCAATAAAGGGCCTCCGAAGAGATATAGTAGTCCCATTGCCACTGGAATGCCTAATATATTGTAAGCAAATGCCCAGAATAGGTTTTCCTTGATATTTTTGATTGTGGCTTTACTTAATTCGACCGCTGTTGGAACGTCCATCAAATCACTTCTCATCAAAACAATATCAGCTGATTCCATTGCAACATCTGTACCGGAACCAATCGCGATACCAGTATCCGCTTGCGCTAAGGCTGGAGCATCATTGATACCATCCCCGACCATGGCAACTTTTTTACCTTCAGCTTGTAGTTTTTTCACTTCATTCGCTTTATCTTCTGGCAATACTTCACTCATTACACGATCGATACCAACTTGTTTAGCAATCGCTTCGGCAGTTCGTTTGTTATCTCCTGTAATCATGGCTACTTCAATACCCATTCTGTGTAATTTTTCAATGGCTTTTAAACTATTTTCTTTAACGGTATCAGCAACGGCAATAATACCGGCAATGTTTCCATCCTTCGCAATATACATGGGCGTTTTACCTTGATCAGCTAACTTATCTGAAGCTGCAGCTAAGTTTTCCAACGAAATACGACTTTCAGTCATTAGTTTTTTATTGCCAAGCAATAAATGTTGACCATTAATAATTACTTCAATACCCAATCCAGGAATGGCCTTAAATGATTCTGTTTTAATTAATGCCAAGTTTCTTTCTTTTGCTCCATTCACAATGGCTTCACCCAGTGGATGCTCAGAACCTTTTTCGGCAGAGGCAGCTAAAATCAATAGGTCAGTTTCAGAAAGACCATTTGTAGTCACAATATCGGTTACCTTTGGTTTTCCTTCTGTAATAGTTCCTGTTTTATCAAAAATAATTGTCCCAATTTTATGAGTGGTTTCCAAAGCCCCACCACTTTTAATCAAAACTCCATTTTCGGCTCCTTTACCCGTTCCAACCATGATAGCTGTTGGTGTTGCCAAGCCCAATGCACATGGACAAGCGATAACCAGTACCGAAATCGTAATGGTTAAAGCAAAAATCCAAGATTCTTGTCCTAAGAAGAACCAGGCTAGACCAGCTAGAACAGCTAGAACTATTACAATTGGAACAAAAATACCAGAAATTTGGTCAGCTAATTTGGCAATCGGAGCTTTTGAGCCTTGGGCATCTTCCACCAATTTAATGATTTGAGATAAGGCAGTATCTTTCCCAACTTTTGTTGCTTTGTATTGGAAACTTCCGTTTTTATTAATGCTTGCACCAATAACGTTGTCGCTTGGTTTCTTTTCCACCGGCATACTTTCACCGGTCAACATCGACTCATCGATTGAGGTATTTCCCTCCATTACGATTCCATCAACCGGTAGTTTTTCACCGGGGCGAACAACAATAATATCTTCAACCTGAACTTCATCAATTGCTATTTCCATTTCTTGATCGTTGCGCAATACACGTGCTGTTTTTGGTGCTAGACCCATCAGTTTTTTTATCGCTTCTGACGTTTTACCTTTTGAAACTGCTTCGAAATATTTTCCTAATGTAATCAGCGTTAAAATGACAGCTGCAGATTCATAATAAAGAACCATCGTGAAGCTGGTATCGCCCACATAAATCATATAGGTTCCAAATAGACTATAAACAAATGCGGCACTGGTGCCGAGTGCAACAAGAGAATCCATATTTGGATGTCCTTTAAATAAGGTTTTGAATCCAACCGTAAAGAAACTGCGACCATAATACATGACTGGAAGTGTTAATATTAATTGAGTTAGAGAAAAGGTTATAGGAGACATCATTGGATCAACAATTTCTGGTAGTGACAAACCTAACATATGCCCCATGGCAATATATAGTAATGGTAATGTGAAAATAGCCGACATTAAAAATCTGTGCCACATCTCTTTAATATGCTGTTGTTTTTTTTCACGGTCCAAATCGACTGCTGCTGCAGAGTCGACTTCCTCATGAGCTTCATACCCAGCATCGGTTACGGCTTTTGTTATATCCGATACATTCAATACGGTTGGATCATACTGGACTGTCATTTTTTCAGTTGCCAGATTAACAGCTGAGTTGTTCACCCCTGCAAGTTTTTGCGTTGCCTTCTCAATGGTTTGTGCACAAGAAGAACAAGTCATTCCTTCTATGTTAAACGTCTTTTGAAGCGTATTTGGTTTCGCTGTATACCCTGCATCTGTTACAGCTTTTTGAATATCTGATTCTGTCAAAGATAATTCATTAAATTGGATAGTCATTTTTTCAGTAGCTAAATTAACAGTTGCTGCTTTTACACCTGGTAACTTACTTGTAGCTTTTTCAATTGTTTGTGCACAAGAGGCACACGTCATACCCTCTATGCTAAAAACTTTATTTTCCATTTTATCCCTCTTTTTCTTAGTGATGGTGCAAGTGGCATTCGCATTGTCCCGGTGCACATTCGCATGGTACCTCATCCAATGCTGTGTTTTCTTTTTCTTCCAATAGTTTTTTTAGCATATCAATATCTACCTTGCTTAGAGTAGCTTCAGCTATCATGTTACTGATAACATGACCCGATTGCTTATTACAGACTCGAGAAAGGACATCATCCGTATACAAATCCATACTTTCTTCTTCAGTAACCGCCGCTGAATAAATAAATTTATTCCCCTCTTTTATAGTCTGCAAGGCGCCTTTATCGACTAAACGACCGATCAATGTTTTGATAGTAGCTGCTTTCCACTGTTTTTTATTTTCGAGAATGGCCGTGATTTCTCTACTGGTAACCGATTCATTTGCCCAAGCTACACGCATAATTTCCCATTCTGCATCTGTTATTTTTATTGAAATAGTTGTCAACATATTATTCTCTCCTTTCGTTTACACATGTAATCTTTCTTGATATTTATAGTTTACATTCGTAAACAAAATATGTCAAGTAATTTATTAACTTTCATCTTTTCTTATTTAGGCATTTCAAAATTTTTGATCCATTCTCACTATTTTCATTAAGGTATTACGTTTATTTTGTCTCACAAGTAAAAAAGCCCTACCTAATAGAACCATTAGGCAGAGCTTTTAGGATTAGAATTGTCTTAAATAATTGTACGAATAATCTTTATCTATCCTTTATTCTTGGGATAATTCATCTTCAGTAACCCATTTATGATTTTTTACCATTTCCCCACCATCTGTTGGTTGATAGTCCAGCATATAAACGGTTGTCTCTTCAGCAGAATCTATGGTAGCAGTCGCACCTTCCATGCCTTCCATGTGGCTTGCCTCTAGAGTTACTTCTGTTCCTTCGCTTAAAGGTTCTTCTTGATTACGCGCTTCTGGTATTTCTTCTTTTAAGACCCATTTATGGTTTTCTACTATGGAATCCCCGTTCGTTGGTTCGTAAGTCACCTCATAGGCAACTGTATCAAATGCACCCACAATTGTTCCGGTAGCCCCTTCCATGCCGGCCATATGGTCGGTTTGGATAGTCACCGTGTCTCCAACTGGATAAGTTGGATTTTCTGCCTCTTGTAGACCTTCTGGTATTTCGCCAGAATCATCATGCATCATGCCGTCCATACCATTGTCCATACCTTCTGATTCACTCATCATTTGAGACTCTGAACTACTTTCAGCGGCTGGAATACTAGATTGTACACTTGTATCAACGGACTCTTGGTTTTCACTATCTTGAGGTGAACAAGCAGCTAGCAGAGCTAAAGAGGATAAGGTTATTACCCCACTAATAATTTTCTTCTTATTCATAATCTACCTTCCTTTCGTTACGTCTGTAAACTTATACTGAGAGTCTAACTTTTTTATACGGAAAAATCAAATGATTCAATTTTTAGTAAGAATCGACTCAAATTAATTTTTTGATAAGTATTAAGAAAGTAAATGAAATTTTCGCCAAAATTTTAAAGTAAGCAAAAAAAATTAATTAATAGGATATTTGTTAAACTAATAAGCTATTAATGCAAGTATTTAAGTTAAGCTCTTTAGAACTTTTCTATTAAAATGCATTAATTTTAAGTTAAGAGAAACTTTTAGATGAGTTATATTTAGCTATTTTAGATAAAGAAGTTCACTACTGTTACATAAATATAGCTCATACAATACCAATAAAAAAAGAAACAGTATACTTACTAGAACGATTAAATGCATGAAATTACGTATAAACGTGTATCAAATAGAATAAGGGCTACCCTATCCTACATTAATTACCTAACGAATCACTTTTTTTGTATAGGCTATTTTTAGGAAGCTCATCAATTTAAACGACGACTTCCAGTTTCAGATTTCCGCCTACAAATTCCACAATATCACTTAATATTTGTGTTTCCTTTTTTTACTCAAGAAATATAAGATCATTTTTTTCCAGTTAGAGTCGCTAATTCAGATTGAGTTAACTGTTTTTCTTCTCTAATTCTTAAAAGAATGTTTGCAGCTTGATAGCTAACTTCCGTTTCTTTCCATGCTTTAGCAAATTCTGGGACACCCTTTTGGGTATCAAAGTAGTGTTTTAATCTATTTTCCATCGTTTTCACCCTTTCTTTCTAGGTAGTCTTTACGATACTCTTTTGATTTAGTAATTTCTCTTGAAGGAGTTTTTTTGTGAAACCATGAGTAATAGTATACTTGCTATTGCTCTTATGGAAATATAAACACCTAAAAATATTGCTTGAGAATTTTACTTTAAGTAGGATTATTCAGTCCTTTAAGACATTATTCCATATTGACTATCGATAAGATAAGAAAATAATTGAAAATCCTATTTTAACTATGGAATTGACCGATATTTTTCTACCTTTCTATAGCGATAATAAAGAAAAGTTATGTAGATTAAATAACTCCATAAAATCTACATAATTCATTGTTATATTGATACAGGTTAATCGGCGTAATCATTGCTCTACGGAACCGCAAAGATTTATTGTGGCAAGGCGAAGCGGCCTTTAGCTATATGATCTGGTATTCAGTAGGAATTTTTTTTATAGAAGGCATGCGAACCGACAGCTTATGGATTGGTGATTTACTCCGGGTGTCACGAGGGCTATCTTTGATTCTATTTACTGGTGCCATTGGGATTTGTATATACCTCAGAAGAGATTACCCCATTAAATCCTACTATTTAGAAGGATGGCGACTCAAAAAGGAATAATAAACAGAGACTAGCATGGGTGAATAATAGAAGAGGAGGTGTTAAATATGTGGAATTGCGGGAATTTATTTACACAAGAAGGAATGGGTTGGATGATGTAGATGGGACTATTTTGAATTGTACTGATTGTCGTAGTATTGTACCTTGACATAAAGCTCCTCTCCGACTGGACAAATAATCGAAGTGGAAAAGAGACCCCACTGGAATTTCTTCAAAAAGAATTCGCTAGAGGAAACATCCCGGAAGAAGAGTACTTGAAGAGAAGAAAACATTTGGAGTGAACTAGAAAAAGTGTGCAGATAAGAGAAGTGGAGGGCAATCCCAATTAAAAAATATCTAAAAAGTGGAAAACCTTTTACCATTATTATTGTCTCCCTGCTGATTATTGTTTCTGTGTTATCAGCGGTCATCTTTGCAGTACAAAATACGCAAAATGAAGCGAGCAAGCTATATGCAGTGATTTCTATCAATGGAGAGGAAGTAGACCGTTTCCTTTTGACATAAAATGAGGAAAACCAGCTAATCACCTATTATCCGGCTCCCGGGAAGTATAATATTATCGAGATTGATGGGGAGCGGATTCGTAACAAGGAAGATAACAGCCCCCGGCAAATCGCTGTACGGACAGGCTGGATTCAAGATTCTGGACAAACTATCCTTAACTTACCCCATCGATTGATTATCGAAATCGTGTCCGATAATCCAGAAGAGGCAGAGATTGATGTCATTTCCCAGTAAAGAAGTTAAAACCACTCAAAAAGCACTCCAACTGATTTAGAAAGCTGCTGATAAGGTCAGATAGAAATATCTGTCTTTTTTGTATTTTTGTGGAAAAGAAATGCATACAAGGAAGGGATGAACATATTTCGGAATGAAGAACAGCTCATTACGAGCCCAAGACGGGTACGTACCGACATATCACCCAAGAGCTGCGCCGCCAAGGCCAGCACCACAACCATAAAAAGGTTCTGCGGCTCCTGAAGTAGCTGGGACTGAAATGTACAAAATCCACCCGTAAGTCCCGCCGCTACAGATTTTACAAGGGGGACCGTGGGCACATTGGCGGATAACCGCCTGAATCGTTGCTTCACTTCCACCATCTCGCTCCAGAAACTGGTGACGGACATCACGGAGTTCAATTAACTGGGAGAGGAGAAGTTCTACCTCAGCCCATTCCTGTACCTCTATAACGGATAAGTGGTCAGCTATGGTATGGGATAGTTTAAATAGTACAGAGAATAAAAGGAGAAGCTGCTTACAGATGAAAATAACAGATATACTAAAAATGGGTCATTTAAACTACAGCGAACCCTTGAATCAGTCACGAAACGTAAAAGGGATCACCGATAATTCAAATGAAGTCCGCCCTGGCTATATATTCATAGCAATCAAAGGGCACAAGGAAGATGGGAACATCTATACCCAGCAAGCCATTCTAAATGGGGCAATCCTGATCATTGGCGAAGATGATTTCACTAATTTAACCGTTCCCTATTTGAAAGTAAAAAATGCTCGAAAGACATTGGGTCAAGTGGCAAAGAAATTTTATAAAGATCCCTCAAAAAATAAAATTATGATCGGCATTACTGGGACAAATGGCAAAACAACAATCGGTTTCTTTATTAAACAGCTATTAGAAAAACAGGGTTACAGCGTTTCCTCGATTGGGACCATCTACAATGAAATCAATGGGAAAAGAATCCAATCCGTCAATACGACACCAAATGCAAAAACAATCAATCAATTGTTAACAGCCTCAACGGACCAAGTTGTGGTCATGGAAGTTTCCTCTCAAGGCTTAGCACAAAACCGTTTGGAGGGAATCCAGTTTGATTATGCTTTATTTAATAATTTACAGCATGATCATTTAGATTATCACGGCACAATGGAAGAATACTTTGAATGCAAAGCCTTGTTGTTCGAAAAACTTAAACTGGATGGTACAGCCATAATCAATTATAATGACCGCTGGGGCAAAAAACTGACCGAACGTTTGACTGCACAAGGAAAAAAAGTCATAACCGTTGGCGAAGAACCAACTAATCAGGTTCAAATTTTAGCTAAAGAGCTAAATAACGTTTCAGTAAGGTATAAAAATAAGGAGTATAACTTGCGTACACCCTTACCTGGAGTGCATAATTTAGAAAATTTAACGATGTCTAGTTGTGTCGCTCATGAACTAGAAGTACCTTATGAGCAAGTCACAACGTATATGTCGCAGTTTTCCGGTATTGCAGGACGATTTGAAATTTTTCACTTAGCCAATAAGGTAACGGTCGTCGTTGATTACGCTCATACACCAGATGCTCTGGCGACCTCGATCAATACAGCCATCAGCAATGGTGCAAAACGCATCATAACCGTATTTGGGTTTGCAGGCAATCGTGATGAATCCAAGCGAAAAGCGATGTTAGAAAATGTTTGCCGGTTAAGTACGTATGCTATTTTAACGGTAACCGAACTTTTTGGTTCAACAATTGACAACTTATATTCCGATTATATATCCATCCAAAAAGAGTGTCAGGTAGAAGAGAAAACGAGTATCATCATGGATCGAACATTAGCTATTCAAAAAGCGATTTGGGAAGCTCAATCAGGTGACTGGGTGTTATTATTAGGCAAAGGACATGAGCAATACAAAGAAAACTACTCTTTAAAGACTAAAACAGATCAAGAAACCGTACAATATTTGCAAGGACAAGGGAATCAGCTCTCAACCTTAAAAACGTTGATCGGTAATGAGAAAGAGTTGATTAATAAGTTACAACAAGGAAGAGAGAACTGACGATGAGCCATAACGGAAAAGAAAAAAATTCTTGAAATCATTCGTTAGAATCCTTTTATAGCAAAAAACTTACAAAAAATAAGCTTGGAATTAATAAAATATGTTTAATTAGATACACTATTAATGTTATAAAAACATGTATCGGGAATCCTATTCCAATAGGGTTCTTTTTTTATATCGCTCTTCAACACATGATTTCGTGGTATATCAAACAAAATCATGTATCACTTTTGTAAGAGGAAAGGGATTTTAAATGAGTTACAACGTCCAACCATTAAGAATGCAACAAGAAATAAACGACTTTTTATTCTGTTTGAGACGCAATAACAACGCATATCGAGATGTTTTTCTGTTTTTGATCAATATTAATAGCGGTTTGCGCACAGTTGTTTTTCCTTATTAAAAGTGATTATTTAGATTACATTCCAAAGTAGAAAGAAAAGTTACTAAAAACGTACAGTGATATTGAAATCGTTGTTACTACATATGGCTTTTTCAAATAGCGGTAATAACTGATTATTTCGTTTTATTCGTAAACTCCTTTAATAAATTAATGTGCTTTGAGGTAATAAGAGTGTGGCTACTATATTAGTATCCTCTAATAAACTAATCATTTTTTATTTAGACAAAAATCTTTTTCTGTAATGAAATAATTTTTTTTTGCGATTCTTTTCAATTTTTGAAAAAAGATTACCTTTTATCTTTCTTATTTTGCTGCTGAAGCTGCACTTGTTACACTTTTTGCTCGCATCATGTACATTCGAGTAGCCATTTTACCACCTTGCATAGTTGCTTTACCAGATCCTGTTCCATACCACATGCTTCTTAAAACACTTGGCCCACGAATAATCAATACACCAAAACCAATTAGCAACATAAAACTGTACCATTCGAAGGTTGTACTAGATAATACTTCTACAATCCCAACCATTAAACCCATTTGTACAATAATACTTACAATTTGACTCAGAAATTCGCGCCACCATACAGACATGTAATTGTATTCCTCATTGATAATAGATATTGCTGCCCAAACACTCAGCAACTCCAACAAGACAAGATCCGCGTGATAAATACAGATCTTGATTAAGAAGGTCGCAAATACAATTAGTATAAATAAAAGTAAAATAAGAGTACTAATTACATTTGGTGCTACTTGAGAAACATCCTCTATTTTTCTGAACTGATGTATTTTATCAATCGTCATTCCACCAATTGAACTAAACATCCAATTACCTAGTGGATAAACAATCATATCAAGCGAAAAAATTAAAATTAAAGGTAAAATTAACACCATTGCACTGGCTTTAAAAGAATCAACTATCATTCCCCATGCAGAAGCCTCTCGACTTCCATCAGCTTCAGATAACAAAAAAATCAGTACTTTAGCTAAAGCAATCGTAACTAACATCACACCACCAAAAGCTACAAAAATACCATATAATTGTGAGAAAAAACCACTGAGTGCATCGTGATCGAAAATAAGATTTCCTAACATATTAAAAGTAGTTTCTAATAAATCAGTAATCCATTCTTGAAACATTGAAGCTATTTTTTCACCCACATTTACTCCTCCAGTTCTGATACTGAGCTTAACTTCCAGTCTCCGTTTTCTTCTACCATTTCTATATTCAAATTATTAGGAATTACTAATGATAATTCTTCTAATGAAATGGAGTAATTTATAGATTCATTTTCTAAGTCAACATTGCTTTCCTTTATACTGAAAGTCTGCCAAAAAAGTCCATTGTTATATTCCTTACTACTTTCATCTAGAAAAAAAATATCTTTACCTAAATCTAATTTTTCATTAAATTCATAGTCTTTAACCTTGTCAGTTATTGTTTCTTGATAACTTTCTGTTAAATAAGGAAAAACATCCTCTTCTAAACGAGCTTGTAAATCATCATTATCTAAGTCCGAAAAACGTTCTCGCTCTTCGTGTAGCGTCAAAAAAATTTCTAGCTGGTTTGTGCTCTTTTCTATTGCTTCTTCTTCGTTAAATCCGCATCCGGATAAAAAGAATGAAACACTCAATAACATTAACCCTTTCGTTCCTTTAATCATTTTGTCACTACCTTCCTTAGTTCATTGACTTAAAAAAGCCGGAAGCTTCAGTTATTATTTCTTGTTCTTTTTGCTCTTTTGCTTTTTCACGTTCTTCAGACTGTTCCTTTTCTCGTTCGGTTCGATTCTCAGCGTCTGTTTTCATGTAGGCTTGATAGTTTTCTTTATCTTGTTCGAATTTTTCTAGTTGTTCAGCTGTAGAATGTGGTGTGTAGTCACTTTGATTCAATAAGAATTTGGGTTGCGGAAACAACTCGAATTGAAAAGCTTTTTTCGCTTGAATGGGGCGTTTATTTTGAAAGATAATCAAACTCGTATCATCTGCCATCTGCATAATTTCACCAGCCGTCATTAAATCTCTTCCGGTGTAACTTTGATTTTCACTGGAACTACTAGAATTGTTCTCTTTCCCATGTTGTGTGCTCTCAGACTCAGTTTCAACCTTTACAGTAGCCTTATCCAACAACCGTTTAAAGTACTCAGCAGTAGTCGAATTTGCAGCGTTTAAGCATGTTTTCACTGCGCAATTACCTAAAATACTTTCCGCTTTTTTATCGCCATATTTATCCTGCAATTGCGTCAAAGTTTGGATAATAGTGGCCACTCCAATTCCATACCCTCTACAAGTAGCTAAAAACTCTTCATATCCAGGAAATTTACCTAAGTTCACAAATTCATCTAAAATAAAGTTCACTGATTTCGGCAATTTTGAGTGGTTCTCAGATGCGAAATCATAGAGTTCGTTAAATAACTGGCTAAAAAAGATATTTATTAGCCCTTCCCATGATTGATCCATGACCGGAATAATGACGTAAAGCACCATTTTTTTACGTCCAATATCGCGTAAATTGAAATCACTAAACCGCGTGAATTCGGCGACTTCATCATCCACAAAGTCGGATATTGTTGTTAGAAGGGACATAATGATACTGCCTTGCATGTCTCCTTTGGCTTTTTTATAGCCTAATTCATACGCTCGTCTAGCTGGGTGCTTGCGTTCAAGTTTTAAAAACTCTTCATCTAAGCCACTTTCGCCATCCTCATCTGATTCAGGGTCGAACTCTTGTAAAAAGTCTAAGATGCCCTCCATATTTCGTCTTTCAGGAGGCAATTCATACTTCACGAACAAAATAAGAGCCTTTAACAGTGCTCTTTGTGAGTAATACCAAACGTCTCTTTTACTGTCTTTATTGGCACTATCCACAATTTTAGTCGCCACTGTGGTGGCATGAATGTCTTTTTTAACGTAGTCAATGGGGTTGTGTCGGTCAGAAGCCATCATATTCGCGAAATTCAAGACCCGGACGTCATAGCCTTGCTGCTGCTTAACGGCAGCTGTTTGCTCGTAGACTTCTCCTTTTGGATCCGTCACAACGATGCTATTTTCCGTTTCATTATAGACATTTGTAATCACAAAACTTTGGGTTTTAAAAGACCCTGGTCCTCCCATTACCATTATATTTCGATTGGGTTTCGATTCAGTGGGTTGAATAATGACTTTACTATTTAAAATACCTAAAATGGTTCCTGTCATCTGTTTCCCTCCTCTTCAGGTGGTTGATCAAGCGAAGCGGTAAAGTTTTTCAGTATCTCTTGCTTAGATTGAGCCAGGTAATTTTTGCCGTCAAAAATTTCTTTTTCACGTGCCCAGCGTGCTGAACCATGGTATTGGTTTCGTTCATCGGCTTCCCATCCCTCTTTCTTTTCTTTAGACGCTAATTTGATTTGAACAGAAGCACAATAAAGGAAAAGACCAATGGTTCCCATTAGAAATAATGGATTGTTTGTTTCTAGCAATGTTTGAATCGTTTGAAAAGGATGGAGAAGTGTCTCTTTTACTGTTTCGAGTAAGATAACGGTCGTTAAAGACAATTTAAACTCGGAAAAGGTCAATATCAATTGAGTCACCACCACCAAACACAACTCCGAAAGGACAAAACTAATGAGAAACCAAATGAGTTTCTTTTTTATTTTGTTAAAATTTTTTTCCACCGAATGCCTCCCTTAACGGCTTTAGTTGGTTGCTGTCAAACCTAGATTTGTTAACTGGCTAATGTGATATTCTCCATTAGTTTCAATGAGCGTTACTTGATACAGTTGCGGCAAACGAGAAACTACTTCATGATCCAACGAGTATTCAGTGGTTAATTGAACCAAAAAAGTCAGTTCATCCGTTGGATGAAGATAAATAGTCAGTTCCGTTAACTGGTTCTTTACATCTAAAAGAGGCGGATCTGTAGAAGAAAGTTCTTTTAGTCGTTGAATGATTTCATCTGTAGCCTTGTTTTGTAAATAGTCGAAACGAGTAAGGTAAGTATCATTATCGTAGTCTAAATAAGTACGTAAGCCCTCTTCAATCACGGTCAGTTTCTTTTGATTCGCAACAGTGTCATTAAACTTAGTGTCTTGCTTGATCAGTTGTTCTATCGTCTTTAAGTCATTTTCTGTTTTTGAGAGCTGATTTTCTAACGTTTGATTCGTCTGGTTTAAACTAAAGAGCGATACGAACAAAATCAATACCGTTACGCTTCCAGTAACGGTTAGCAGTAATTTTTTCATCTCTATACCCTCAATCTTTTATATCATTCATTACAATCCCAACAAAGGTGCTGGATCGATTCGATTATTGTTTTGATAGACCTCAAAATGCAAATGTACACCAGTGGAAGATCCAGAAGTCCCCATATAGCCAATGGTTTCGCCTGTTTCAATTTGTTGACCAGGTAGAACGGTGACCTCTTTTAAATGAGCGTAGAGCGTCTCTATTCCATTGCCATTAGTTAATTTCACGTAATTCCCCCAACTGCTGGAATAAGCTACTTGAGTAACTTTCCCCTTCAATGCTGCAAAAACAGGCGGATTTCCGCCGTTCACAGGCGCAAAATCAACACCTCCATGCAGTTTATTTTCTCCCGTTATAGGGTGGACGCGAAACCCAAAAGTAGACGTAATGGTTTGATCCTCAACTGGAAAGGCTAGTACCCCATTGCCCGTTACACCATCGGTTAAAGCCTGTTGCACTAAATCGACATAATAAAAGTTACCGCCATTCGTATATAAGTAATTACCCTTTTCATCAGCCACTGAAGCTGAATAAGGATACGTTTGACCGGATGTATTGCCTAAGGAAGGCGCGACGACCTCTTTAGAATACGTTTCTGCCAATTCTGTCGTGTGAACACCACCGTGATCTGCAATATACGTTAAATAACCACTACCAAAATTGTAGCTCTGGATAGCCGTGTTTAAGTCCACTCCTGTTTGATTCATTTGATCGATCACATCTTTAAAATGCTTAATTCCTATTTGAATACTATAAACGGGATCTTGAATGGCATTAGGTGCTAAACCAATGGCTTCACTCGACTGCATGACATCTAAGTGAGAGCCATCTGACTCAGTAGCTGTAATGGCTAATACAATTTGTATATAGTCTTCCATCCCATATTTAGCTAGTTCCTCTTCCATGATGGGTTTCCATTTTAGAACCGCTTCAGGTATAGAAGCCAATTCGTTCTCATCCGTTCCAGTAAAATAACTGGAAAACGCGGTTACTAAAATAGTAATTAAGAGTACAAGCCCCAGTGCAGACCAGGCAAGAACTTTCCCGATTTTACTTTTAGCATAAAACGTTAGTGGCTTCATTTACATCCTCACCAACTTTACTCATTGTTTTGTAGTGTCTCGATCTCTTTCGTCAATGCTGCAATTTTATCGTTCTGAAGCTGTTTTTTTTCGTCCTTCTTCTCATCATCTTCTTTAATCGCTTTTAAATCTTCTTCTGCTTTTGCTAATTCATTCTCTGCTTGTTTAAGTTTAATCTTGTTTTCTAAAGGAGCTGACGGAAATTTTTCTAGTACTTTTTGCGCACTGGTCACATCATCATTGGTTAGATAAGCCAATCCCATTCTGACTGCTGTTTCTTCATCTTCTAGGAATGGCAGAGCCGAGGACATTGTAGCAGTATCATAAGCCACAATAGCCTTTTCAGTTTCTAACTTAGTGGAGCGCTCTTCTGCAACTTCTGTCAGCGTTAAATCAAGAACCGCTTCACTTTGATCGTTGTTGTAGTAATGGGCAATAACCGGCTCCAGAAATGAACTATCTGTATCTATGGCTTGCTGGTATTGGCTATTTTCAAAGTACATATCAGCAATTGCCTCTTTAGATTCTCCGGCCTTTTCCATAGCGATAGCCGCTTTTTCATAGTCTTCATTAACAATCTGTTGATTGGCTTCTAGTGAATAGTTTTTCTGTTCCATGTCTTGTTCCATTGCCTGAACAATTTGTTCTTGCTGGACATTAGCGTGTTGCTTTGTGAACCCTACTGCCGTAAAAGAAAAGAGAACACTCGCTGCTAAAGCATAAAGGGTTCGTTTCTTCAGTTTTTCTTTATTGGTTGAGTTGTGTTGAATGTAGTCATAGGTCACAAAATTATAAGCTTCTTCAACAATTAGCAACATTTCTTGCCTGGTACTAGCCTGAACAACTGCTTTGACCAATTCATTCCCACGCTTTAAGATTTCTTCTTTTTCTCCTAAGCACGTTTCATAGCTAAAGTTAGTCAAAGTAGCTAGAACTAACGCTTTATACCGGTCAAGATTGGAATACTTATGTTCTTGAGGCAAGACATCCGTAGCCAAGTAAGTATATTTCACAGTTTGCATTGGATAATAAAAAATTGTGGCCGGATGAATACTCACAAAGTCAGACGTTTGTTGTAATATGTTCTCTCTTAATAGCGTTTGGGCAATCGATAACTTAACGGAGTATTCTTCTTTATTTATCATGGTGAGAGATTTCATACTTTCTAAGCGTTCATAATGAAGGTATAGGGTATGGTCATCTTCCTCTACTTGAATTAAATTAAAAAAATGAACATCATTTTGTTTTTTCAGACTCTCTATATCTTCGATTTGCTCATATGAGCAGAGTTTTTTTGAAATTTCATACACGATTTTTTCTTTAAATAATTTGATACTTCCAAATTCAAAGTTCATCACCTTAAAGTCTTGCCATCCTAGCATCTTACCCCTCCTTGCTAGTCATATAGAAAGTTTTTAGCTTCTACCAACTCACTAGGTGTCATCTGTATACGTTCTTCATAGTTAGGAACTTCTATTGCTGGTTCTCCATAATGTTCTTCATACCGTTCTGGATCCTTTAACCGCAATTCTTCTTCTGTTAGCTCGACCTTCATAAACGCACGTTGCGATCCATGTATGATTAACGCATCTCCTTGTTTTCTACGCGACAACAATTTCTTTTCTTTCTCACTAAAATTCATATGCAGTTTATCGGTCAAATCTTCTACACCTTTATCATCTAATCCAAAAAAGACTTTCGTATAACTGTTTCCGATAATGGCCTCTCCAACATTTTTACTGTCACTCATGGTCCCTTCAAGGACATCTTGAATCTGTTGTGTCCCAGCAATGGATCCTGCATTGTACTTTCTGAACCGTTTATACGCTTGATAAAAGAATTGTGCGGCTTCTGGATTTTGAGTTAAAAAATGAAATTCATCGACTACCAATTTAATATTTTCAGTCTTGTTTTTAGTGATCTCATCCCATAAGAAACTAAATGTATTGAGATACGCTGCTGCTTGAACATCTGCTTCATTTTGTAGAGCTTTCAAATCAAATGACAACAAGTTGGCATTAATATTTATATTGGTATGTCCATTGAAAAGCGTCGTTGAACCATGAACATAACTTTCTAAAATGTAATAAAAATCTTTTAATACCTTGAACCGGTCTTGATCGTTTTGTTTTAATTTTTCAATTTCATTAAAGACATTCTCCAACGTGGGGTATTGTTCCGATTTGATTTCCGAAATACTAGAATACTTAAAAACACCTGCATTCAGATACGTATTGCGTAAAACAGAATCCAACACAGCTTGCTCTACTTGAGTAATATCTGGTTTTAATACTTGAAAAAAGCCTTTTACCCGTTGAATCTTATCTTTCACTAACAACTCTAAATCAATCGTTAAAGTGTCACTATTCTCGCTGATTTCTTCTGAGAAAATTTCTAAAGGATTGATTTTAGTTTGCGCATTTGACGATAAATGAACGACTGTCCCACCTAAGTGTTCCACTATTTGTGAGTATTCATTCTCAGGATCAATAATAAATACTTTAATGTCTCGAGCAACATACCGTAATATTTTTTGAATCATGTAGGTCGTTTTTCCGACTCCACTGGTTCCAATAACCACCATGTTTTGATTCAGCGTATTTTTACGATCTAAGTAATCGATAGCAATGAGACTGTTTGTGTCTTTGTTAATGCCTTCAACGTCGCTCCTGGGTGATAAATGAAGAATCTCAGCGTCGTCAAAAGGAAACATACTAGACGCTACTTCTGTATTCGATTCTTTATACGTATAATCCCCTAATAAATTTTCGCCAATGGGAAGGGCACTCCAAAAAGCTTGATACATGCCTTTTACGGGTATCATAGATTTCATTTGTAATTTAATAAGCGTTTTAGTGATATTTTCAGTCAAGTCATTCAAGACTTCTAACGTTGAAGCATTTAAGTAAATGTACGTGTATTGATAAATGAAACTGGAGTTGCTTTGTAAGTATTTATCCAATTGCCGATTTGCGGTTTCAATTTGTTGCTCTAAGCGCTTTCGTTTTAATGGATCGTAAATTTTTAATAATTCTGCTTCTTTATTCTTAATCGTTTCGTTGTAATGGTGAATCATTTTTGTTGAACTCGACGACTGTAAGAACTGAGAAATCGTAATATTCCCTTTTTTTCGTTTGAGTTCGGATAACCAATTACCATATTGAACTTTGGGGTAATCCACAATAGCAATGACGCGAATAAAGTTATCGCCACTTTCAATATAATCAGGAAATTCCTCCCAAGAAAATGGATAGACTACGTCTAAGCTACTTTTATCTAAAAATGAATCCAACGAACTTTCCGTTTCTACTTTGTTGACCGGTGATTGGTCACGTTCTTCTTTGGTGCGTTTATTTCCAAAATACACACGTTTCCCCCCTTTCTGGAAGCATTAATGATTAGAAAAATTCATCAGGTGTTTCAGGGTTTTCCGACATTCCATAGAGGATAATTGCCTTGCTTCCATATCGTAGTTTTCTAAACTATTCTCCAATGTTTTGATAAATTGGGTTACTTTTTCATGAAGATTAGTGGCAGCCATTTCAAGGCTCGTGTGTTTTTTATCCTTTATTTTTTGTCGGATCACGATTAAATGCTTTTTTGTGCTCATTTGGTTCGTCAATTGTAAGTTTTGATAGTAATCCACATAACTTGCGATTAAGGTAACCTTTGCTTGATTGATCGGTTGTTCTTCTTTTACTTTTAAATAGCGTTTCTTCCAATACAACACATAGTCGTCAAAAGCGACTGGCGTCGTCATATCTAAATACTGTTGCACTTCTCCCGTATCGCCTTCACCAATAGTTGACATTAAAAAGGCATTGAATTCGTCAAAAACATCTTCTTGTTCGAGTTCATTTAGCAAATCCAGATTAACCCCGGAACCTTCAATCAAAGCGACTAGATAACCTGTTTTTGTAATTAAAAAGTCTTGATATTGTGCCTGAATCAACGACATATCTTGTAACGTTTGCTTTCCTGTGTCCAATTTTTTTGGTTCATAGCGAAAGATGTAATCGTCTAATGGTTTTTTACGTTGGTTTATTTTGAAAGGAAACACGTTTCGCCCTCCTAATCCATTGGTTTTCTTTTTTTGATATAAAATCGCTTTTGTCTAAAGCGATAACTTTTTTTATGCGTTAAATAATCCTGCATAGTAATATTTTGGCGGTGCTTAACCGGTTTTGCACTAATCAGTGCGAATGCTAAAGTTAACAGTAATAGGATAATGATCAGCTTTACACCCAGTAACCATAAATTATAGGGTGGGATAGCCAACAACACTAACCCAAAGACACTAATGGGTAAGACATAAGTCGCAAGTTCCTTTAATGACAGTCCTAGAAAAGCCCCATAAGTCGAATTGACGTTATCTGGAAAAATAAATTCCTTCCCTTTTTTAGCCATTTAAATCCCTTCTTTTCTATACAAATAAACTATAAACCCATGGCAACAACCAAATAATGGCTGCAGCTAAAGCAACTAAGCCCGCTACTCGACCAACAGCTTGATAAACTTCGTTTTTTTCATGCGGATTGTCCGCTGCAGGCATCCGTTTGATAATAATGAATAATCCAACGACTGTTCCTACAAGTACCACTAACCCTGTTAATATGCCTTGTACAATGTCTCCTGCATTTTGCAATTTAGCTTCTACTTGTCCAGCTGATGCCCCATAAACAATAGCTGGGTGACTCATCACCGTTAATCCTGTTGCCATGATTGCCGAAACAACTTTTGATTTTCTTTTCTTAAACATAAAAACCCTTCTTTCACTTTAGTCTTTGTCGGTTGAATGTTGTTCAAGTTCTAATTGTGAGTAGTCTTTTTGTCGTTTTTGTTTCATAGTTAAAAAATCCGATAATTTTTGTTGTGCTTGTTCTTCAGAATCTAAACGAGGAGAAACGATAGCAAGACTTCCTTCAGTAAATTTCCCAATATAAAATCCACTTTCATTTTGATCCAATGACTCAAGCTCAATAATATGTAGCCTCTTTTCATATTTTTCAACTACATGACTTAATTGGATGCCATAAAAATCTAAAAAGCCTTCTGCAAGACTCGCTCCAATAAAAGAAAGTTCACTCATGACTTGATTAGGCTTAGTAGCATACTCTTCTATCTTTACTGTTCTTGCTTCTTCAACAAGTTCTGGATTTCCATTCTGCTGTAAAAATCGTTCAAATAGATAAGAACGCGTCTCAACATTTGGTGAAAGTTCCTTTTTAATGATTTCTTTTCTGAGTGCTTCCAGTGGTTTTCCTTGTTCTCTCAACAGTTCTTCTTTCTTTGAATGACTAAGAGTTACGGACTGTTTGTCTAGGATCACTCCCTTTTGTCGATTGTGTAAAATAGAAGAATTCTCTTTCATACCAGACCATTTTTCAATATAAATACCTTTTCCTCCCTCCATAAAAAACAAAAAAAGTTATTATATAAAAATAGATTTTTTCATCTATCTTTATATGATAACTTTCATACATCAATTTTTCTAATCTTCTGCTCATTCATTTAACTATATTCTCTAATAATTTTATTAATTGCTGTTCAAGCACGATATTGCTAGGATAACCTGTTTCATCTGATAGTTCTTGAATCCTTTTAGAACTCGATTTAGTCAGTTGTATCCCTTGCTGAACACGATCACTTTCTTTACTAATCAATTTAGCAGAAGGTGCACTATAGTCTAAAGTTAATGCATAGTTTAAAAGAGCGGTATTCGGAATTCCCGTTTGCTCTTTAAATGACGTTAACTGATTGGCTGCTCCTTGAGACAGACAAGTGGTTGAAATCACTTTAAAAGCTGGATCTTTTTCACTTTTCCATTCAGTGTGGTCTACAACATAACTTAAATAAGCGGATAAATATTTTCTTACGGTCAAAAGATACATCTTTCTATTCTCATACTTTAAGAGGATAAAGTTACTTATTTCGACTTGTAATTGCTGATGACTTACCTCAATCTTGTCTAATTCATGTTCTAGTTCTTCTTTGGTTACCTCTTTAAATTGAGTAGCATAGAGGACTAAATGCAACAGTACAGTAGAAGTTTTAGATATCCCTAGATAATGACCGCGTCTTTCTAGTTCTTGATAAATCTCACGGGTTAGCAACAAACCAATTTTCAATCGTACACCTCTTTTCCAAATGATAGTAGTCGCATCATTATACCATTGAACCCAGGTTTATTTATCCATAAGTATCATTCAAAAAAATTAGTGACGATAATACTACAAAAAATTAAAACGGTAGTATTATCGTCAAAACTGCTACACTCTATTTGTATAAATCCTCATATTTAGCGCTTAGGTCCTTTAGAAGAACGTTTAGGTTTCTTTTTAGTCATTTCTTTTTCTTGCGCTCGTAATTTTTCTCGTTCTTCGTAATCTAATGAAGCCAGAATTTGATCTAACTGTTGAGGTCTAAATAAATAGTTCAACAATTGACTGGAAGGCATAGATTTTTGTTGAGAAAAAGAGAATTCGCTCGTTTTTTGCTCTTTTAATGTATCAGCTTGCTCTACAGTCAGCACTCCCGTTTCAATACACTCATTGAGCAATAAATCGTGCAGATCTGGTCTTTCTATTAAAATAGTTTTCAATTCCTCACTCATAGCTAAAGAAGAAACAGCTATAGATTCATCGTTGTTGAGATTTCCAGCTTTTCCATAGTCTTTAAAGTAAGCGACTGCAATGTGCTGTTCTTCTAGTGAAAATTTAATCAGCGGTCTTTCTTTTAAACGAATTAAATTTTCAGCTGTCAATTGATCACCATAATAATCAATGGCTTTAGAAAAAAGTTCCTTAGTCGGAATATCTTGATCATCCAGTTCTAAAGAAGGAAATACTCGAGAAATTTTATCATCATAATACTGTTGGATCACTTTCATAGCAATCTTGTTTCTTTCTTGCTCTTTGATACTATTTTTTAATGTCGTATAAACCTTATCCGGAAGATTTTCTACTGTTTTTACATCTTTGAAATCCACCTGGTATTTTTCTACAATGGACACTACTGTTTGATTCAATAGATTATTTTTTTCTTCATAGACTGAATAGGAATCATAAGGACGTTTAACAACCTTTGATACTTCATGATACAGTTCTTGTTGGTTAGAATGCTCAAGTAGTTTTTCTACTTCTTCTGGTTCAATCACGCGGTCCTCTTTTACCGTTCGATTCGCTAAAGTTTTCACCTGGTAATCAGATAAGTTCTTTTGATCTATGGTTGGATAATAGGTTTTAAGTAATCGCTCAGATTCTTTTAAAATGAGGCTATCTGCTTTCTCTACTAATTCCATTTGAGACTCAATCAAATTCAATGTCTTTGTGTCTTCTTTAAAGAGATTGTTTACTCTAACAGAATTTGACCAATTGTTCAGCATTCGCTTCTTATCTTCAATCTGATCAAATGAAATATACGTCTTCAGTTCTTTTGATAAACGAGTGATTTCTTTCTTTTCTGTTGGACTAAGAGAACGGACAATCGTCTCCGTATCTTTTATTTCTTTAGCGTCTTTTTTTAACGTATAAACAATGGCTGCTTTTGCATTAGACTCTTTAATTTCTTTATTGATTTGAATACGGTCGCTATTTTTTCCTTTGGCTTCCATCTCTCTCGCAACAAATCCTTCATGTATGGTCGGCTGCTTTTCTTCACCTAAATCTGCGTAAGATTTTTCTGAGATTGTTTGATTAATCCCATTTTCTTTTAAAGAATGATTAGCCATGGTGGCCCAACTTTCTCGCCATTTCTGCATCCGTTCTTTCGAATCCCAATCGGTTACATTTGCTTTTCTATTTTGACGGTACCCACTCTTTGTATAGAGTGGATTACCTTCTTCATCATTAATATAAATTTTACGTGACTTTACGTCCCAATTACCATTTTCATCGAAAGGGCGAGTCGTTAACATTACGTGAAAATGAGGGTTCATTTCATCGTCTCTATGAATAGAAATATCCGCCACCATTCCAAGATCAACAAAGTTTTTTTGACAATAGTCTAAGGTTAATTTTTCTTGTTCTAAAACGGATAATTCAACAGGCAATGCGACATTAAATTCTCTAGAAAGTTGCGCATTTTTTGATTTTTCGTAATTCTCAACTTCATTCCACAATCGTTCACGATTTAAACACCAGTCAGGAGCATGAGTAGGCTTCAATATAAACGTAACAGGCTGTATATCTCGACGGTAAAATTTTGTTTCGTTATACCGTTCACTATACAATTTATCACCTGAACGATAAGCTGCACTTGAAATGGCCGATTGGCCTTTACTTCTAGAAATAATTTTTGCAGACAAATGATAAATAGCCATGGTCTCATCTCCTTTCTGGTTTTATTTACTTAACATGAGCGAGAGCGAATTTTATCACACGGAATTTTTTTAAGGGAACGATAAGCGGAAAAAATAAAAATTTATTTCTATGAGCACAACTCCATTATTTACGTAGTAAATAATGGAGTATAAGTGCGCCCTTTACAGGGACTATTTTACCACCTTGCTTTTTCTTTTACAATTATTTATCTTTCTGTCATACTAGTTTGTATAGTTATTTAAAGATTAAGGGAGGAAACACACCATGACAAACATTTCAAAAAAATTAGAACAAATTGAAAAATTAAAAAAAGAGTTATTAGAGGAAAAAGAAAAAATTGAAAATACTTTAGGAAAAGAATTGATTAGCCAATTTGATTTAAACTACGAATCTTTAACAAAAAATGAAATAAAAGAATTTGTAAGTAATTTAAAAGATAGCTATGATTTAATGAATGAAGATCAATCTTTAAATTCTAGTAATTCAGTTGATTCACCTACAGTAGGTTAAACCTATGAGTAATCACTTTAAACAACTGCAACAAGAAATCAATCGAGTCGAACGATCCATTCAATTAGACTCTCAAAAGGAACGAAAAGAACGAACGAGAAGACTCATTCAAAAAGGCGCTTTACTAGAAAATTATTTTGAATGTGAACAGTTATCAGTTGCAGAAACAGAAGAATTATTAAAGATGTTTTCAAGTTATGTGAATGCGAATAAGACTAATAAATTTAAATAGTTAACTACTCTTTAAAAAATTAAGAAAATTAATGTTAAAAGTTATAATGTAGAAGAAAGGTATTTAAAAAAAACAAGAAATGATGATTAAGAATGACTAATAAACAAGCTTTAGGTTATATGTTATTGGCTTGAAAAGATCTTAAATGAGATAAAGATCAAGCTGATAAATTATGGGATGCTATGTTTCAAAATATGGATGAATTTACTGAAGAAGAAGCTCAAGAAAAAGGGCATGAATGGTTAAATTCTCATTAATTAGTATACGTTTAAATACATTCATTAGATGGTAGTAGTAAGTCGGACAATTAACTTACTACACAATGAATACGCGAAACCCATCTAAAATTTTACATATAGTTACAAAAGGATACATTCAGTTTTTTTCAATCCTTTGATAGCAATAAAAAAAATAAAGGATGGAATAACTGATTGGTAACAGTTATTCCATCCTTTTAACCTTACTCATTTAATTTTAAATTAATAATTATTTTCATAATGATGGAGAAGATACTTTCTTAGTATTTGAGTTAAATTGAGTTGAAAAAATATTCATCGGTACTTTTTCATTTTCGGTTAGTTTAATTAAATCCTTTATTTTTTCCGTATTCAATTCTTGATTCAGATCCTTATTTAACACGCGATATTTAACGTCTTCTTTTAACCATTCATCAGCTGTCTTTTCTCCTACCCAAGTGGTTGCAATCTCTTTCTTATCTTTACCCGTAGCCATAACATAATCAAATGTCTGTTCCTTAGAGACAAGTTCAATCGAATAAAGAGTTAACTTATCGTTAGGGTTATTTTTTAATAGTTGAATGGTGTTTATTTTAAGACTTGTATCTTTTAATTGCTTGTATTGATTTTGATTGTTTTGATCTGTCAAAAATCCTAACTTTGTAGCAATCACTTCGTCCTTGTCGAGGCTCAGTACTTGTTTACTTTCGGCTGTTTGTTCAATAATCAAATCTAGGTGATCAATCAATTTTCCAGAAGCTTTTTTCACTTCTGATAAAGAGTTTATTTTATCCTCAACTTTTTCTAAATTATCCGTCCAATTGGATATGTAACGTAAGGAATGCTTTTCTGTATCTAGTCCGTAATACTTCCCTACTACATACGCTGTCATTTCTGCTTGGTATTCAAGAACAGGTGCTGCCTGCATAGTTAACTCTTTATTTTTTAGTTTGCTACTGTTATGCATCTCAGCATGTGCTAATTCATGAATTAACGTGTGTACCTTCTCGGTTTCTGTATTTTTAGTATTAAGGGTAATAGAATGTGTAGACGGCATATAATACCCCTTAGCAGCCGAATCACGAAACGGCTCTTTAATTATTGGAATATTAGTGCTATTTGAATACTCCAGTAGTGATTGATTCAATAAATCTAAGTCTTTCCCTCCAAAATCAAACTGATTCTTTTTATTTGGGAAAATAGCTGGATAATCTTCTGGTTTCGCGTGTGTTTGTGTCACGTCAAAAACCGTCCCTAACTTAAAACGCGTAAATGTTTTGACGTTATCTGTAGACTGATTTTTCTTTATCCATTCCTTTTCTTCTATCGTTGCTTTCGTTTGATTTTTCCATTCACCATCTTTAGTTTTAAACTGGGTAACAGTCATTGGAACCCAAATTTTAATCCCTTTTTCTCCTTTTTGAACTGGAAAGCCTAATTCTTTAAATCGTTGATAGGATGCTACTCCATTTGCTCCTTTATGCTGCGAGCGAATCATGAATTGATTCCGGATAGAGTAATCTCTGAACTGGCTCATAAAATCAAGTAATTCCGTCATCTGTTCAGGTGTTTCTGTATAAGTTTGAACTTGTGTAGTCATTTTTTCGGTTAGTTGATCAATTTCTTTCTTCTTTTCAGCTTCTGAAATTTTTTTATACTGGTTGGCCATTGCTATACTCCCCTCTTGGCTAAAGTAGCTTGACAGGTGTTTATCTAAAGGATAGGCATTTAATTCTTTTAAATACTTCAAACAGCCTTTTAATGAATGCTCCTGTATGATTAAACGTTGTAACTTGATACCCTTTATTCTTTGTACTTTTTGAAACCGTTAATTCAAGATTTCCTGCTATAAATAACGGAAAATCTTTCTGAAGATGATTTTCCCTTTGTTTGTCTAAATTAATTTCAACTTGATCGGCAATAGAAGTACCCTCTTCGCTACTAAACCAATCATCGACTAAGAAATCGTTCAGAGCTTGCAAACTATTCTGAAGCTCATTTTTTAGCGCTATATTCTTTAAGTCCAACACTAACTCATTCTCGTGTAGCGTTTCCAATAACCATTTATGAAATGTATTAGATGAGTTCGCCATGCTCAACAACTCCATCAGCTTCTGTTTCTAAAAGTAAATAATAGCCTTCTTCATTGTTTATATTTTCTTTGAGATCTGCAAAAATATACCCTTCTACCAGAACTTCTACTTCTTTTTTCTCTTCAGGAAGGTAAAAAAGAACTTTATTCCCTTCTAAAATTCTTAAAGCTAACGCTAAACGATCAGACATAATCATCCCACCTTTCTTGTTTATTCTTCTTTAAGCATAAATAAAAGCTAGTTATAGGGCTAAAAATATGCCTACAACTAGCTTTTATGATTCAGAAAATATTAGTTATAAAATTAATTAGGGTTATGAGTACTTTTGTTAATGGAATTTATGTTAATTAGAAACTATTAAATTAGGTTTTTTTTAATCTGCTATGCGTTGCAATATAAATGTTGCTTAGTTCTATTTTTTGACTCAAAATATACTTAGATAAATCGAATATTTTAGGAGGTATTTTATGAAAGAGTACAATAGCAAAAAAGAGCTAGTGGAGACCATTCAAGAAAAATATCAAAAATACATTTCAGAGTTTGTATCTATACCAGAAAACTTAAAGGAAAAAAGGATTGAGGAAGTGGATAAAACTCCTTCAGAGAATCTTTCTTATCAACTTGGCTGGATTAATCTTTTACTACAGTGGGAAAAAAACGAAAAGCAAGGTAAAAATGTGAAAACACCTGCTGAAGGCTACAAGTGGAATAATTTAGGTGGATTGTATGAATCATTTTACGATCAATATGGATCTTTTTCTTTGAAAGAACAGGAAGTTTTATTAACTAAATCCGTTATGGAGCTGTGTGAATGGATAAATTCATTATCTGATAAGGAATTATTCGAACCTGAACAACGAAAATGGGCTACTACAAAGGCAAAGTGGCCATTGTGGAAATGGATTCATATAAATACAGTTGCACCATTTACGAATTTTAGAACTAAAATTCGTAAATGGAAAAAGTTAACCTTATAGTTTTATACGAAATACCTTTATAGCTATTTCGTTAGAATCTCCAGGTCTTTTATTATAATAGTGAGTACTTTAGTAGAAAATATAAATATATTAGCAACATTCGAAAAAGCTATGTACATACTAACGTCAATTTCAATAGTTTTATACGTTTTTAGTTACTTTGCTCTCTATTTCGGAACCTAATAAAAAGGTAGATGCGCCAACTACAAAATAGTCGGTACATCTACTAAAAACAATGGTAATTAGTGTTTTTTATTTTTATGATTTACTAAAGTTTTAGCAGCTTTTGTTTTAGCTGGCTTGCTTTTTGAAACTGATAAAGTCTTTCCTGCTTTTCCAACTTTTCCTCCATGGTGTACTGGCATAGAAATTCCTCCTTCTTAATAAGATTGAAGAGACGAATAAACTTTGCAATGGTTTTAAAAAGAAGTTAAACTAATTAATGTGAATTTTTTATTTATTCGTCGGTCACCCAATATATCAGTATTGGGTGACCTTTTTTCTTCTAAACTAATTATATACGAAAATACGTTCGGTTGGAATAACAAAACATATTTTTTAAAAACCTAGTCTAAAATTAAGCAACGTCTCACTAATTTCATCTTCATTGATCCCAATATAACGTTTTGTTATTTTCTCACTGCTGTGACCGAATATTTCCATCAGTGTAGCCACGTCTTTGGTTTTCTTGTAATAGTGGTAGCCGAATGTCTTGCGCAGCGTGTGCGTCCCAATATCGTCTCTTCCTAACAGCTTAGCGACCTTCTGAAACATCTGATAGACCGTATTCACTTCCACATGGCCACCTTTGGTGCTCGGAAACAAATAATCCTCTGGTGCTAAGTCTTTTGTATAGTCTTGAATCAAGTCCTGCAGACTACTCAAATACAAAATACGAGTCTTACCCGTTTTCTTTTCGACAATACGGGGATTTTTTGAGGAAATCAGGTCTTGTTTCTTTAATTTAACGATATCGGACATGCGCAAACCGCTATTAATGCCGATCAAAAACAGAAAAACATCCCGATCTGCGTTTTTATTTCTTCTTAAACAGAATAAAAAGTCGTTTATTTCTTGTTGGGTCCGTAATGGTTGGACATTGTAACTCATTTAAAAGCCCTCTCCTCTCACAAAAGTGATACATGATTTTGTTTAGTATACCACATAATCGTGTATTAGAGGACGTTATAAAAAAAGAACCCTATTGGAATAGGATTCTCGATACACGTTTTTATCTAATTTCATGTATTTATTTAGATTTTAATAATCGGAGACCATTTAATATAACGACTAAAGTACTTCCTTCATGAACGATCACACTAATGGCTATATCTGTTAATCCTAATAAGCTCACGATAATTAGAAAAGCTACGACTAGCATTGAAAAAATAATGTTTTGCCAAATAACTCGATTCATTTTCAAAGAAATCTTATGAGCTTTTACTAATTTAGATAAATCATTTTTCATTAACACTAAATCAGATACATCTACTGCAACATCCGTACCCTCTCCCATAGCAATTCCGACATCTGCTTTCACAAGAGCAGGTGCGTCATTTACACCATCTCCTACCATAGCAGTTATACCATATCTTTCTTTTTGTTCATTGATAATGTTAGATTTGTCTTCCGGCATGACGTTCGCAATTACTTGGTCTACTCCTAATTGTTTACCAACAGCTTGTCCTGTCATTTCAGAATCCCCAGTAATTAAAGTGGTATGGACACCACACTTCTTAAAGTACTCTATAGTTGCTTTCGCATTTTCACTTGGAATATCCATTAATGCGATCAGACCGATTACTTTTTCATTTTCTGATACGTACACAACCGTATTACCTTCTGAAGCCCATTCTTTATTCAAACGCGTATAGTCATCCGATACAGCTTCAAAAGAAGTTGGTTTGCCTATACGATAAGTTTTTCCGTTATAATCGCCTATTAAACCTCTTCCAATCTGATTTTCCACTTTAATTGCTAGTTTATTCTTTGGTTCAAACTTGTTTAAAATAGCACTTGCTAACGGGTGATTTGATTCTTTTTCAAGAGCTACAACGATATCAATAATATTCTTTTCGTCCACAGAATCAGAAAAATAATAATTTGTTACTTCCGGTTTCCCTTTCGTTAATGTTCCTGTTTTATCAAAGGCAATGGCTTGAATATCGGCTAATTGCGACAAATAGGCACTTCCTTTTGAAAGTACGCCCCTTTTTGCTAGATTAGAAGTGGCAGATAATGTTACGGATACGGTAGCTGCTGCTAAAGCACACGGAGAAGCTGCGACTAAAAGGACTAATCCTCTATAAATACTTTGTGACCATGTCAAGTCAAACAACAAAGGAGCAATTAAAATGACAAGAGGAATTGTAATTAAAACAAATTTAACATACTTAGGCTCAAACTTTTGGATAATACTAGATGCTTTTGTTTGATTCTCCTGATTTTGATTCACTAGTTGTAAAATCTTTGAAAAGACAGTATCGTTAGTTTCTTTTGTAACTTCCATAGTGAAAGTACCCGTTCCATTAATTGTACTTCCAAATACTCCATCTCCTTGAGTCTTTTCTTTAGGAATACTCTCACCATTTATAGAAGATTCGTCAATCGACGTAGATCCAGATACTATCACTCCGTCAATAGGCACTTGGTCACCATTTAGTACTTGAAGTTGATCTCCTACTTTTAATTCCTTAACGTCAACAATGGTTGTATTGCCATCTAACATGATTAGCCTAGCTGTTGTTGGATTCATTTCGAGTAACTTTGTAATTTCCCTTTTGCTTCTTCCTTCAGCATAATCTTCAAGAAAATGTGCTCCAGAGAAAATAAGGACCAATAACGTTCCTTCCCAAAAACTTCCTATCAGAGATGCACCTATTGCAGCTATTCCCATTAGAATATGAGAATTAGGGGTAAATTTGTGTTGGATTTTTGAGTTTTCAATCGTTTCTCCAATTCCTTCAAGAATAATGACATGATAACCCGCACTAATTGAAGCAATGGAAAATAAACTATTCTGTAATAAACTAGTTTCTCCGTTTAAAAATAACGCAATGAGCGACAATGCTAAACCAATAAAGTACAAAATAATTGGCATTTTCCCATGATCATGTTCATGATCGTGACTATTATTTTCGTGTGAGTGTTGCTCTTGAATCTCTTTCATTTCTATCACCCTTCTTAATAAAACTATTTTTTTGAAATCGTAATGCTTACGAATTACATTTGAATTTTCATTCATATGTTTATATATTCATTATATATCGCTATACATACTTTGTCAAAAAATATTTATCTTATTTAGGTGATAAAAAATAGAACTCTAAAACAGCTACCCTTATACAAAAAACTTGCTTTATAAATATTTTGTGATAGTCTGAATATGAACGAACACACATATGAAAGGGAGAAAATCTTATGAAACCATCATCAACTTCTCCATTAACAAATGAATCTATCCAAGAGGTAAGTAAGATATTTAAAATAATTAGTGATCCTACACGACTTTCTATTTTATTTCTTTTGCAGAAAGAAGAACTTAGTGTTGGAAATATTGCGCAGTCTTTGAGTATGGAACAATCAGCTATTTCTCACCAATTAAAAACTTTAAAATCTTCAAGATTAGTAAAATCCAAACGAGTTGGTAAAAAGATGATTTATAGCCTTGACGATCTTCATATTTTTAGTATTCTTGAGCAAGTTTTAACCCATATCAAAGAACAAGAACAATAAAGATAATTTAAATGAAGGAGGATTTACGGATGTCAAAAAATGACAAAAATCAAAGCCAAATTCGCAAAGGGAAAAAAAAAATAAAAATTACTTTTTTCATTAACCTTATTTTTTCTATAACTGAATTTGTTTTTGGTTTTATTTTCAATAGTGTGTCAATAATGTCCGACGCTATTCATGATTTGGGAGATTCCATTTCCATTGGATTCGCTTGGTTCTTTCAGGGATATTCAGAGAAGCGGAAGGACGAGAGGTATACTTTTGGTTATGAACGTTTTTCTCTATTAGGAGCACTGATAACTTCAGTCGTATTGATAAGTGGTTCTCTCCTCATGATTTATCGGAGTTCTCCACGTCTTTTTGAACCTCAACCGGTTAATTATAATGGTATGTTTTGGCTTTCCATCGTGGCCATCATCTTCAATGGATATGCAGCATGGATTTTAAGCAAAGGTTCATCCAAGAACGAGAACATGTTAAATCTCCATATGTTGGAAGATGTATTAGGATGGATTGGAGTCTTAGTTGTCAGTATCTTAATGAATTTTACTGAGGCTTATCGTTTGGATCCTATTCTATCCATTTTAATAGCACTCTATATCCTCTATAAAACCTTACCTGAATTTTTCAGTACAATGAAAATTTTATTGAATGGTTCTCCTGAAAATGTGGATGTAGAAAAAGTTGCTGACTCAATTAATAACATTCCTGATGTAAAAGCTCTCTCACATCTTCATATTTGGTCATTAGATGGAGAAGAAAATGCCCTTATTGTTACTGTTCTTATAGACTCAACAAAAGCAAAAAAGATACAGAAAATCAAAGAAGAAATTTCAGAAATTGCACATGAATTTGATGTAAAAAAGCATATCACGATAGAAGTAGCTGTAAGCACGGACGAACTTGAGAAAGGATACTCCCACAGTACTTAAGTTAGTATTAAACTGACTACAGACACCAATTTTACAAATAAAAAAAGGGTGGATAAAACCTCTCATTAACCCAAAAAACGTTAATTGTAAAAATACAATTAACGTTTTTTGTCTATTCCAACTAGTCAAGCAACTTTGTTCTCTCTTCCGCGTAAGTGGCAACGAATAAACCCGTTTCTTTTTTACTAGAGTTTTGTCCCAAACATTCAATATTAGTTGTTCCATTCATCTTCTGTAGTGACCGGTTATTCAATTGGTTCCACAATTATTTGCGAATTAGATAATCCGTCACTTGTTTCATCTACTAACTCTGGTGCATTAGTTTTATATAATGGAATCGTTGATTGTTGGTCATTTCGAGAATACAAGCTAGTTGATTCTTCCCCAAGCTGTTCGTTAACTTGTCTTAACTTTTCAAGTTGATTTTGGTAATCATAATCAGCTGGATCATCTTGTAACAATCCTTCAGGTGTATAGAAGCGTAATAAATCGCTTTGAAGGATACTGTCTGAGGTGCTTAACTGAAAATTGGCAGCTGTTTTTAATTGTTCTACTTCATCTAACACTTCTTGAGAAGGTTCTAAAATTTGCTCCCCGGTTTTTGTATCGTAAATAACGGAACCATCTACAGTATATTTTGGTGATATAATGTCTCCGTTTCTAAAAGCAACTGTTTCATCATGTTCTTCTGAGAGCAAGTCCGTTCCCATTAAAACATAATCCTTAGTTTCAATTCCTAACAAATGAAGAAGAGTCGGAAGCATATCTACTTGTCCGCCAAAAGTATCGAATACTTGACCATTTCCTGCGTCTGGGACATGGAAAATAGCTGGTACTTCTTGCATCGTTGCATTATTGTAGCCATTCCATTCTTCAGGGTTTTCTCCAAGCAAAGGGGCTAAGGATTCATTACGTGCGTTAGATATACCATAATGATCTCCATACAAGACGATAATCGAGTCTTTATATAACCCTGAATCTTTTAGATAATTGAAGAATTCTTCAACTGCTTGATCTAAATAACGGGCTGTGACAAAGTAATTATCAATGGTATCATCGCCCGTTTTTCCCGTTGGAAAATCAACATTCGCCTCATCTAAAGGGTAAGGGAAGTGATTTGAAACGGTAATGAATTTCGAATAAAACGGTTGTGGCAATTGTTCTAAATATTGAACAGATTCTTGAAAGAAGATCTTATCTTTCATTCCATATTCTAGTGTATTTTCTTCAGAAAACGTGTAAGATTCATCATCAAAGAAGTAATCAATACCAAATGATTTATACGTATTATCACGGTTCCAAAATGAACCTGTATTTCCATGGAACATTGCTGAAGTGTATCCAGCTTCTGATCGTAGAATTTGGGAAGCTGATTGAAAGGTATTAGAAGTCCCATATTTAGAAAAAGCTCCACCTTGAGGACTACCAAATAAAGAACTTTCTACTAACATTTCTGAGTCAGCCGTTTTTCCTTGTCCTACTTGATTGTAGAAGTTTTCAAAACTGTAACTGTCTTGGTTGTTAAAAAGACTATTAATGAAAGGCGTGACTTCATGAAGTTCGCCGTTTTCATCTTCTAACTGATAATCGATTAAAAATTGTTGGAAACTTTCCAATTGAAGATAAATCACGTTTTTACCTTCAGCGACGCCGTAATAATCGCTATTTGGTTCAGCATAGTGATCTTCAACGTAACTCAATACATTTTCCATATCAGATTCATCAGCACTTGCTTTCATCTGGTTGTTTTGAGCGGTTTGGTAGCCATCGAAGGCAGTAAAGAAGTTTACGCCTAAATATTTCACAATATAGTTACGGTCGAAAGTCCGCGCCAATAATTGTGGTCGATTGATTTCTGCTAAAACCAAGTTAACTGAAAATAAAATAACTCCTAAAGTAGTTGCTGCAACAGCATACTGATTCAGCATTGGACGCGGATTCATTTGAATAGGTGATCTTTTGCTATATGCCATGAAAAGCAATATAAAGAAATCTAACCAGTAAAGAATATCCTGCGGACGCAGTAAAGCAAGAGCGCTAGCGCCAATTCCGTTTGAGACGTTACCTGCGCCTATTATAGTTGAAGCCGTTAAAAAGTCACTAAACTCACGGTAGTAAAGCACATTTGAGTAAATCAGCAAACTCGTTAAGAAATACACAACAAACAGTGCCCCATAGGCCTTTTTTGATTTTGTAAAGTAAAGCGTGATAGAGAATAGGAATACTGTGGTTGCGATTGGATTGATAAATAAAATGAATTCTTGGAAGAAACCTTCGACACCAAGTTCAAATTCAACTTGATAGACTAAATACGTTTTTAACCAAAACAGAATCACTGCAAAGATAAAAAATCCAATCCGTTCCGAAAGGAAGTCTTTTAGTTGTAACACAATATTGCCTCCTTTTTGAAAATGCACAAATGACAACGGGGTATTTCCATCAAACAGCGAGATTGTAAAAATCTCAACTTTATTTTGTATATTTATTGTAGTTTTCCCAGTGCTGCTTATTTTATACTTAATCTATAGGGTAGTCAATATAACTAGAAAAAGAGGGGCTTTAGTGGTGTGAGAAAACATTTAAGGCATGAGCTAAGAGGCAATTGAAACTTTTTCTTAATGTATATTGGTAGTTTTTATAGAGTTACTGATAGTTAAGTATGTTAGTGATACGAAAGAGTGAAGTATGGTAATGCTGATAACACTTACTCTAAGTACAGAAAAAGAATAAGACAGCAAAAAAATATATCGATCCCAAAGCTAGACTTTTTTAGGTCTAACTTTTGGAAGTTGGCACATTTTCAAATAACTTTGGTAATTTTCATTTCTACAGATAAACCATAAGCCTTGTTAAATTAATAATCCAGCAATTAATTTTGACCCACATTTCCAACTATATTATCATTGTAATTAGTGATTGTTGCTAATTATTTGTCTAATTCTGTCTTTTTTTATCCAAGAGCTACATCTAAAATCATCATGATTGTAAATCCAATCATTAACCACATAGATGCTAAATCTTTATTTCCGTTTTCTTGTGAACTAGGTATAACTTCTTCAGCCACAACAAAAATCATAGCTCCTGCAGCAAAGCTTAATGCATATGGAAGTAAAGGTTCCATAACAGTAACCGCTAATACCCCTATTATACCTGCTATTGGTTCTACAGCTCCAGAAAATTGACCGTAGTAAAAACTTTTTGCTCTAGACATACCATCACGTCTTAAAGGCATGGATACTGCTGTTCCTTCTGGAAAATTTTGAATTCCCATACCTATTGCTAATGCAAGAGCTCCAGCGATAGAAGCTTCTGGATTACCTGTTGCAACGGATCCAAATGCAACACCTACCGCTAATCCTTCAGGTATATTGTGCATGGTAATAGCTAAAACCAATAATGTACTTCGTTTTCTCTTTTGAGGATTTCTACCTTCTGCTTCTGATGGAGGCATATTTGGATCTAAATGAGGTAGTATATTGTCTGCGCTCCATAAAAAAAGACCACCTAACATGAAACCAATAGCAGCAGGTACCCAGGCTGGTATTGATCCACTTTCAGCCATTGAAAGAGCGGGTGATAAAAGTGACCAAAAACTAGCAGCAATCATAACACCACCAGCAAAACCTAGCATTCCATCCATTAACTTTTGGTTAACGTTTTTGGTAGTGAAAACTAATGCGGCACCCAAAGCGGTCATTCCCCATGTAAAGAGCGTAGCAACTATCGTTTGCACTAGTGGACTTAAGGAACTAAAAAACTCAATCAATTACTTCACTCCTCTTAATTATAATATTATCTATTTTATTCGTTCTTTTTATTATCTGAACTTTGACAGACGTTTCCATTACTTACGTTGAGCTAATCAGATAATTAACTAAGTATATGGAAAAACATATTTGTAAATGTACTTGCAAGTTTTCTTTTTTTAATAAAAAGTATATCACTAAAGTTTCTAAGAAATTTAGTGGTGTATAGAATATTGAAAATGAATTAAAAGTGTTACTTATTCAATATTCTCATTGAATTTAGTACTGCTATTACCGTTACTCCTACATCCGCAAATACAGCTTCCCACATAGTAGCAATTCCAAAGGCTCCTAGAACTAAGAATAAACCTTTCACTCCAAGTGCAAAGAAAATATTTTGCCAAACAATACGACGGGTGTTCTTAGCGACCTGCATGGCAGTGACAATTTTAGAGGGTCTGTCATCCATAAGAACTACGTCTGCAGCTTCTATCGCTGCGTCTGATCCTAAACCTCCCATAGCAATCCCAATATCTGAGCGTGCTAGCACAGGCGTGTCGTTAATCCCATCCCCTACGAAAGCAACTTTTTCGTTTTTTTCTTTCCGAGATAAAATTTCTTCAAATTTTGCTACTTTATCTTGAGGAAGTAACTCGCTATAAACTTCTGTAATACCTAATTTATTCGCTACTGCTTCTCCAACTTTTTTCGAATCTCCGGTTAACATGATAATGTTTTTGATTCCTAATTTCTTCATTTCAGCAATACTTTCAATTGCGTCATCTTTAATCGCGTCTGAAATAAGCAAGTGTCCTGTGTAAACCTTATCTACAGCTAAGTAAACAACCGTTCCAATTTCTTGTACTTCCGTAAAACCAACAGAAAATTTATCCATTAGACGAGCATTTCCTGCTAAAACTTCTTTTCCACCGATGGTGGCTTGAATTCCATGACCAGAAATTTCGTTATAAGCGGTGATTCTTTCCTCTTTAATATCTCTTCCATATCGCTCTTTAATGGAATCCGCAATGGGGTGAGTAGAATGAGCTTCGGCGTAAGCCGCTAACTCAAGAAGTTGCTCAGAATTGATTCCATTCTTTGGTTCGATAGCTGTTAATTCAAATTTTCCTTTTGTCAATGTACCCGTTTTGTCCATCACCACGTATCTAAGATCGTTCAGTCCTTCGAGGAAATTGCTTCCTTTTACTAAAATCCCTTTGCGGGAAGCAGAACCAATCCCACCAAAGAAACCAACTGGAATCGAAACGACTAAAGCACAAGGGCATGAAATGACCAAAAAGATACTGGCCCTGTATATCCATTCATTAAAAGTAGCGCCTGGTACTAGCAATGGAGGAACAATTGCCAATAATGCAGCAGCTATAACCACAATAGGAGTATAGTAGCGAGCAAATCTGGTAATGAATTGTTCTGTAGGTGCTTTTCGTCCGCTAGCATTCTGGACCAAATCTAAAATTTTCTTCACAGTCGACTCCGCAAAGGGCTTTTCTACAACTACTTTTATCAGGCCGTTTTTGTTAATAAATCCGCTCAAAATAGAGTCTTCCGGCTTTACGCTTCTTGGAACAGATTCGCCTGTTAAAGCAGAAGTATCCATCGCAGAAGTACCTTCCACTACTTTTCCATCCAATGGTACTTTTTCGCCCGGACGAATGAGAATAATATCTCCAATATTAATGGCTTCCGGAGCAACTTTTTCTACGTTGTTTCCTGTGACTAGATTGGCATAATCAGGTCGGATATCCATTAAGTCCGCAATGGAGCGACGGGATTTTGAAACAGCAATATCTTGGAATACTTCTCCGACTTGATAAAAAAGCATGACTGCCACAGCTTCGGGGTACTCTTGAATATAGAAAGCACTTAACGTCGCAATGGTCATTAGAAAATTCTCGTCGAATACTTGACCTCGGAAAATATTTCTAATGGCACGCCCTACAACATCATAACCAGTGATTAAATAAGCCATAATGAACAACCCAAGCGAGGCTTGTCCATCCATAGGAAGAAACATTCCGGTCGCTAATATTCCTAATCCTAGTATCAAGCGAATAATGGTCATTTTAGTTTTGTTTCCGAAAAGATTGACCAGAAAAGCTCTATTCGTCTGTTTGTGGCTAGTCTCATCTTTAACAGAAATCGACTCGATAGAAACCGTATCTTTATGAGATTCAGTTCCATTTCCAATCAATGTACCGTCTACTTTTTTTCGCAGAACGACGTCAGGTTCTAAAGTCCCTATTGTTTGTTTTACATGAGCCAACACGTCGTTTTTATTTCCACCTACCACCTCGAAGCTCAATGTCTCTGTCATAAAATTGACATTGCTGCTTGTAACCCCGGGAACTGTAGCAACTCCTCTTTCCACTTTGGCGGCACAGTTTGCACAATCGATTCCTTCTAATATCCATTCGTAGTTCTTTCTATCGTCTTTTAAATGACTTACCTTGGTTAATGGCGGGTTTATTTCAATCAATCTGCCGTCCACTTTATTTTTTAAAGTAACA
>LIDZ01014854.1_pt24 | contig 43695 bp, 53 predicted proteins | sample 644651 | NCBI WGS metagenome assembly LIDZ01 (sample SAMN03856242, study PRJNA289617) | food metagenome | isolation source: wine grapes on drying loft during traditional withering process | host: Vitis vinifera cv. Corvina | place: Italy: Gargagnago di S. Ambrogio di Valpolicella | collected 2014-01 | reverse complement strand
AAAAATCTGCTACAAGAATCAATTACCTGGGCTGACGGCAGCGGAATCACAAAAATCACTTTAAACGTGCTGGAAACAAATGATAAAGCCATCGAGCTGTATAAGAAGTCGGGCTTTGAAATCGAAGGCTTGCTTAAGAAAGACAAACTGCTTGCAGATGGCAAATACTATAATACTATTATTATGGGAAGATTTAAGGAATGAAGACTAAAAAATGAGTTCAAAACCAAAAATAGCGGCTGACGAATTTGTGTGAACGAATTAGGAGTCAAACCTGTGGACTGCAGCGCCGCTATTTCACTTTTGAAGGGGATTTGGGAACAGGAAGCGGACTCAGAAGACGCTATTGACGCAAAAACAGGTTCTTTTGAGATGAAATGGGGTCAATAACGTCCCTGGTGTCCGCCAAATTACCCAATCTCCTGATTTCGAACAAATAAGGGCCTCTCAGTCCGATTCACCGAGTCAACCCCTGATTTTGTGATAGAGCAAAAGAAAGGAGCAGCCTGGGGCTACTCCCGGTCTTTTTTGCCAAGAGGATCAAGCAGATAGTCTCCTTCGTCGCTCTCCATGTAATGTCGGTAGCTTCGTCCCTTCACTACGGTCACATGGTTTCCTTCAATATCGGTAGCGATAAAGTTCTCCCACGGCTCGACGAAACCTTCGGTTTCATCGGCTTCAATTTCCATATCGTTATAAGAATCAATATTGCTGCCTTCGGCCATGGCCGGAGAGTCTGAATTGCCCCAGCTTTCAACAATCTGCCAGGCGTCTTCACCGTCAAAGCCATTCTGGTCATCGCGCTCGTCGAGACTGGTCCGACCAAAGGGAGGAGATAGAAATTCCTCTTCGACAGGTCGTGTGAATGGTGCATTTTGCCCGGGGTTGTGCTCCCGGCAGTAGCGGGTAGAGGGAATGGCGGATAAACGTTCCATTGGGATCGGGTTGCCGCAGTCGATACAAAGCCCGTAAGTACCTTTATCCATAGCGCGCAGGGCAGCGTCGATATTATCGAGCTCATGCTCATCCCGTTCCAGCAGGGAGATATCCATGGAGCGGTTATAGAGCTCAGTGGCAGCATCGGCGGGGTGGTTATCGATTTCAGACAGCTCACCGGTACTATCGCGCATGGATTCCTGCAGACCATAATGCTCATTATTTTTAAGCCTATGCTGAATATCTGCCTGCTGCTGGGTAAGAAGAGAACGCAGCTGTGAGAGCTGTTGTACGGTTAGGTGCGTCATTATTTTTGCTCCTTTCTAATTGCCGGAAGGTTCTTGGGTTAGGTTGACCGGACAGAGCGTTTTTTAGCGCTGGAAAATAGTACCCTCTAATTGCACGTAATAGAAGCGTCCCCAATAGACGGGTTCTTGAGGCCTGTGCTACAATATACAAGTCTTTATTGAGTATTCGTACCGCCAAGGCGGGAAAAATAAGAACGGAGTGACAACTTCTGTGGTGTACTATCTGATTGCTCTTATTGTATTTTTGCTGGACCAGGGAACGAAGTATTTAATTGCTACTCGCCTGGAACTGGCTGAACAGATCCCTGTGATCGGGAACTTCTTCCTGATTACCTCACACCGCAACAGCGGAGCGGCATTTGGCATTCTTGAAGGTCAGCAGTGGTTCTTTTTTCTGGTTACGATTGCAGTCGTTGCGGGTATCGTCTGGTACTTGAATAAGGCTAGAGCTACACGGAAATTACTGCCTTTGGCGCTTGGACTTGTGCTTGGCGGAGCTGTAGGCAACTTTTTGGACCGGATGCTGAATGGCGAGGTCGTTGATTTCCTGATGTTTAATTTCGGCAGCTACACCTTCCCGATTTTTAATGTGGCGGATTCCTGTATCGTTATCGGGGTAGCGCTTATCATTCTGGATTCGCTGCGTGACCTTAAGGGCGGAGACGAAATAACTGAAGTAAAGGAAGTAAAAGAAGGGAATGAATGAATTGAATAAAGACGTCAATCAGCAGATCGAATCTGCATTCGAAGAAGAGAGGGACGTCACCGAGTGGACCGTTACCGGAGCGAACGACCGGGAGCGAATTGATAAATATATTACCGAATCCTGGGAAGAGAATATTTCACGCTCTCAAGTGCAGCTATGGATCAGTGCTGGGCATGTTACAGTCAACGGAGCACCGGTGAAAGCCAACTATAAGCTGTTTGAAGGCGATGTAGTAGCGATTATGATTCCTGAGGCGGAAGTAACGGATCTGATACCGGAAAATATTCCGCTGGACGTTGTATATGAAGATAGCGATGTCATTGTTGTGAATAAACCGCGCGGCATGGTTGTGCATCCGGCAGTAGGTCATCCGTCTGGCACCTTGGTGAATGCGCTGATGTACCACTGCAAGGATTTGTCAGGCATTAATGGCGAGATTCGTCCGGGAATTGTGCACCGTATTGATAAGGATACGTCTGGACTCATCATGGCAGCCAAGAATGATGCCAGTCACGTATCATTGTCTGAGCAATTGAAGGAGCATACCGTAACTCGGCGTTATATAGCAATTGTTCAAGGTAATCTGTCCCATGATAAAGGCACTGTGGATGCTCCAATCGGCAGAGATGCACATGACCGCAAGCTCTACACAGTAACGCAAAAGAACAGCAAAAAATCCGTTACGCACTTTACAGTGTTGGAGCGTTTCGGCGATTGTACTCTTGTGGAGCTGCAGCTGGAGACTGGACGAACGCATCAGATCCGTGTACACATGAAATTTATTGGACATCCGCTGCTGGGTGATCCTATATATGGACGCAGCAAAAACCCCTCAATAATGGGACAGGCTCTGCACGCGGCAGTGCTTGGTTTTGTACATCCTGCTTCCGGTGAATATTTGGAATTTAGTACACCTATTCCAGCAGATATGGAAGAAGTATTATTCAATCTGCGCAGCAGATAAGTACAAATGAATAGATGATAAATCCATGGTTTTGAAGACAGGTTTACGTCATATTTAGAACTATAGATATGATTAGTTATACGAAAACAAGCCAGGAGATGAGACGAACTTTATGAGTATTGAACAATATCAGGAGAGCTTTATTCAGACTAATTTTGCGGACCGCATCGGCGGATCTAATTATGGCAAGGATACGGCGATTTATAAATTCGAGAAAATCAAACGCGCTAAAGCATCCGCTAAAAAGGATTTTCCCGATATCGAGCTGATTGACATGGGCGTAGGTGAACCTGATGAGATGGCTGACGCTGGCATCGTTGCTAAGCTTGCCGAAGAAGCAGCCAAGGAAGAGAATCGTGGGTATTCCGATAATGGTATTCCTGAATTCAAAGCTGCAGCGGCTGAATATCTGCGCGAAGTATTCCTAGTTGAGGGTATCGACCCTGTCACTGAAATTGTACATTCCATCGGCTCGAAGCCGGCACTGGCGATGCTGCCTTCCTGCTTCATTAACCCAGGAGATATCACGATCATGACTGTTCCGGGTTATCCTGTACTGGGTACACACACCAAGTATCTGGGTGGACAAGTATTTACGGTGGAGCTGAAGAAAGAGAACAATTTCTTGCCTGACCTGAACTCTATTCCCGCAGATATTGCCAGCAAAGCGAAGCTGCTGTATCTGAACTATCCGAACAACCCAACGGGCGCAAGTGCGACTCCTGAATTTTTCGCCGAGGTTGTTGCTTGGGCCAAAAAATATGATGTTGTCGTTGTCCATGATGCTCCTTATGCAGCCCTGACGTATGATGGCAAGAAGCCGCTTAGCTTCCTGTCCGTTCCCGGTGCCAAGGATGTTGGCGTAGAGCTGCATTCCCTTTCCAAATCCTACAATATGACAGGCTGGAGAATCGGCTTCGTGGCTGGTAATCCGCTCGTTGTTAAAGCATTCAGCGATGTGAAGGATAACAACGATTCCGGTCAGTTTATCGCTATTCAGAAAGCAGCGGCCTACGGCCTCGCTCATCCTGAAATTACGGAAGCCATTGCCACTAAGTATTCCCGTCGCCACAACCTGCTGGTCGATGCGCTGAATAGCCTAGGCTTCAAAGCTGAGAAACCAAAGGGCTCCTTCTTCCTATATGTTGCTGCACCTAAAGGAATCAAGGGCGGACGCCGTTTTGACTCCGGAGAAGACTTCTCACAGTTCCTGATCCGGGAGAAGCTAATCTCTACTGTGCCTTGGGATGATGCCGGAGCATTCGTGCGCTTCTCCGTTACCTTCATCGCTAAAGGTGAAGAAGAAGAGAAACGTGTTATTTCGGAGATTCAGAGACGGCTTAGTGATGTTGAATTTGAATTTTAAGCTTATATTTTGATAAAAGCCTACCGTTGCCGGTAGGCTTTTTTGTGGAATGAATTAATGTAGCGAAACAGGGATTCACCGTTATCTTGGACCCTAATATTTTGATCCAGCGGCAGCAGCATTGCCTGATAAGGTTCCGGTACCCAAATATACTGATGGACATAAGAGGTCAGAATAAACCCACAGCGCTCCCAGAAATGAATGCGTTCAACATGTGCCTCTGTGTCTCCTGCCTCCACCTCAATGATGATCCCGTGAACTTGGTGTTCTTTCTGTGCCCAATCGCAGACCATACCGAGGAATTGTGTTCCGTAGCCCTGTCCGCGCATATCCTTGCCCACTGCCAAATAGTCAATAATAAGCCGCTTATCGGCAGCAGCCCCTTCGATTCCACTTACTGCCATAGCGACGACCTCGTTCTCGTACAATCCGGCATGAATACAAGCAATTCCTCTCTCCAACATGCTGCGCAGAATGCCTTTAGGTTTGGCACCGCTAGGGAAAGCTTCCCGATATACCGGCTCCATTCGGTTCCACAGCGACTCGTCCCAATGGGCAATAGTCATGAATTCCAGCTTCATCTTCATTCGCCTCCAGCTTTATCATAACAGAATGGGGCAATGTAAGTTGACACGAGCTATTCCTTCTGTCATAATTTATTCAAATGAATATGCACCTTTAATTCAGTCCCGTGAGGCTGGCAAGGTAACGTGAATCGAGGTTCGCGCTTTAATTAGGAAGATATCCGTATGTATACGGATGCTCTTTTTATGCGCGCGGCCAATCATCCTTCTTCATCTACGGATATCACTCCTTGCCTACCTTGGGCAAGGAGTTTTTTGTTTTCTGGGGAACTTGGAGGGGCGTACAAGCTGGAGGATGACGGATTATGGTTACTGAGAAAAATGTCATTATGGATGAAACGGCGATTCGCCGGGCGCTGTCGCGCATTGCTCACGAGATTTTGGAGAAGAACAAGGGAATTGAGAATTGCCTGCTGATTGGTATTCGGACACGCGGGGTGTACCTGGCTCAGCGGATTGCCGAACGGATCAAGGAGATTGAAGGAATCGATATTCCTTACGGCGAGCTGGATATTACGCATTATCGGGATGATCGTGAGGAAGATGGCATTAGTCGGGAAGCGAAAGACCAGGATATGAATAAGAGTACCTTGACCATTACCTCCGGCAGTACAGGCAGTACTAGCATCCACGACAAAAAAGTAATATTGTTCGACGATGTGTTGTACACCGGACGTACGATTCGCGCAGCCATGGATGCACTGATGGATTGCGGGCGTCCGCGGATGATTCAGCTGGCCGTGCTGGCGGATCGCGGACACCGGGAGCTGCCCATTCGTCCAGATTACATCGGCAAGAATGTACCTACCTCAAGACATGAGCAAATTGAAGTGGCGCTGACAGAATATGACGGCAAGGATGAAGTCTACATTATCTCAAACCGGGAGGAACGATAACAATGATGACAGCAACCAAGGTGAAGGAACGCAGTCTGTTGGGACTTAAGGAGCTGGACCACTCGGAAATCAGCCAACTGCTGAACAGAACCGCTTACTGGGATAGTCAAAGTGAGAAGTTAACGCCTGTACTGGGAGCACATTTCATCTCTAATATGTTCTTTGAGAACAGCACGCGGACCCGGTTTTCCTTCGAAATGGCGGAGAAACGTCTTGGTGCTCAAGTGCTGAATTTTACAGCAGCGGCTTCCAGTGTAGAAAAAGGCGAGTCGATCTACGACACCGTGCGCACGCTTGAGTCCATGGGGATCGATGCTGGAGTTGTGCGTTTGAAGCCTGCAGGAGTGCTGCAGCAGCTGGCTGAGAAAGTCTCTATACCGCTCATCAATGCAGGGGACGGCAATAATGAACATCCTACGCAGGCGCTGCTGGATCTCTATACAATGTCCAAAACCTTTGGAGAACTGAAGGGCTTGAAAGTCTCAATTATCGGAGATATTATGCATAGCCGTGTAGCGCGCTCCAACCTTTGGGGGCTGACGAAGATGGGGGCTGAGGTGCAGTTCTGTGCGCCAGAGAATATGAAAGCTCCTGAGCTTATGGCTTATGCTCCTTATGTATCTATGGAAGAAGCACTTAAGGCCGATGTAGTGATGATGCTGCGTGTGCAGCTTGAACGGCATGCAACTGGCATGCTGCAATCGGCTGAAGAATACCGAAGACAGTATGGGTTAACGGAAGAACGTGCAGCTTCACTCGCTAAAAGTACAATCATTATGCATCCTGCACCGGTGAACCGGAATGTTGAAATAGACGATGCAGTGGTTGAGAGCAGCCAATCCCGGATCTTTCCGCAGATGGCGAACGGAGTGCCTGTACGGATGGCAGTTCTCGAAAGAGCCTTATTATAAAATAGCTAACATAAACTTATTGATAATTATACACAAAGATGAATTTTTATTATATAATAAGGGAGAGTTATTGATTATGACAGTGATCATTAAGAATGCCAGCGTATTGAATAAGGAAGGCGTACTAGAGCGCAAACATATCGTGCTTCAAGATGGTTTTATCTCTGCTGTAACTGATGAGTATGAAGCTGAGGGTGAAGCTGCAGAAATCATAGATGCTGAAGGCAAGCTGCTGATTCCAGGATTGATTGATATGCATGTGCATCTGCGCGAGCCAGGTTTCGAGCACAAGGAAACCATCGAAACTGGTGGTCGCTCGGCAGCTAAAGGCGGATTCACAACCATCGCTTGTATGCCTAACACTCGCCCAGTGACTGATAGCCCGGAAGTTGTGTTATTGGTGAAAGAAAAGGCGCGTGAAGCAGGTCTAGTTAAAGTGTTGCCTTATGCAGCCATTACGAAGAATGAACTGGGTCGAGAATTGACTGATTTTGCCGCGTTGAAGGAAGCAGGAGCCATTGGCTTTACGGATGACGGCGTGGGCGTGCAGAGCGCGCAGATGATGAAGGATGCAATGAAGATTGCAGCTTCGCTGGATATGCCGGTTATTGCTCACTGCGAAGACAATTCGTTGGTAGTTGGCGGCTGTGTAGCTGAGGGAACATTTGCTACGGCAAATGGGCTGATTGGAATTCCGAATGAATCGGAAGCCATCCACGTGGGTCGGGATATTTTACTCGCTGAAGCAACTGGGGTTCACTACCATGTATGCCACGTCAGCACAGAGCAATCGGTGCGGTTGATTCGCCAAGCTAAGGAAATCGGCATTAAAGTGACTGCTGAGGTATGTCCTCACCATCTGCTGCTGGCAGAAGAGGATATCCCCGGTATGGACGCCAATTGGAAAATGAACCCGCCGCTGCGTTCTCGTCGTGATGTAGAGGCTTGTATCGAAGGGTTGCTGGACGGCACACTTGATATTATTGTGACGGATCATGCACCGCATAGCGAAGAAGAGAAGGCCAAGGGGATGGAGCTTGCTCCTTTTGGAATCGTTGGCTTTGAGACAGCTTTCCCGCTGCTGTACACAGCGTTCGTAGCTACTGGCAAATGGGATCTTTCCTTGCTGGTAAACCGCATGACCGCTGCTCCGGCTCGGGTATTCCGGCTGAATAGCGGGGTGCTGGACATTGGAGCTCCAGCAGATCTAACGCTGATTGATCTGGAGCAGGAACGGGAAGTAGACCCGAGTACTTTTGCCAGCAAAGGACGCAATACTCCTTTTGCCGGATGGAAGCTTAAGGGCTGGCCTGTAATGACTTGGGTAGACGGCAAGGCCATATGGACTGAGAGAATCTAATGAATTCCAGGTTGAACAGCTTGGAAGACATGTTAGGCATAAGCTTTAGACTACAGAAACAAGAAGGAGTGGAAGGGAATGCAGGCGAGATTGCTGCTACAGGACGGTACGCTTTTTACAGGGACCGCATTTGGCGCTGAGGGTGAGAAGACGGGCGAGGTTGTATTTAATACAGGGATTACGGGATATCAGGAGGTGCTGTCGGACCCATCTTATTGCGGGCAAATCGTAACTATGACGTATCCGCTGATCGGGAATTACGGCATTACTCGGGACGATTTCGAGTCCGTACGCCCTTTCGTGCACGGCTTTGTCGTGCGCCGTCATGAGACGGTACCGAGCAACTGGCGCTCCGAATACAGCGTTGACGACCTGCTGAAGGAATATGATATTCCCGGAATCAGTGAGATTGATACGCGGATGCTGACCCGCATCATTCGTCATTACGGTACCATGAAGGCTATCCTTACAACTTCCAACAAACGTGTCGAGGAATTGATGGAAATGATGGGTGACACCACGATTGAGGAGCTGCGCAATCAGGTAGCCCGCACCTCTACCGCTACTAGCTACAGCAGTCCGGGAAGTAAAGAACGGATCGTTCTTGTGGATTATGGTGCAAAGACCGGCATCCTGCGTGAGCTGAATAGTCGCGGCTGTGATGTTGTTGTTGTGCCGCATGACGTATCAGCGGATGAAGTCCGCCGTTTGAACCCGGATGGGATTCTGCTGTCGAACGGTCCTGGGGACCCTAAAGATGTAACTTATGCAGTCAAGACTATTTCCGAGCTGCTAGGTGAGTACCCAATCTTCGGGATTTGTCTGGGTCATCAACTGTTTGCCCTGGCTTGCGGCGCAGATACAGAGAAGCTCAAATTCGGACACCGCGGTGGAAACCATCCGGTTAAGGAGTTGGCAAGTGGTCGCTGCTTCATTACCTCCCAGAATCATGGCTATACAGTGAATGAAGCATCTGTGGAAAGTACAGACCTGGAAATCACGCACATCAATAACAATGATAAGACTGTCGAAGGACTTAAACATACCCGCTACCCCGCATTTTCGGTGCAATATCATCCGGAAGCGGCACCGGGACCGCATGACAGTGGCTATCTGTTCGATCGCTTTCTGCAGATGATTGCCGACCATAAGGCCAATACACCTGTAATCTCGCGCCAGGCGCAGCTTGCAGCGAATGCCAGAATCACGGCCCCGAAACCTACTGCACAGCTTGAAGCCGTGAAAGGAGCTCTATAACATGCCAAAGAATAATAAGCTTAAGAAAATACTCGTCATCGGCTCCGGCCCGATTGTTATCGGCCAGGCCGCTGAGTTTGACTATGCAGGCACTCAGGCCTGCCAGGCTCTTAAAGAAGAAGGCGTGGAGGTTGTGCTGATTAACAGCAATCCTGCGACCATCATGACCGATACGAACATGGCTGATAAAGTCTACATCGAGCCAATCACACTTGAATTCGTAACCGCAATTATCCGTCAGGAGCGTCCGGATGGCTTGCTGCCTACTTTGGGTGGACAGACAGGGCTTAACATGGCCGTAGAACTGGCTCGTGCCGGTGTTCTGGAGCAGGAGAACGTGAAGCTGCTCGGCACACAGCTGGAATCGATTGAGAAGGCTGAGGATCGCGACTTGTTCCGTGATCTTATGCGTGAGCTGGATCAGCCTGTACCGGACAGCGTAATTATTACTGCACTGGATGAAGCTTTGGCCTTCGCTGAAGAAATTGGATATCCCTTGATTGTCCGTCCTGCTTATACCCTTGGTGGTACGGGTGGCGGTATCTGTGACAATGAAGAAGAACTGCGTGAAACCGTCAAAGCGGGCATTCGTTACAGCCCGATTGGACAATGCCTGGTGGAGAAGAGTATTGCCGGCATGAAGGAAGTTGAATACGAGGTTATGCGGGACGCGAACGACAACTGTATCGTGGTCTGCAACATGGAGAACTTTGATCCTGTAGGCATACATACTGGTGACAGTATCGTTGTAGCTCCGAGCCAGACGCTGTCTGATCGTGAATACCAGATGCTGCGCAGTGCTTCCCTCAAAATTATCCGGGCGCTGAATATCGAAGGCGGCTGCAACGTGCAGTTCGCACTTGATCCACAAAGCTATCAATATTATGTCATTGAAGTTAATCCGCGTGTCAGCCGCTCCTCAGCTTTGGCTTCGAAGGCGACCGGCTACCCTATCGCTAAGATGGCAGCCAAAATCGCTCTCGGCTATACGCTTGATGAAATCATCAATCCAGTTACCGGACAGACTTATGCCTGCTTCGAACCTACACTGGACTATATCGTAAGTAAAATTCCGCGCTGGCCGTTCGACAAGTTCATCTATGCGAACCGTAAGCTCGGTACGCAGATGAAGGCCACTGGAGAAGTTATGGCCATCGGCCGTACTTTTGAGGAGTCTATCCATAAGGCAGTCCGTTCACTGGAGATCGGTGTACATCGTATTAATCTGCCAGGTGCTGAATTGCTGGAAGAGAGTGTGCTCCGTAACCGCCTGGTTAAAGCCGATGATGAGCGCCTGTTCCTGATTGCTGAAGCTTTCCGCAGAGGACTGGAATTACAGGAGATTCAGGATCTCACTAACGTAGACTGGTGGTTCCTCTCCAAGATTGAAGCGATCGTAAATTTCGAAGATGTTATTCGCAAGGCACCAAGCTTGACCTCGGAAACTTTATATCAAGCCAAACGGATGGGCTTTACGGACCGTTCGATTGCTGAAATTCGCGGCGAAGGTCAACCCGGTGGTGAACATACCAAAGAAGCCGATGTTCGTGCGCTACGTCTGGCGCAAGGTCTGACCCCTGTCTTCAAAATGGTGGATACCTGTGCGGCAGAGTTCGAAGCGACAACACCGTACTATTACTCTACTTACGAAACAGAGAATGAGGTTATTCATTCCGACAAGCAAAAAGTAATTGTGCTAGGCTCCGGTCCGATCCGGATCGGTCAAGGGATTGAATTCGATTACTCTACGGTGCATGCGGTTTGGGCAATTCAGAAGGCCGGTTATGAAGCCGTAATTATCAACAACAATCCTGAAACGGTATCGACGGACTTTAACACCTCGGACCGCTTGTATTTTGAACCCTTGTTCTTTGAAGATGTAATGAACGTTATCGCCCAAGAGAATCCAATTGGAGTGATCGTCCAGTTCGGAGGTCAGACAGCCATTAACTTGGCAGCTCCGCTGAGTGCGGCCGGAGTCAATATTCTCGGAACTAGTCTGGAAAGTATAGATGAAGCAGAGAACCGTAAGAAATTTGAAGCGCTGCTGTCTCGTCTAAATATTGCCCAACCAAAGGGCAAGACGGTGGTGGATGTTAGTGAAGCTGTAGAGACCGCTCAATCGCTCGGATATCCGGTGCTTGTACGTCCTTCGTATGTCCTCGGTGGACGCGCGATGGAAATTGTCTATAATGATACGGAATTGCTCAGCTACATGGTAGAAGCCGTAAAGGTTAACCCGGAGCATCCGGTATTGATCGACCGTTATATGCTTGGTAAAGAGGTTGAGGTAGACGCGATTTGCGACGGAGATACTGTTGTGATTCCGGGGATCATGGAGCATGTGGAGCGCGCAGGTATTCACTCCGGTGACTCGATCGCCGTCTATCCGCCGCAATATTTGGATGAAGGTCTGAAGCAGAAGATCGCAGAGATCACCATCAAGATCGCCAAAGAACTGAAGACGATCGGACTGGTCAACATCCAGTTTGTCATCTATCAGAATGAAGTATACGTTATTGAAGTGAACCCGCGTTCCTCGCGTACGGTGCCTTTCCTGAGTAAGGTAACAGGCATTCCAATGGCTAATCTGGCTACCAAAATCATTCTGGGCGGCAAGCTGAAGGATGATGGATACACAGAAGGTCTATGGCCGGAAAGTGACTATGTATCGGTAAAAGTACCGGTATTCTCTTTTGCCAAGCTGCGCAGAGTTGAGCCTACACTGGGACCGGAGATGAAATCTACGGGTGAAGTTATGGGCCGCGACAAGCTGTTCGCCAAGGCGTTATACAAAGGTCTGATCGGAGCAGGGATGAAAATTCCAGCAACCGGATCTATCATCATTACGGTAGCGGACAAAGACAAGGCTGAAGCAGTAGAACTTATGAAAGGCTTCCATGCCATGGGCTATAAAATCATTGCGACTGGCGGCACAGCGCAAGCGCTTGAAGACGCAGGCCTCAACGTAATGAACGTCAACAAGCTGGATGAAGGCGAGCCGACCATTCTGGATCTGATCCGTGGAGGTCAAGCCAACTTCGTCTTCAATACACTGACCAAAGGCAAAACACCGGAGCGTGACGGATTCCGTATCCGCCGTGAAGCGGTCGAGAACGGTGTAGTCTGTATGACTTCACTCGACACGGTGACGGCGCTGCTGATCATGCTGCAGACGATCAACTTCTCATCGCAGTCGATGCCTGCTTTTGTCGGACAATAATTTCATAACGCCATATTTGAACGGTGCTACAAAGGACGGTTTGCGGGATATTCGCAGACCGTCCCGCTATGCCCGGGTCTAGAAAAAGGATAGTGCGGCTTTCCGTCACACTCTAAAAGGAGCGTTAATATGACAGATGGAACAGGACAGATTGCCGAGGATAATATCGGTGATATCACCAAACGGGATGAAATGTCAAAGCGTCTAATGATCGCCCTTGATTACCCTGACGTTGCACAGGCCCGGCTGCTGATGGAGAAGCTGGAGGGAATTCATTGTTATATGAAGGTTGGCATGCAGCTGTTCTATGCAGCAGGCCCGGAATTCATCAAAGAACTGAAAGACCGTGGTTATTCCGTATTCGTGGATGTCAAAATGCATGATATTCCCAATACGGTAAAAGGTGGTGCCGAAAGTCTTACCCAGCTAGGCGTGGATATGTTCAATGTGCATGCAGCAGGCGGCTCGGCGATGATGGCCGCTGCCCGTAACGGTGCTGCCGCTGCGGTTAGTGTGAATCCGTCACTGCAGATGCCCTTGATTATCGCCGTTACACAGCTGACCAGCACGAGCCAGGAGGTCATGAATGGCGAGATTGGCATTGCTGGAAACGTTGCAGATGCTGTAGTGCGTTATGCCAAGCTGGCGGCAGCGGCGGGTCTGGACGGCGTTGTTGCTTCGCCGCAGGAGGCAGCTGTCATTGCAGACGCCTGTGGGCCAACATTTCGCACCGTTACACCCGGCATTCGGCCGGCAGGGGCTTCCTTGGATGATCAGTCACGGGTGATGACACCCGCACAAGCCATCCGGCAGGGCAGTCATTACCTTGTAGTGGGCCGACCCATTACAGCAGCCCCAGATCCACGGCAAGCAGCACTTACTATTATTGAGGAGATGATCCAAGCGTGAGTCCATTATTGAATAAAAGTGAACAAGTAGCTTCCTATCTGCTGGAGATTGGAGCGGTGGCACTGCGTCCGCAGGAGCCTTTTACATGGACCTCCGGAATCAAGTCCCCAATTTATTGTGATAACAGGTTGACTATGGCTTACCCGGAAGTGCGCAGCTTTATTGCAGAGGCTTTCGTAGAGCTAATTAACAGCCAGTATCCGGACGTTCAGGTGATTGCGGGGACAGCAACTGCTGGTATTCCACATGCAGCCTGGGTGGCTGATAAGCTGAACCTGCCGATGGCTTATATTCGCGACAAGGCCAAGGGACATGGCAAGCAGAACCAGATCGAAGGCCTGATCACCCCTGGTCAAAAGGTAGTTGTGATCGAAGATCTGATCTCTACCGGAGGCAGTTCGATCAAAGCGGCTCAGGCCGTGCAAGAGGCTGGTGGAGAGGTGCTGGCTGTGCTGGCCATCTTCAGCTATGAGCTGGACCGTGCAACAGAAGCATTCGCCGCAGCAGAGGTGCCCCTGCAAAGCCTGTCTAACTACACTGTGCTAATTGATGTAGCGCTGGCTAAGGGCAAAATAGCAGTTGCAGATGTAGAACTGCTGAAATCATGGAGAAATAATCCGGCAGCATTCGGCGTATAACCGAGCAGTATGCTTAAGAATACACACATAGTAGCCTCTCACTTAACCGTGCAGGGGCTATTTGTATGTTCAACCCTTTGAAATAACAGTGGCTGATTTTGTGGAAACTGGGCAAACTAAATTCGAGCAGGACCGGGTCAATTTGCGAAAAAAGGAGAAGAGGACAACATGAATTGGATATACTTCGCGAAGCTGTTCAGGACAAGATTTCAAGCAGGCAATCTGGCGAAAAGGCTGGAGCAGGATGGTTGGATTTATGGATATCATGACCCCCGTTTTGTGGAAATTTACCGTTCACGTAAAGGTAAATACGGGGTTCGTTTCCTGCCATAACTACAAATAAGAAATCCAGCTTGACTTAAACCCATGATCTAATGTATATTATTTATTGTCGCTGTTTGAATATGATTACTGACGCGGGGTGGAGCAGCCCGGTAGCTCGTCGGGCTCATAACCCGAAGGCCGCAGGTTCAAATCCTGCCCCCGCAATCCATTTATTTACAAGCAGCCATTGTATATTCGGATATTTTAGTCCGGGCCCTTAGCTCAGTTGGTTAGAGCGGTCGGCTCATAACCGATTGGTCGGGGGTTCGAGTCCCTCAGGGCCCACTTATAAGAAACCCTTGCCTAGCAAGGGTTTTTTGCTGTCTTGGGAGTCGGTGAAGGTCAAGGCCCCCAAGAAATAGACATTGAAAAAACACCCAAGGCCATAAACTGGCGCCAACGGTCTCTTGGCGAGCTGGATTCCCATGTCTATCCTCAAAGGTTGTATCCCTATCCTTTCGATACTGCCTCATCCAACGTTTCACTCGATCCTGGTCATACACTCCAAGATGTTCTGTGATTTGGCGATAGCTCCACCCTTCTTCGAGATATAATCGGAGGGCCTCTACCTTTAATAATTATGGATAATGTTTATGCTTATGTGCTTTTATTTCCATAAAAAAGTCCCCTGAGAATTCATTGGATAAACCAAGGGGTTTATTCCAATGTTTATTCTAAGGGGGACACTTAAAATTGACTGGCGGGGTATTTTCTACGTACTTAAAATTTTACGACTGGTTACATTGATGAGGTTACTGATCCACACACATTTTCCACCTGAAAGAGAGGGGGTGAATGGCTAACCAAATTTCTTTTCGATGTAACAATATCACAGCAATTATGGCTGGAATATTACATTTGGCAATGAATGTATTCAAATACTTAGTATTCGACATTTTCTCTTAATGACACGAACGATCCTTCGGCATATAATGCAAATGAGCTTTCGAAATCGGTTTCGAAATGCTCAAAAATGATCTGACCGGAGGATATTTATGAGGTTTTCAAGGAAAAAAAAGTTCTTTTAGTTTTATTTCTTCTAAATACCAGCACATTGTCTGCTTTAGCTCAAACGGACATAACAAGCGGTACAGTTGGCAAAGGTGAGCAAAAAGTTGTAATAATAGCATCTTCGTTTAATGGATCTGGTGACTTAGATAATTTGGTTGCTATGAACGCTCAAATTAATGTACCTGGCGGGAAATGGTATCAAATGGAGTAAGTGTGGAGAAAAGCGCTTCAAGATCAGAAAAGTGTAAATGTTAAGATAGAGCCAGTATATTCTGGAGTGTCGCAAAGACCATCATCTTTTGAAGTGAAATACACTATTAACAATGGGGAGCTTGAAAATGCAACTATATTAAATCAAGTTGGAGGTTAACATGTCTGTGAAAAAAACGGAAGAACTATATCAACTTATCGGAAATAAGCTAATAGGAATAATCCCTGATGAGTGGAGTAAGATTTATCTTTACGCAGAAATATTACCTGGTTCAAGAATTATCTATTTTTACTTCGAATCTATTACAAAAAAGGAGCTAATTTATAGTCATAGCATCCCTAAAATTTATGGAGTCGATGAACTTATATATGATCGGTTATGTAGGGAGTTACAAGAATATTTCGTTGAATTAAATGAAGGGTCTAGAAGCACACTTGATCAAGCTTGGACAAATCTGACGATGTATTTGGATTCTTCAGGTAAGTTTAATTTCGATTATAATTATGATGAGGTTGTTTACAATCCTTCTAAACAACGTACGATCTGGAAATATGAAGTTCTGGGATTACATCCTACAGATGAATTCCATCAAGAGTATTTAGATGAATATTTAAAACAATAGACTGATTAATATTTAAGAGGTGTCCCGAAAGCTAATTAATGGCTTCATCGCACAGTATATTTGGTTATTTTCCTTTTCATAAAAATCCCCCTATGTATGTTCTGAAATAACCCTAACAAAAATAGCTGATAATCCCATAAAAAGTTATTTAGAATTTAGCATAATGCGTAGTTTAAAACATTATTTTGCTAACGTATTTGTAAACGAACTGAACGAAATGGATATAAACATATATCTTGAAAGCTCAGTGTTAATCATTGTTTAGGAACTAAATTTAACAAAGATTATCCTTTCCCAAGCTCAGTTGGTTAGAGCGGTCGGCTCATAACCGATTGGTCGGGGGTTCGAGTCCCTCAGGGCCCACTTATAAGAAACCCTTGCCTAGCAAGGGTTTTTTGCTGTCTTGGCAGCTTTTCTTTTCGATGTAACAATAGCACAGCAATTATGGCTAAAATATTACATTTGGCAATGAATGTATTCAAATACTTAATATTCGACATTTTCTCCTAATGACACGAACGATCTATCGATAATATAATACAAATGAACTTTCGAAATCGGTTTCGAAAAGCTCGAAAATGAGCTGATTGGAGAATTTTTATGAGTCATAAATTCTCATATGTTAATACGATAGGCGGAGGCTATCCCGTACTGTAGTTATTAAAAATTAACGTGGAGGTTAATGTGTCTGTGGATAAAACTGAAGAGTTATATCAACATATAGGTAATAAGCTCATAGGAATAATCCCTGATGAATGGGACAAAATTCATCTCTATGCTGAGATATTACCGGGTTCAAGAATCGTCTATTTTTATTACAATTCTACCACCCGGAACGAGTTGATATTTGGTCAATCTATTCCTGAAGTTTATGGGGTAGATGATCAAATATATAATCGGTTGGACAGAGAGTTAATTGAGTATTTCGTTGAGCTAAATGCGGAGTCACTTAAAAATTCTCCTGAACCTTGGACAAATCTTACAATGTATCTAGATCAATCAGGCAAGTTTAATATTGATTATAGTTACGATGAAGTTCTGTTCTCCCCTGCTCAACAATTTACAATCTGGAAGTATGAAAATTTAGGACTAAATCCTACGGACGAATTTGCCCAATCATATTTAGATGAATATCTCAAAACAAAAACGGATTAATACCTCAGAGGTGTCCTGTCAGCTATTCAATAGCTGGACGGGACACCTCTCGTTGTTTGTATAAGATTTTTTCGTAGCCAGCCGGTACTGGAAGCTTTAGAATGGAGAAAGTAACATTCATATAAATCCTAATAAGATTCTCAAAACCAGGTAATGTAACTCTACCTGAAATCAGCAGCAGAGGTAGGTCAAGTATAGCGAAGGACACTATAACTGGACGAATAGAAATGATATTATGAAAGTTTCCACATCCTCACTCCAGTTTGAATAGAAATCGGAGAACGCTTTGGTCATATAGATCACAAATTTGGTCACGAACTCTTTATAATTCAGTTTATTCCGTTCTTCAACCTCAATGAAATCAACGTTTTTTGAACAGAGTTTAGGGCATTTATGCCTTTCCTCTATATCAGTTGGATAGAGATGTTGGCTCATAACCGATTCGAGTCCCTCAGGGCCCACTTATAAGAAACCCTTGCCTAGCAAGGGTTTTTGCTGTCTTGGCAGCTTTTCTTTTTGATGTAACAATAGCACAGCAATTATGGATAAAATATTACATTTGGCAATGAATGTATTCAAATACTTAATATTCGACATTTTCTCTTAATGACACGAACGATCTATCGGCAATATAATACAAATGAACTTTCGAAATCGGTTTCGAAAAGCTCGAAAATGAGCTGATTGGAGGATTTTTATGAGTCATAAATTCTCATATGTTAATACGATAGGCGGAGGCTATCCCGTACTGTAGTTATTAAAAATTAACGTGGAGGTTAATGTGTCTGTGGATAAAACTGAAGAGTTATATCAACTTATAGGTAATAAGCTCGTAGGAATAATCCCTGATGAATGGGACAAAATTTATCTCTATGCTGAGATATTACCGGGTTCAAGAATCGTCTATTTCTACTATGAATCCACTACCAAAAATGATTTGATATATAGTCATAATATTCCTGAGGTTTATGGAGTAGATGAACGCATTTACGATCGGCTGCTTAGAGAGTTGGTAGAGTGTTTCGTTGATCTTAATGCCGAATCCAGTCAAATTTCTCCTCAACCATGGACAAATCTGACGATGTATTTGGATCAATTGGGTAAATTTAATATTGATTATAATTATGATGAGATTCTGCTTTCTCCTGTTAGACAACGTGCAATCTGGAAGTATGAAGTTTTAGGAATATATCCTGCAGATGATTTTCAACGAGAGGCTGTAGATGAGTTTTTAAAACAAAAGACTGATTAATATTTCAGAGGTGTCCCTAAAGTCATCTAATGGCTGTTCGGGACACCTCTCGTTCTTTGTATAAGATTTTATGAGCACCTTGTGAATCCAGAAGATGTTTACTATATCTAATTCTTGGTATAATTCATGCTGCTGCGAGTACGGTACTGCGGATGCATCAAGAAGCACTCCCGGCGGAAGCTGAATGTCTCGCTAAACAAAGCTTGGAACCAAGCACAGAACACCTCCGGTTTGGTACTGGGCATCGATGATTTTGCCATAAAAAAAGGACATACATACAACACAGGCAAGGTTTTTTTGCATTATATTGGAGCTTCGATTATTGATACACCTTGGATCATCTGCATATATTGCAGCGATACGGGTAATAAACATTAATTAGCTGAGGAGGTTTACCATGAAGCAGTCGATGTTAACTTTAACAGCAAGTTTTGTTCTCTTGTCTACCTTGATTCTAGGCGCATGTAGTAACAACGAAGCGGTAAACGTTTCGGAACCGACAGTAACTCCCGCAGCGACGACGCCGGTCAACGATGCTACTGCCAGCCCAGAAGCGACCGATGTTCGAGAAACCGATTCACCGGAATCCTCCAGCCCGGATGACAGCGATCCTCAGGAATTGGACCGCCCTGCAACCAAAGAATTTGGTGAACAAGAAGGCGGCGTTCCCGGGCAAACTGGTACGCTTACAGAGGGAAACGGATATTCGCTGTATCTATTTGACGGCTTTAGTCTGGATACAGCAACAAGCCGCTTAGCGCTGTCTAAAGACCCTGACTATTACGCAGAGATTGAAAAGCTGCCTGCAGACTATAATCTTGCTAAATTGGAGAAGCAGGGAAAAGATGAACTATCTGCCGTAGATACACCTAAGAACTACAGTGGAGAATTAATCGAGCATCCGTTGGGCTATGCTGATCTGTACTTGCAAGCCTCTGGCACCAAAGGATTGGAGGATTTTATGGTCTGGAAAAATCATGATGGGGAAGCCTATCTTTTCCGCATACACAACCCAAAAAGTGATTTGTCACAGAAATCATCCATATGGATGATGGTTTCACTATCAACGATTGAGACGAAATAATCTATTTTTAAGGTAATCTTATTGGGGAATGATTTGATTAAACGCTTAGTGTTTGTGGATTATTGGCATTAGAGTAGAATTGATAATTATTTACATAATGTCCCATATCTAATATACTATAGTAAATGAACTCGGAATTATAGCTACCTTACCTTAATTTAGGCAGCTTATTTTATTAAAAGTAGATAATAGGAGATGGGAATTATGATATCGCAACCAGGGTTGTTTTATGGTGGGGGATTTAGTGTGTTATTTTTCTTTATTTGGCTGGTGTCCATTAGCTTTGGTATTTATGCGTTTGTACTATTTGTAAAGCTTGCGCGCAGAGGGATAGAAGCTTTAGATTTATACAATTACGCTAAAAATCGTGAAATACGTGAACGTTATGAGTCGGCTAAAAGGGATGATTAGTTTGAGGGGGGATTAATAATGTCGAATCAGGATGAAAAGATCCAAGAACTTGAAGATCGTATATCCAATTTGGAGAAGAGACCGCCTGAGTATTCAGGAGGATTTGCAAAGAGGTTTGTGATAGGAACTCTCGCCATAGTGCTCGGTATCTTTATAGTTCTTATAGTCATAGGAGTATTTCAGTTTGTATCGGCAAAATAAAAACCACCCTGCCAACCATGTGAAGCGGTCAGCGGGGTGGTTTGTTATTTATTCAATTCTCTATATCTCCTCTGGATTTGTAAACTTAACTTTCAAGTCCGTAAATCCGATTTTTTTATACAGATTAATGGCCCCTATATTTCTAGGATGAACGTATAATACTAAGTTCTCGTATCCCAATTCCCACAATACATTTATGCTTTTGTTCAAAAGACTACTGGCCATACCTAAATTTAAATACTTTTTGGTGGTAAATAGTTCCGACACAAATGGATTCCCCTTGTACATACTGATAAGTATCACAGAAGCAATTTCTGAATTCTGCTTGATTTGGAAGGAAGCCTCAGGGATAAATACGCCAAAACCATCTATAACAACACTATGAATTTCTTCGTGTAAATCTTCTAATGTTTCGCCCTCAAAGTCCTCAGTATCTGTAAATGCATCTAACATAGAAACGGCTATGGCGTTAATGTCCTCGGTACTAATTCTATCAAAAATATAAGTCTCTGCTATTTCTTTGGGCATGAGTTTGATACTCATTCCAGTTTTAATACTCATCGTTGTTAATCTCCTAAGTCTATATATTTATCTTTCTCCTGAATGGATAAGGATAGTTTATCAGGAAAAGGTGGAATTCACTACGGAAAAGGTATTACAATGGAAGTTAATGAACATAAATATATACAAATTTAGAAGAAATAGAGGCAGACTATGTATAAAAATTATCTCGCGAAGTTCCCTTTATGGTTCTTAATTGTCTGGGGTTGTGTACTAATCGCATTCATTCTTTTGACAGCAACAGGGTTCAACCCGGTAATAATGATGGGTGGAATGGTTATCCTATATATAGCTAACGCTATACGAGCATGGGAAAAAGAACGATTGCTTGCGATAGTCTCTTGTGTATTAGCTGTCGTATTCTCGTACATTTTTTATAAATTCTTAATGCTATAATACAAGAATAGAAGCTAAAGGAGGGATAGTATGCCGATAACGGAAGGAACCAAAGAGTATCCTTGGAAGTTAACAACTCCTCCTCAAACATCAGATTATGAAATGTATAAGGATGAAAAAGATGGAAAAGCAATTTTGGTATGCACCGTAGGCAAAACTGTTCTGCATTATGATTATCGTTGTGTGGATGACTTAGCTGCTATGCTCAAAAAGCATGAGGACTGGATAGAACTTGGAAGTGCGGATGAGCAGAAACCTGTAAAAGAAGGAACCGTTGAAGCCTGGGGCCGTTCACCTGAAAATCCAATCGGTGGTTGGTACGGTTTGAAAAAAGGTTTGCGTGGCAGATTTGGCATGTATGTACCTCCTTTGTTGGAGATCTTAGGGCTTGCAGAAGTTGAACATAACCCAAGGAACAATCGTATGAGAAGTAAATAACAGCACTATAAAATAAAAGGGAGAAGCGAGCTCAAAGAGGGCTTCTCCCTTTTAAAATGAGCTATATCAACGGTCTGGAGTCACAGCGAACAATGTTAGTAAGCCACCGACTAAACCGACTGCAGCCATAGTGCCGAATAACACCCAATGTCCTCTAATCATCAGTAGTGAGACTACTGGAGGGCCCAAGGCCACCCCGATAAAGCGCATGCTGCTGTAAAGGGAAGTAATTGTGCCGCGGTTCTCTTTTTCAATTCCCTCAGTAATCAGTGCGTCCATGCAGGGCAATGCAGCCCCAATTCCAATCCCGCTTAAACTTAAGAATCCTATCATGAAATAAATTCCTTTATTAAAGCCGGTAATTATCATTGCGCCCGTTAGCAAGACCATCCCACCAAAGCCCAGCCATTTCATGAGTGTCTTGTTTTCTCCTATAATCTTACCTCCTCCATATGAGGCCAGGCAGAGCAGGGCCAGCGGAATGGCGAGGACAAAGCCCTTTGAAGCACCATGGAGGTTGTATTTGGATTCAAGTGTCTCGGATAAGTAAAATAATACTCCAAAGGTAACAAACATGCAGATACCGCCGATTGCGAAAATAGCATATAGCCAGCGTCCTTTTTCGTGCAAAATGTCTTTTATCCCTGATAAGAACTGACGAAGGTTCTTAGGTTGGGGTTGTTCATCTTTTTTAGGCTTTTTCACCAAAAAAAGAACCAATAGGAATGAAATCAGACAAAGAATGGGAATAGCTATAAAAGGAGCATACCATAGCAAAGTGCCCAGATAAGCGCCTAAAATCGGACTTAACACTTTACCAAAGGTATTGGAGGTCTCAATAATTCCCAAGCCTTTACTAACCTCTTCCTCCTCTTTAAACAAGTCGCCTACAAAGGGCAACACGATTGGGAATGCACCAGCTGCTCCGATCCCCTGTAAGAAGCGTCCGGCCAAGATAACCCAATAAGCGCTTTCCCCATCCATAAGCCAGGCAGCCGCAATGCAGACTGACCCACCGGCAGCAGCAAGGATAAGGCTGGGTAAGATGACTATCTTTCGACCGAAACGATCAGATAAATAGCCCGCGATTGGAATCATTAGAATGGCTATGAGGCCGTAAACTGTAATGATCATACTGACTTGAAAAGCAGTAATGTCAAGCTCCCGTGATATTTGCGGCAGAATCGGCAGCAGCATGGAATTCCCTAACGTCATGATTAACGGAATGGAAGCCAGTGCAACCAGAGCCCCTTTGTTCTTCTTCATGGACGACCACCTTTATTTACAATACTCATTAGTGTGGTTTGTTCCTTATTATTTATTCACTTTGAAGCTATACAGAGATCTTGAGAGCCAACGGGTTTGACGGGTCAATGTATAAGCATTTTCTATTACTCGCATTACAAGGTATAATATAAGCTTAACGCGTAATTTTATGGGTTGAAGGCGTGTGCCAGCTTATGCTGGCCCTATGGGATAAATAATGAGTTTGATTCTGCGAGTTGCTGAAATGAAGTCAAAGGAAGGAGGTGCTATTTTGACAGATTGGAAAAAGGATATTTCAAGCGTATTTATTAACAATGAAGCAAGAAGAGTGGAGATCAATAATCCTCTAAACGATCTATTAAATGAGTTGAAGAGTGAAGAGGGGATCCACCAGGCTTCGTTTGAGCTTGTAAATGAGTTCCCGTTAATTTGGAATGTTCAGATTAATGGAAAAGAAGCTCAGATTGTTGAAGCTGATGTTGCTCTTGCTCAACGCCTCTATGATGAACCTTACGATAAGACCTTCTCAGATCCCAAAAGAGATGTTACTGAAGTGTTGAAAGAGATTTTAGTGTTGAAATTTAAATAACTAAAAGATGAGCACCTAACAAGGTGCTTTTTTTGTACAATTATAAGAAATATATGTATCTCAGGAAGCGAATCACAGCTCCAACTCATCGTCATTGGGTTCTTGCAGCAGAATAGAGAAGGTTTGGGTCTCGTGGTCTACTTCAATCGCTTCAATGCCGACAAAATCCGGTATTTCGGGGTGCACTGCATCTACATTATAATCTGGATGGGTCAACAATAACTGAATGACTTTAATGGCTTCCATGTCGCTCCCCCTCACGAGTAAATTCCAGCAACAGTATTATCCCCGCACTTCATAGCGAATATGTTTGTGAATTATTTTCTTCATTGGCTGGATGCTCCTCGTTTCTTCCCATGACAGCCAGAAGCTGTCCCTGAAATACACGTCTTTGAATTTGATCAATGCGCTGGATAGCCAGCTCTGTGGGAACCTGAAACTCTGCTGCAAGGAAGCTAACCGCTTCTTCACGGAGCTCAGGCAATGCCATGCGGGAGATCATGGAGTATGGCATGGCTGCATAGAGAATAAAGCGCTCAGACTCATCTTGCTGCGACTGTGTAAAGTGCTCTGTCATTAACGTATGGTTGCCGGCATGGCGTAGCAGGTGGCACAACTCATGGAGAAATTCCAGTCGCTGGAGACTTGCCGGAAGGCGATTATCGATAAACATACTGTACATTCCGGCTGAAGCTTCAATCCCCTTACTTCGCACATCCAAGAAATGAACCCAAACATTCAGCCGTTCTGAAATATACTCAATCGATATTTGTGAAGGTTTATGAATGCTTAGCCGCTTATACAAATCCTCCGTCCATTTCTCCAGTACAGTCATTTGATAGTATGATTTCATGCTATTCACCTCGTAATAAGATCATATGTTCGGTATTGTGGCCAAAAGAAAAGCCCAAAGGGCTGTGTGAATATTCTAGAAGACGGAGGAGCAGCTTCTCAGCTGCATCTCTCCAATCTACTTACTGTAACACAGGTGGGAACTAGTGTTCTTGTATTACAAGCATAAAGGATTTAAACACTAATATCAAGCACTTTTCCAAGACTAGGGTCAATACTTTTTCCAATCAATTTGACCATGTCTTGGCCTTGTGTTTCAGCTTGACCCTTGGCTAGATCGAATACCCGTACACTGACCGATTGAGCCAATGATGCTTGGCTCATGGCAATAGATAGTGCAGCAATGTCCATCTCAACACCTCCCCTGATCTATATCGACACTGTGCGTATATTTCTTTGCCAATTTGCCCAAACGGTATATCCGCCTTTGACATATTCTGTGCTGTATTCAATATTAACGAGGAGGAATTAACATGGGTGCAGAATATGGTTGCGGTTGTGGAAATAACGTTGGTGGAGTTGGTGTAGGTCCAGCTCCATGTGGACCGGTAGTAAGCCCTTGGACTTCCACGGGAGCTATTCTGGTTCTGTTCATTCTGTTGGTTATTATCACAAAAGCCTGTTTATTCTAAACAAGCCGCATCACACTGTCAGCCTCGTCCGGGCGTTATGCCGGATGGGGCTATTTCTTTTTTTTGCGATAGGTAGGTCCAATCTGACGTTTGATTTTGCCTGTCTCTTCATCCGTTTCAATGAGGTACAATTCCTTTACCGTTCCTGACAATTCGAACCATTCTTTTAAAGCTTCAGCTTCAGACATGGGTCCATAGAGTCTTTTTCCCCGATAACAGATATAGAACACCTTAGCTCTCCAGATGTGAAATAGCTAGCTATCTGAACATCAATTCAACACGTGTGCCATCAGCAAAATTCTCTAATTGATTGCCTACCCAGCTGCCTGCCCCGCGGTTATCGCTTGGCTTTATGTATGCAATGTCGGCGCCTTCGCCGCCTTCTTGACACATGGCCATCGGCCATTCGTCGCGATCATAGCCTTTTTTGGTGGGCACATCCTTCAAGGATTGGCTCCGGTTCTCTTCAGCTTGCTCGCGGTCTATAGTACATATGGCGGATTCGCCACTGGAAATAGCGTCTTGTATATGCTTCGCTGTCTCCGGATACCGCTCCGATGGAAAGACCAACTGAACGATCTCCTTATCGGATGATGCTGCAGGTGGAGTAGATTGTCCGTCCTCCCCAAACCAGTAAGTGCCCAAGGCGAGCAGTGCGACGATGATGAGACTCATGAGGAATTTCCGTGCTTTTCTTTTTTGTGCTTTCACTCTCTGCTCCTCCTTTTTTTTGCTTAAATTAGTATAGCGTATATCTAAATTCTGTGCGATTTAATATACTTTTTAGAAAGAATAGGAGGATGGAATTTGATATGGATACTTTAATTACCATTGAGGATCAGACACTTATTGCATCTGCGCAAGAGATTATTACCAAACGTTACGAATGGGAAAGACACCACGTAGGCGCAGCGCTTCGCACGAAGACGGGGGAGATATTTACGGCGGTTCACGTAGAGGCCAGTTTAGGGCGGGTAACCATCTGCGCAGAAGCTATGGTGATTGGCAAAGCAATATCCGAGGGTTATAAGGAGTTCGATACTATTGTTGCCGTGAGACATCCGGACCCGGATAACGATGAAAGGGAAATTAAGGTCGTCTCACCATGCGGCATGTGCAGAGAGTTGATTTTTGATTATGGTAAGGACTGTAAGGTTATCGTATCCGAGGCTGGCCAGTTGCTAAAAGTTGAAATCGCTGAATTGCTGCCTATGCGATATACAAGGTAAATATTTGGCTGCCGCCTATGTATTTACTATACATAAGGAATGATGCGCTCATTAGATTTCTTGTCCTTTCGCCGCGTCCAGCCCTCAGGTTCCTCCATATAATGTACAAAAAAGTACAATAAGGTGGTGAGAACGTATGGAGCAGCGAATCCTGCGGGATATGATCGATTCAGCATCACGGTATGTGAGCGATGTTGAGTGGCAGACGGCTTTTCGCAAATTAAGCATGACTCCGGCGAATCCGGAATTGGTCGCTCCGGCTCGGACATTGCTGAAGAAGCTGTATGCTCTGCAAGGAAAAGGAGTGATTAGTGGCCAACATGATTATCTGGAGAGCCCGGATGAATTCAACGACAAGCTGAAGAATACAAGTGGGCAATATGCGGCTCTCCACGGCTATGAATTAGGTGCGATTAATAATCAGTCGGAACAGCAAATGGATAAACAGCGGCAAGGGGTAGTCAGCAGTGCGATACGTTGGTATGGAGTAGGCGGTATTGTAGCGCTGAGCTATCATGCTCAGTTGCCGGGCACAGCACCAGCTTGGTCAAATGTATCTATGAGCCTTAGCAACGCTGAATTCGACAAATATATAACGTCCGGTACCACGCAGTACGCTTCACTCCTAGCGGAACTTGATAAGATAGCCGTACACCTGAAAAAACTTAGCGACGCAGCAATACCTGTACTGTGGAGACCGTATCATGAAATGAATGGTGGATGGTTCTGGTGGGGTCAGAAGAGCAACTTCCTGGAGCTATGGAACATCATGTATGACCGATTCACAAGTGTTCATAAGCTGAACAATTTATTGTGGGTATGGAGTCCCAATGCCAAAAATGAATGGTCTGATGCTCCGGCAGGGTATTACCCTGGTGCGGGCAGAGTGGATATATTGGCGCTCGATATCTATGATGGAGACTTCAAGGATACTCATCATGATGAGCTATGGGATCTGGGGCGCGGCAAGCTGATCGCCATTGGAGAGAATGGAGAACTTCCTTCTTCGGCACTGCTGGCCAAGACGCAGAATAAATGGTCGTATCAGATGACCTGGGGCAAGCTGCTGTATGACAAGAATAAAGATGCTGTAATCAAAGCTTTCATGAACGATGCCTTCACTATAACGAGGGATGAGTATGCAGCGACGAAAATTCCTGAGGGAAACGATGTTCTTATTAACGGGCTACTGGGACAATATTTCAACAATGCTACGCTTAGCGGGACAGCTGTCCTAGTTCGCACTGATGCCAATATTAATTTTATTTGGAGGCAGGCTGCGCCCGCGCCGGGGATTCAAGCCGATCTATTCTCGGTGCGGTGGAGCGGCAGACTGAGTGCGGTTTACAGCGAGAGCTACAATATTTATTCCTCCTCTGACGATGGGATGCGGGTGTGGATTGACGGGGTGCTCATCATTGACAGCTGGGTGAAGCAGAGTGGACAGGAACGGAAAGGCAGCGTGAATCTGATTGCAGGCAAGCTGCATGAAGTGAAAGTGGAGTATTTCGAGAATCAGGGTGATGCACGGGCTGTGCTTATGTGGGAAAGCTCCAGTCAAGCCAAGGGAGTTATTCCAGCCGGGGCGTTCTATCTTCCTTGAAGGGTTTTGAGGGTTATGGGGAAAAGCAAACAAACAGCAAGTCTCCGGATGATGGGAAGCTTGCTGTTTGTTATGTGCTGATTGCTATGTGTGGTTAAATCTGTTCACGGTAGCTGATGTTATTGGCGATCTTCTCGTCGCGAACCGCTTTGCGCAGAACGTCCTTAACCGTCTGGGCATCACGAATCTTTTTGAAAAGAAGCTGAGGCGATGAAGTGTCGTCAGAGAAAACTGTCAAGGTTCCGATACTGAGCATGCGCTGCATAATGGATTGCGCAACGGATAAATCGCGTACCCGCAGCAGTTCAATTTCTTCGACATTTTTGCCGATAAGTCCGGTCTTTACCATGATTCTCTGGCTGGTTATCTTGTAGCTAGTTGTGTTCAGACCTATGATTCCTTTAAGTCGGTCGGAGATGCCGGCCGGTTTACCCTCCCAGAGTACAATCTCATGACTGGACCCTTCTGTAGCTCTTGAACGGGGGCCTGCTGCTGGAGGATTCTCTACGGTGCTTGCTCCGCATTCTCCACAAAATTTAACGCCCTGCTTGAATTCTGCTCCACAGGCTGTGCAATAAGGCATGGGGTATCTTCCTCTCCTGATTACATATGAGATTATTATAATATAACGGCTATTGGCAGTCACCAATGAATACGCTTTACGACAATAAATTGTTTCAGATCGCCTCATTTTACATATATTTCATTTGCACTTTACAAAAAGCCACATTATCCTATTAAGGTGGGGGGATAGAAGATGAAAAAAGTCTTATTGCTAGGATTGATCATGATGTTTGCTGTGCTTAGTGCCTGCAGCAGTAATGAACCGGCTACAACGGCGCCTGCTTCGGAAGCAGAAGTGCAGGAATCCGTAATGAATTACTACAATGAAATGTCCAAGATCGAACAACTAGGAAAGTCTTCCTTAGAGGAGTTCAATACGGCGCTCACTTCTTATTCGACTGGAGATGTGACGGACAAGCAGTTGGAGAAGGCGATCGACGAATTCCAGAGTACCGCAGCTGATATCTCAGATCAGGCGGAGGAAGTAAAGATTCCAACCAGCTTGCCTGTGAAGATCCGGGATTTGCTGCAGGAGTCCCTAATCGCTTTTAATAGTGCGTATTCTCTGAAAAAAGAAGCTTCCGAGGGTGCTGATTCCGACAACGTATCTGCTGAGGAATTCAACGACTTAAATCAGAAAGCTGATTTAGCGATGCTTTATGGAATATCGAAGCTTAACGAAGCGCGGGAAGCTGCAGGACTCATGAAGTCTGAGGACGAAACACAGAAGGTTGAGAAATAGAAGAATAGCTATTTGGAATCTCAAGTAGACAAGATGAAACGGCTTTGCCGTCCTCTGAAAGAGGCGGCATCCGTTTCTTCGAGAAATATAAGGATAAGTTATCGTGTGAAGCATGTAAATTCTTATATTTTAAAAAGAAGGCGCTGCACAGTGAATCTGTAAGCGCCTTTTTGTGTTGTCATTTTTTCACTGTTGATTAATTCGGTGTATAGTGGATATAATACAAACATACGTTCGCATACTATAGAATAGAAGTATACAATGGAAAGAAGGAACGAGCATGGGCAAGAAGCTGGAGGGAAACGGACTGTGGGAGGGCAGCCGCATGATGCTGCCGGAGCACAAAATCCGGATTATAAGTGATGAACGGGAAACGCTGCGCCGTATCCAACCGATTCTGGATGAACAGAAGCAGGAGGAAATTGAGTGTACGCTCGCTTTATCACTGCGTAGTCATGTTCGGGTGACCGTTGTGCTGTTTGATCCTTTTGAGAATAAGCTGATGAGCGGGTTTGTGACTTCCATCCACACCCACTCGCGCGAGTTTAAGCTGCAGTGGGCGGAGGAATGGAAGTGGATTGAAGTAGATAATGTTGTTGAGGCTTATATCGTCTAGTGAAGATGGAAAGGACCGGAAATGAGATTTTTAGCGGAGGACCGCTCTATTCCTTAGAGTGAGTAGCTCCGCTTTTTTCATAAGCAATTAGCGTTACAGTAGGGTTGCCTGTCAGTTGGGCCAGTGCAGCCTCGGCATTCCGAATAACTTCAACGGCAGCCTCTTGTTCGCCAAGAACGGCGAATGTGTAATCATTATGGAGAGTTTCCATCGTCTTTGTCCCACCTTTCAGGCTCATTGTGCCCTTGTATGTGGAATTCATTCAGGGTAATATTTCATCAAGAATATATTATTCAACAATAATAGAGAACTAAGGGACGTGACCTGTTTGGAGTCAATTACAGATGATAAAAAGCCGATTGGATCTGGTTTAGCTATTACCTCCTTTGTTCTTGGTGTAGTTGGATGTCTTAGTTTTTTAGTAATTCTAACGGCAATTATTATTAGGATGGGTAGTGAATCGGCTGATGTTGGCAATGAGTTTATTTTAGGCATAATCGTCACTTTAAGCATTCCTGTAGGTATCGTTGGTACAATATTGGGTATGATTTCATTAAAGACCAGATCTCACAAAAAATTTGCAGTTATGGGTTTAATATTTAGTGCTATTCCAGTGGTTATAACGATATTTCTGATGATATTAGGTTCTTAGAAGGATAATTCATTTGTATCTTTCCGTATGCTGTAAAAAGAGTGTGCGAGTCCAGGTTGGCTCGCACACTCTTTTTTTGAATTAGCTATTCTTACCCTAAGAAAGCTTTACTTATTTCTGTGTCTCGTTCCGAGCAAGCTCCTTGCGCACGATAGGTGCGACCTTGGTGCCGAGCAGTTCAATGGCACGCAGCACCTCACGGTGCGGCATCGTTCCAACATTTACATGCAGGAAGAAGCGGGTAACCCCTAGATTTTTGCGCAATAAAATAATCTTCTCCGCGACATATTCGGCATCGCCGACGTAAAGGGCTCCCCGCAGGCTGCGTGCGGCATCATAAGCTGCGCGGTCGTAACGCTGCCCCCAACCCCGCTCGCGTCCGATGACGTTCATTTGAGCCGCTGTTGAAGGGTAGAATAGGCCAGCAGCCTGCTCGGTTGTTTCTCCAACAAAACCGTGCGAATGCGTAGCAATCTGCAGCTTGGCAGGATCATGACCAGCCCGCACCGCAGCTTCTTTATAAAGGGCGACTAAAGGTGCAAAATTCTCAGGCATTCCGCCAATGATGGCAAAAGCGATCGGAAGGCCCAGCGTTCCAGCTCGGACCGCCGACTCTGGATTTCCACCGCTTGCGATCCACACTGGCAATGGACTCTGAACAGAGCGCGGATAGACACCCAGGTTATGGATTGCGGGACGATGACCGCCGCGCCAAGTCACCTTCTCTGAGGCTCTAATGGCCAGTAGCAGTTCTAGATTCTCTTCGAATAATTCGTCATAATCATCCAGACTATAGCCAAACAACGGAAAGGATTCCGTGAACGAACCGCGGCCCGCCATAATTTCGGCCCGACCGTTCGAAATACCGTCAAGGGTGGAGAACTGTTGATAGACACGAACCGGATCATCTGAGGACAGCACGGTAACCGCACTAGTGAGTCTTATATGTGTAGTCATGGCAGCGGCTGCTGCTAATACTATAGCGGGTGCACTGCCTGCGTAATCAGCCCGATGGTGCTCCCCAATGCCGTAGACATCCAGGCCCACTTGGTCGGCCAATACAATCTCCTCAACGGCCTCACGCAAGCGCTCGGCATGGCTCATGATCACTCCTGTCACCGGGTCCGGTGTAGCTTCCAAAAAGGTACTGATTCCTATTTCCATATGGTTTGTCAAATCGGCCATTGTATTTCCCTCCATTTATGTTACTATATAAAATATAGTATATATTAATAATATAGTTATAGTATAAGCGGTGAAATCCAATTTTGTCAAAGGAGAATCTATATGGGACATTTAAAGACAGCAACTAAACGTAGTATTAGCGAAGTAAGAGATGTCACTCTGAAAAGAATGAGTCCGATCCACGCAGCGGGTCCAGTCGTTGAACCTGGGAATTGGGCGAAGAACGATCCTTTCTTACTGATGATGGAGGATGAATTCCAAAAGGGTTCCTTTGACATCCATCCCCATCGGGGAATGGAGACCGTTACGTATGTGATCGCAGGGCAGATTGAACATTATGACACGCATAGCGGTGAAGGTGGAGTGCTCGGGCCCGGGGATGTGCAATGGATGACGGCGGGAAGTGGGGTTGAACATAATGAAGTGCCCTCAGAGGGAATTACCGCCCGATCCCTTCAACTATGGGTGAACCTGCCCAGAGAGCACAAAATGACCAAGCCACGTTACCAAAATCTGAAAAGTGAAGCTATGCCCATTCGGCAAGAAAAGGGTGCGACGATTAAGGTTTTTTCCGGCTCGTCAAAGGACACCATCTCCTCCACCCTAAATTATGTGCCCGTCACGATGGTAGAGATGCTGATTGAGCCGGGCGTTACGGTTACGCAGGATTTGCCGGGCAGCTACAATGGTTTCATCTATGTGCTCGAAGGCAGTGGGACATTTGGGGACAATAACACGACAGCTTCGCAAAGCCAAGTCTTGTGGTTAGGAGAAGGCGGTAGTGGAACAAGCGAAATTGACATCACTGCCATCAACCCGCTGCGGCTATTGCTGTATGCAGGTGAACCCCTCAAAGAACCGGTAGCCGCCAGAGGACCGTTCGTGATGAATACGGAAAGAGAGCTTACGGAGGCTTTTAGCGAATATCGCCAGGGAACCTTTTTGAAATAAATATAGATGCATTGAGGAGCCATGTTCTTAAAAAAGAGCAGGGCTCTTTAATCTGTGAAATAGCTGGACATATGGGGTTATGCGTACAAGCAGAGCGAAACATCGGGGCATCTACTGTACCAAGGGGTGATTATATGCTGACATTGGAGCAGGTCTGGGGCAAATCGACGGCGAATCTTCGTTCCATCCATCCGGTCTTGCTGGCCGGTACGAATGTTTTGATTCAGCGGTGCTATACCAAGGGTATACCCATTGTCATTACCCAAGGGATGCGGACGTTCGCCGAACAGAATGTGTTGTACGCACAGGGAAGAAGTAAACCGGGAACCATCATCACCAATGCCCGAGGGGGTAGCAGCTATCATAATTACGGTCTGGCGGTCGATTTCGCACTGCTGCTGCCGGACGGAAATGCTGTCTCCTGGGACATGAAACGGGATGGAGACCAAGATAAGAAGGCGGACTGGCAGGAAGTTGTGGCTGAGGCCAAACAGCTGGGGTTTGAATGGGGCGGGGACTGGACCTCTTTTCAAGACTATTCTCATCTGCAGATGACCTTTGGGCTTACGACCGATCAACTCCGGGCAGGCAAGCAACCTACAGCACAGCAGGTGAAAGAGGCTTTAAGCCGGATTCATGGAGGTGACGACGAGGTGGATAAAGACATTAAAATAACCATAACTCTCAATGGCCTCAAGCTTACGGAAGGTGTGCTCGATAACGACACGACCTATGCACCGTTGCGTGTTCTGGCTGAAGCGCTTGGCGCCAAGGTCACTTACGATGCGGGAAGTAAGACCGTGAATATCGCGACGAAATAGGGTGTATAGATACTGTTGCAGATGGGGAAATTATCAGCGATTAACAACAAAGGGGGCATTACATCTTGAAGAAGCTGATAACAAGCCTTGTCTGTTGCACAGTATTATCCATGAGCCTGATGGGAGCCGGTTACGCATCCAATGCATCCGGGACGGCAGGCATGGGCGGTACCACACAAGGAAGAACAGGGACGACCGATGGCAGAATGAACAATATGGGGAACGATACCCGCATGATGAATCAAGAAGGCAATATGATGAATGGTACGACAGGCACGAACAGAAATGACACCATCATGAACGACAAGGTGCGTACTGGCAATAATAATAGCACCGTGTCACCGCTGTCCAACGATAGGACAACTGGCAGATACCGGGCAACCAGTACAACTACAACCGGCACCACTACTAACCGCAGCTCTAACTGGGGCTGGCTTGGATTGGTTGGGTTGCTAGGCCTGGCTGGAATGAGAAGCAGAACTAGAGAAGACAATAAATAATTCAGCTCTGTAAAGACCCGTATCGGCCCTGGCTGGAACGGGTCTTTCTGTGTTCTTTTCAGCATCAATCCAGCTTCATTTCACGAAAAAATAAATTTCTGGATAAAAGAGGATTGCACCTTTTCGAGATACGTGATATTATATTTCTTGTCGCGTTAACAACGCGTCATCGCCTTCATTATATGCCGGGGTGGCGGAACAGGCAGACGCACAGGACTTAAAATCCTGCGGTACGTGAGTACCGTACGGGTTCGACCCCCGTCCTCGGCATCCTTGATTTATAAGGGTTTTGGCCCTTTGGATTAAATTCCGCAAACCAGAAAAATAGCGAATCCTGTGTGCTTCAAATGGGCTGCTACAGCCGCACAGGATTCACTGCTAGAGGTCCTCTTTTGAGCTATCTGTTCTTCACAAAACAGGTAGAGGCAAAGGAGGATTTTTTTATGGCGTCACGCGTAAACAAAATCAAGAAAACACCCGCAACAATGGAAGAGGCTATGGATCGGTTCATCACTTGGAAGAAAGCAAACGGCATCAGTGAACAAACGCTATTGGATTATACCACACACATAAGGCTGCTATATAAACGGTATCCAGAAGCTCGGAACTCCTATGATGAGCTGGAGAATGCCGTCTGTAAGCATTTAAGTCAGGAAGGGATTAAGCCAGCCACGTACAACAATCGGCTCGTGTACCTGCGAACCTTCTTTAAATGGTGCTGTGAGCATGACGTACTTGAAGATAATCCTCTGAATGGATTCAAGAAACGCAAGGATGAAGGCAGACCCGTTACTATTGATGAGGAGATGCTGGCCCGATTAATCACTTTGCCTAATCAGGAAACCTTCGCTGGATTAAGGGATTACGCACTATTCCTGATGTTTCTGGATTGCGGCATACGGCCGAAGGAAGCCTTTGGTCTAATGGAGGATGACTTTCATCCACGCGCCTATGAGATTCGCATAGATGCAGCAAAAGCCAAGACAAGAGTTTCACGTACACTGCCCCTGTCTCCAATCACTGTAGATGCAATCTCTGAGTTGATCTCCATTCATCCCGAGGAGTGGAAGCGCAAGGCACCGATATTCTGTATTAATGAAGGTAAACCTCTGACTAGACACACTTGGGGTGATCGTGTTGAAATGTACGGCAAGAAGCAGGGTATCTATATCTGGCCATATGCGCTGCGTCATGCCTTCTCTGTGGTCTTCCTGAGAGGTGGCGGCAATGCATTCAGCCTACAGCGGATGCTGGGCCACGTGGATATGACCATGACGAAGCGGTATGTACGGCTTTCGGACAATGATATGAAGGAACAGCACAGTACGGCTTCACCGCTGTGTTTCTACCGAATGAAAACCCGACACCGCCGAATGACGGGTCTTAGTAGCTGGAACCGGTATCTTTGGTGTAATGGTGAGTTTGTGATTTGGGTAAAGGATGCCCTGATGCAAGAGAATGTGCAGCACCGACTTCAGCAGGTTTCTTATGAAACCTTTTTTCAGGAATGGCGTCAATGGGAATCCCGACTGCTTGAAGGAACAAAACGGCTCCGGTTTCGACGAGAGCCTCAGCAATATTTAGCTCAGCTTGAACAACGCGCCTGTTCGTTAATTGGGCAGACGTAGTTTTTTTGAGATATTCAGAAATTACTTATTTGAACAGACAAATCTCGAACTTAAAAATTAATAGTAACTTTTGATTATTGGCGAATAAGTTCAGATTGGCTTGTCGAAATTCAATTTCCTGATTTTTGAAATTTTTTAATAGACTTTATTAAATGATCAAATTATAATAAAAAAAGTCGAGACATATAAACGTTTACGTAATCGTTTGCTTATCTAATTAATTGATAGAAAGGTCAGATGCTATTGATTCTTTCCGTGCCGTTCCAACGAAACGATAATCTGGACTGTCTGGAAAACTCTTATTCTTCTATACTGACCCAAGTAAATGGTGTATACAATGCGGTGGCGACCCTCGTTCATATCCGGGAAAATCCCTCATTGTGCGTATACTACGTTTCTGACGGGATGACTGACGAAGTGTCGATCCTGTCGCATCTATCCGGTACGTTGCCCGATTATATGGTGCCTGCATTTCTTGTACGGATCGATCGGATCCCCCTGACATTCAACGGCAAAACGGACTTCGCCGCGCTCCCGAATCCGTTACGGGCAGCAGCCATAGACAAGAAAGTGCGCCTTGAGGCAAAAAGTCAGCCGATTGCTAACCGAATTTATCAAATTCTAAACGAAATACAGGATAAAGGCGATGGATATACCGAGCAGACGATAAGAAGGGGAGCCTTGGCCGAGCTTGGGCTCGATTCGCTCGATATCATGCGTCTTTTGGTCAGAGTTGAGACTGAGTTTGGCCTTGAACTAGAAATCGCGGAATGGGATGAACTGAAATCTTCGACGGTAGAACAGTTTTCCGAGTATATGGCCGATCGTATTCTCAGAAAGGTGGTGAATCTATGAAAAAGAATACGGCGGGGATGGGCAGTTTACTACGGAATCGGTTTATGATTGGGATTTTGTTATCCATGACTTTTTTGCAGTTTGGAATTTGGGTCAGAAACTTTGAAGTTTTGATGTTTGTAATGGAGAAGACCAATGGTAGCGCATTAGCCGTATCCCTGATATCGGTTGCTGAATTTGCGCCAATATTTATCTTCTCTTTTATAGGAGGCGTATGGGCAGACCGATTGAAGCCCAAAAAAACGATGGTCTGGTGCGATATAGGCAGTGCGGTTTCGGTTGCGTTCGTTCTGCTGGCTTTGATACTTGGTACATGGAAGGCCGTCTTTTTGGCAACGCTGGTCTCTTCAATTTTGTCGCAATTCTCTCAGCCATCAAGTATGAAATTGTTTAAGAAGCATGTGCCGGAGGATCAACTTCAATCTGGAGTGTCCATGTTTCAGTCCGTGATTGCCGTTTTTACGTTGCTCGGACCAGTACTCGGGACGCTGTGTTATTATCAATTCGGCATTTCGGTCTCTATCGGTCTGGTTTCGGTTTGTTTCCTTCTATCGGCTACGGTCTTATCTTTGCTGCCAGCAGACACTAAGCTCGACAAGATGAAACGTTCGAATAGTATGAGGATTGAGATGGTTCAAGGCCTGCATTATATCAGGGAGAAACGAATTTTGCTTATGTTGGGAACATGCTTTTGTTTTACCGGTCTTGGCGTCGGGTTTATCCAGCCCTTGGGCATCTTTCTCATTACGGATAGACTCGGATTGCCGAAAGAATATTTGCAGTGGCTGCTCTCTTTGAATGGTATGGGGATGATTCTCGGCGGAGCCTTAACGGTAATGCTGAGCAAAGTCATGCGGGCCCGCTCTCTGCTTGCTGTCGGTTTGGCGGTCAATGCGCTGTGTATGGCGATATCCGGTCTATCGACGTTTATGTGGCTTACGCTCTTGGCCCAATTTTTCATCGGCATGGTTACGCCCGGCTTTCAGGTAGCGGTTCAGACTTTGATTTTGAAAAATACAGAGCAAGCTTATGTCGGTCGAGTGAATGGCATTCTGTCTCCTCTCTTTATGGGCTCGATGCTGATAACGATGAGCATGTCAGGATGGCTGAAGGATCAGCTGTCCGTTATGGTGATGTATCTGTTAGCCGGTGTATTTTTTGGAGTTGGACTTCTGATTATTGCGCCTTTGTTCCGAAAGGAACCGTTGGCTGAGGCCAAAGGCATGAACACCCTCTAGGAAGCCCTGTGCGAATATACAGAGAAGGGAAAGATTTATTCGAATGGAAAATAAACAAGGAATGATCAGCCATTGGTCTTTTGACGAAGCAAGCGGAAAGGAAGCGTTAGATCACGTTACCGGAATCAACGATAAGATTGAGTATGTGTTAAACGAAGCGCGGTATAACGATTCACATGACCCGCAAAGGAGAAAAGGAATCAGCGGAAATGCGCTGATGTTTGACGGATATTCCAATTGGATCGCCCGTCCGGTGGAGAAAACCGTTATGCCGCAGGACGCGCTTACGATTGAAGCATGGATAGCGCCCCGTACTTATGAAAAAGGCATAGAAGCAAGGCTTTCGCCCATCGTAAATCAACATGACCGCGAGAAAAAGGAAGGTTTTGTCTTTGGTATTTTACGTCACGGTCAATGGTCCATGCAAGTAGGATTAAATAACGAATGGGTTGAGATTTGGGCGGATGGACATGCCCTTCCCCTGAAGCAATGGTCCTATATTATTGCAACATTTGACAGTAGGAATGCCGTGATGAAGCTCTACCTGAATGGTGAAGAGGTAGCAGCCAAATCAATCGTTGCTAACACGGTAATTACACCATGCAACAAGGATTTAATGATCGCCAAGAATAACAAGGGGTTCATATTGGGCGATACACCGTATGTGCTTAATATGTACAGCGGCATGATCGATGAATTAAAAATGTACAATAGAGCTCTTTCGCCGGAGGAAGTGAGACAGTCATACCGGGAATATGTGACTCCTTATGGAGGTTCGATTCCGACAATTCCGTACGATGATATCAAACTGGACCGGCGCTTGCTTGCAAATGACAGGCACCGTCCACAGTACCATATCAGTCCACCGCAGCATTGGATGAACGAGCCGCACGCGCCAATCTATTTTAACGGGCAATATCATTTGTTCTATCAGCATGATCCGCATGGGCCGTATTTGCACACCATCCATTGGGGTCATTGGGTTAGCAATGACTTGGCACATTGGAGGGATCTGCCATGGGCGCTTGCTCCAGAGGAGAACGGCCTGGACCCGGATGGCGTTTGGTCCGGCAGCTCCGCGTATGACGAGAACGGCGTTCCGGCACTGTTCTATACCGCCGGCGACGACAGCTCAACTCCGAACCAACGGGTAGGGCTGGCGCGAAGTACCTTTATGAAAGACGGTGATAACGATCTGGTCCGTTGGGAGAAACACCCCGTTCCTGTCATCGTTCAAGAGAAAGGACAGGGCTTCTATGGCGACTTCCGAGATCCTTTCGTCTGGAAAGACGGGGACACTTGGTACCTGCTGATCGGTTCGGGCACCGACGGCCAAGGGGGAACGGTACTCGCATATACGTCAAAAAACATGATTGAATGGGAGTATAAGGGCCCCTTTTATATGAGCGATATCAAGAAATGTTCTTATCTTGGGGATATGTGGGAATTGCCTGTATTTCTTCCGCTCGGTCACGACAAAACCGGCACCGAAAAACATATTTTGCTCATTAGCCCTCTTGGCCCTGATGCTGACGTTGAAGTTTTTTACTGGATCGGTACTTTCGATAAAGAGGCCATGCGATTTACTCCAGATCAGGAAGAGCCGCAGTTGATCGATCTGGGCGATTTCCATTTCACGGGTCCTAGCGGTATGGTTGATCCAAAGACAGATCGTAAGCTCATATTCACTATTGCCCAGGGAGTCAGAACGTCAGAAATTAATTATTATTCCGGATATGCCCATAACGCGGGAATTCCTCTTAGCATATTCCTTCGCGGGGATGGACGGCTTGGAATAAGACCCATCGAAGAAATGGAACTGCTTCGTGGAGAAAAACTTTCATCCATTGAAGATAAATCTTTAAACGAAGCCAATGATCTGTTAAAAGAAGTCAAAGGCGATATGCTGGGGATACGGGTAGAGTTGGAGGCGGGAACGTGCACACAGTTGGGAATAAAACTTCGCCGCTCCCCTGGTGGTGAAGAAGAAACGTTGCTCTATTATGACAGGAAGGAATCGGCTTTGATCGTGGACCGAAACAAATCATCACTTGACCAATTGGCAGATTGGGACAGAGGCGTTCAAGGCGGAACTCTGGAGCTGGACGGCGAAAATTTGAAGCTGCAAATTTATTTGGACCGTTCTATGGTAGAGGCTTACGCCAACGAACTGAAAAGCTTGACGACTCGCGTTTATCCGAGCCGTAAGGATGCTCTTGGTATACAGATCTGGGGCGACGGCACCCTAACGGTAAAATCGCTGGAGGTCTGGGAAATGAAACCCGCGTTTGAGACGGCAGCCATGACGAGAGAATAAAGCTTGATTAAATTCCCTTACAGTAGACAGGTTAAAATAGTAAAACCTGCTACGGTAAGGGAGCTTTTTCATGATTAGAGGAAAATATATTGCTTTGGAGAAGCTCACAATTATCGAAAAAGTAACTTGGAATTAATAAAACGACTCTGCTGAATAGGCGTCGTCGTTACAAGCTCTGAATACGTTGCGAATTTCAATTGAGGTATCGGAGATACTTAATGCGAATCGAGACAGGTGTAACTTAGATGGCTGGAAAAAAGAATATCAGTATTAAAGATGTGGCGTTAAGGGCAAATGTTTCTACAGCTACTGTTTCACATGTCATTAACGGGACTCGGTTTGTGTCCAATGAGACGAAACAGAAAGTGCACTTTGCAATGAATGAGTTGAACTTCCGAATCAATTCGGTAGTCCGCTCACTACGCAGCCGCAGGTCGTATATTATTGCGTTTCTTGCGCCGCTCCTTGCTTCTGAAACTTCCAACTTATGTCGGTAGTATCCGGAGTTCAAAGCGTATTGAAACAAAGCGGCTATCATCTTATCTTGAGTGACTCCAGTGACAATGTTGAAGCGGAAAACAAAGAAATCAGTATGTTTGTTTCACAAATGATTGATGGACTGATTGTGGCTCCGGCCAGCAGGAATTGCGATTACGAACAATTGTTCGGAGAATATCCTGTGGTTTATATTGATAGGGTTCCTATACAACGTTCGAGTACTCCGATCTGGTTATCGCGAAAAATGAGGTCCGCGACAACGAGACATTGGACGTTCAGGTGACGGTAAAGAACGCGGGCAACCGAGCCGGCAAAGAAATCGTTCAGTTGTACGTCCGCGACGTGGAGAGCAAGGTTATCCGGCCGGTCAAGGAACTGAAAGACTTCGCGAAGGTGGAGTTGGCGCCGGGCGTGCGAAAGACGGTGACGATGAGGCTCGACAAGCGTTCGTTCGCGTTCTACGACGTCGAGTTGAAAGATTGGCGCGTCGAGGAGGGCGAGTTCGAAATTCTGATCGGGAAGTCGTCGAGGGACATCGTTCTTTCGAATATGATTCGCGTTAAATCAACGACATCTGTCCAGAAGCAAGCGACTTGCAACTCGACCGTCGGGGATGTGCTCGTAAATCCGGCGACACGGCAGGTCATGGTGCAAGTCCTGAAGGAGCACAATCCATTTGGTGCGGCTTCCGGAGAGGATTTCGGAGATTCTACGGACATGATGGAGGCATTCATGAAGTATTTGCCTCTGCGAGCGTTGGTCTCATTCGTAGGTGGCGCCATAACAGAGGAGCATCTCGAGCAGAGTATTGCTCAATTGAACGAAAGTAAATAACAGGATAAAAGTACGGATTGCTTTACGCGTTATTTAATCGAGAGAGTCTCATTATGAAAACCTCCCCGGAGGTTTGCTCCGAACATATTGTCAATGGTAGGGAGCGGGATGGTTCTCTCATTTTTCTCTCCGAGTTCTCTCGCAGTTCTCTCCAAAGGCTAAATTTGCTCTTTCTGTTGCTTGTTGCCGGAAACTCTTGTGGCTCTAAGGAAAACACGAAAAACCGTAAAAATCCTTGATTCTACAAGGTTTTTTGCGGATTGTAGGTTCCCTTATATTCCACTGCAGAGGGTTAAAGTCCAAATGACTTCTGGGTCTTAAAATCCTGCGGTACGTGAGTACCGTACGGGTTCGACCCCCGTCCTCGGCATCCTTGATTTATAAGGGTTTACGACTGTAGCCCTTAAATAAAGCTTCCGTCAAAAGCTAAAGGTCCTGTGTGTCTAGGAATCACTTTCCAACACACAGGACTCTGACGATAATACTCCTTTTCAGTGCTTGTCTAACCACAAGTTCTGGAGAGGAGTTTTTATGTTGGCTAGAGTTAGACAAATTAAGAACATCAAGGCAGTGGTATGGACAGAGGCGTTGACGCAGTTTCTATTTTGGAAGAAGGCACAGGGAATCAGTGAACAAACACAGAAAGACTACGATCAGCATGTGCGGAGCCATGTACCTATAATAATCGATTGGTATATTTACGGACGTTCCTTAATTGGTGCGTGGAGCAAGAGATGATTGATTATAACCCAATTAAATCAATGAAAAAGCGTAAAGATGAGGGACGAGTTGTCAACATAGAACAAGATGTATTAATTAAATTATTGGCAGTGTTACTATTTGCCTCAACGTAACATGCAGTTCCTCAGTGAGCGTTTATCCAACAGACCAGGTTGAAAGAAGTAGTAGTCACACCAACTCGCCGGTCACACCCTACAATGGCAATTGTGACATTGGTGCAGTTAAAACGGAATTGTGTTACTTCTTCCACTGGTGAAAGTTGAGGCATCGCCTCTATTGAGATTGACTCTCCCTCAGCTTTACGTCGCAACATTCCCACTTCTGAAAAACACTCTCGAATTTCATCTTGTATCATCTCTTTTTTTTCGGCTGAAACCACATTTTGAATATCTGCCTGTATCAATTCTTGTAAAAAAGGACTGCTCTCTGGCAGCCCTTCCGAAATCACAATGATCCGCATTTCATACATCATCTGAAAAGATAAAAGTGCTTGTACCCTTCCTTCATGAATAACATAATGATCCCGATGACCACCAGGCCCATGTAGAAGAAAAGCTCTATGAGCTGTTTCTTTTTGTCCACGCTCACCGTCCTCCTGCAGTTCCCATATAAGTAAACTTATATTCCGAGATATCAAAATGGATATGCAGCCTCTTGGAGCCGATCATCAACAAAGCATGTTCGCGCTTCTTGCTTGCCAAAAGTTCTTCCTCTGCGTCTGTTAGGTTATAAAGCTCTCGTGTTTCTTGAAGGTTCTTACCGTCCGTTCCCATCAGTAATTTGATACAAGGGATATCAAGCAGCGCTTGCCCGTACATCTTGACTTCAGGTGCTAGAAAGTCGACGACACTATGAGAGATAATTGCTAATCCGGCTTCATATTTTCGAGCGCGTTTCTCTACATTTCGTAAGAATACTAGGCTCTGTGGGACATTCGGGTCAATCATCAAATAACACTCATCACAGATCAGCAGCACCCGTTCTGTCCGGTCCTGAGACATTTGCTCCCAGCACCAGGATAATAGGTTAAAGTATTGGGTTCGCTTGATGTTCTCAGAAGTATTCTGAAGAGTATGGGTGTCCAAGCAAATGCAGCGGCTATGGGTTTGGATGGTACTGTGACCATTCCATAAAAAAGAGTCCCCACCATGTGCAATATCATGCAACAGTAGGGACAACTCTTTATACACTTCATCTCCAAGCTTCTTTTCCTTGCCATGAATCAGAGCGTAGAGGTCAGAAAAAGTAGGGAAGTCGGTGCTGGCTAGTTTCGTAATATCTGTGGTCCACGTAATTAGAAACCGATTATACAACTCAATCAAACATTGCTTAAGGACAGCTTTTTGCATCATGGTCAGATCAGGGATGTAGAGGTTAAAGAAGATTTCCAGATTCTTCAGATGAAGCGCCATGTCGGACATACCGTGACCTTCATCTTTATAAAGCGGAAATTGCTCATCCTCTTCATCGCGTGGAGCGGGGCGAATTTGCAGTGGATTGATTCTACCATTAGATCCACCGCCGGCGTTAATCCAGTCGCCATTTAGCCTTTGGCAAAGCTCCTTATATTCCGATTCTGGATCAATAAAAATAATTTTGGTACCCTTCATGTATTCACTAAGTGCCACATGCTTTACAGCTGTAGATTTACCTACGCC
>LIDZ01000449.1_pt4 | contig 43746 bp, 38 predicted proteins | sample 644651 | NCBI WGS metagenome assembly LIDZ01 (sample SAMN03856242, study PRJNA289617) | food metagenome | isolation source: wine grapes on drying loft during traditional withering process | host: Vitis vinifera cv. Corvina | place: Italy: Gargagnago di S. Ambrogio di Valpolicella | collected 2014-01 | reverse complement strand
GGCAGACTGTAAATCTGTTAGCTCAGCTTTCGATGGTTCAAATCCATCTTCCTCCACCAAAAAGACACTTTTGTGTCTTTATTTGTTTCAGTTTATTATTGATTAATCAGGAAAATTGTGATAATATTATTAAATAAAACAAAATAAAAATTGACTCTTATCAAGAGAGGTGGAGGGAAATGGCCCTATGAAACCCGGCAACCAATGTGTTTATGCATTAAGGTGCCAATTCCTGTAGAAGATTATTCTGCAAGATAAGAGGGATTTATGGTGTATAAGTCTCTTCTTATTGAAGGGGCTTTATTTTTTTGTTCGTTTTAAAATTAGGAGGGAAAAAATGAAAAAGTTATTTACTTCTGAATCAGTAACTGAAGGGCATCCAGATAAAATGTGTGATCAAATTTCTGATGCTATATTAGATGCAATATTAACAAATGATCCCAATGCCAGAGTAGCTTGCGAAACAACTGTTACAACAGGTATAGTAAATGTTATGGGTGAAATATCAACAAAGTGTTATGTGGATATCCCAAAGGTAGTTAGGCAAACTGTAAAAGAAATTGGGTATACAAGAGCAAAATTTGGCTTCGATGGTGATACTTGTGCTGTAGTTACAACTATTGACGAACAATCAGCTGATATAGCAATGGGTGTTGATGAAGCGTTAGAATCAAAACAAGGTGAAGTGGACAAGATAGATTCAGTTGGAGCTGGAGACCAAGGTATGATGTTTGGGTTTGCAACAAATGAAACTCCAGAATATATGCCAATGCCAATTGCATTAGCGCATAAGCTTTCAAGGAGATTAGCTGAAGTTAGAAAAAATAAAACTTTAGGTTATTTGAGACCAGATGGTAAAACCCAAGTAACTGTAGAGTATGAGGACAACAAACCTGTTAGAATTGATACTATTGTTATATCAACTCAACATAGTCCTGAAGCAAGCCAAGAACAAATTAAAAAGGATATAAAAGAGTATGTTATAAATGCAGTTATACCATCTGAACTTTTAGATGAGAATACTAAGTATTTTATAAATCCTACGGGAAGATTTGTAGTTGGTGGTCCACAGGGAGACTCAGGTCTTACAGGCAGAAAAATAATAGTAGACACTTATGGTGGATATGGTAGACATGGTGGCGGTGCTTTTTCAGGAAAGGATCCAACAAAAGTTGACAGATCTGCATCATATGCTGCTAGATGGGTTGCAAAAAATTTAGTTGCAGCTGGAGTTTCAGGCAAGATCGAAATACAGTTAGCTTATGCAATTGGAGTTGCAAAACCAGTGTCAATATCAGCGGATACTTTCGGAACTGGGAAAATTGATGAGGATAAGATTGTAGAAATAATTGATAAAGTATTTGATTTAAGACCAGGCGCAATAATTAGGGATCTTAATTTAAGAAGACCAATATATAGACAAGTAGCAGCATATGGCCACTTTGGTAGAACCGATATAGACGTGCCTTGGGAAAAATTAGATAGAGTAGAAGAAATAAAAAAATATATATAATAAAGTTCAACTAACACTCAGGTGGGGTGTCCTAAAATGATTTAACATTTTGGGACATCCCATTTTGTCTTGTATTGTAATAAAGAATCAGTATGATATAATTTTATAGGTAGATATTTTTTTAGATTGGGAGAGGTTTTATGACTGAATTGCGCTGTATTGTTGATAATATAGTTTTCAAAAATGAAGAAAATGGGTATGTTGTAGCACAGGTAAAGGAAAATAATGACAAATATACTATAGTTGGTTGTATTCCATACATTATCGAGGGGCAGTCATTAAAACTCCAAGGTGAATGGGTAACGCACCCTCAATTTGGAAAACAATTAAAGGTTGAATCCTATGAAGAAATTCTACCTGATTCAAAGATAGGAATAGAAAAGTATCTTTCATCTGGAATTATAGCAGGAATAGGACCTGTAAGTGCAAAAAAGATAGTAGAGAAGTTTGGAGAAGAAACCCTAGATATACTAGATAATCACATAGATAGACTTAATGAAATAGAAGGTATTGGTAAAAAAAAGATAAAAATCATATATGAATCTTATTCAAGGCAGAGAGAAGTAAGAAGCATAATGGTGTTTTTACAGACTTATGGAGTAACCGCAAATCAGTGCGTTAAAATATATAATAAATATCGTAATGAGTCAATAAAGGTAGTAAAGGAAAATCCATATGTTTTAGCTGATGGAATTGTAGGTATTGGTTTTAGGATAGCAGATAAAATTGCCCAGAACTTAGGGGTAGAAATAAGTTCTCCTTTTAGAATACAAAGTGGAATAAGTTATGTTATAAATGATTTTTGTTTAAAAGGAAATACTTATATGCCTATGGAAAGACTTGTTATTGATGCAAGGGATACACTAGGTGTAGATAAAGATGAGATAGAAAAAAACATATATGAAAGTACATTAGCACAAAGAATTAAAATTGAAGTTATAAATAATGAAAATTGCGTATTTACAATGCCATATTATTATTGTGAATTAGGGGTAACAAAAAAAATAGTAACAATGGCAACAAATGAATATGAAACTATAGATCTTGATATTGACAAAGAAATCGAAGAGTTTGAGGCTTCTAAGGAAATAGATTTTGCTACTACCCAAAAAGAGGCCATAAGTGGGGCTTTTAAAAATGGAATAGAAGTTATTACTGGCGGACCAGGAACTGGTAAAACTACTATTATAAATTGTATAGCAGATATATTTAATAAAGCCTCTTTAAAAGTGTTTATGGCAGCACCAACCGGAAGAGCTGCTAAAAGAATGTCAGAAGCCACAGGTAAAGAAGCAAAAACTATACATAGGTTATTAGAAATTGGTTTTGGTGATGGTGAGGGTGATAAATTTGGATTTTTCAAGGGTGAAGAATGTCCACTAGAGTGTGATGTGGTAATCATAGACGAGACATCTATGATCGACATAGTGTTAATGAATAACCTTTTAAAAGCTATAGGACTAGGAACGAGACTTATAATTGTTGGGGATGTGGATCAGCTACCATCAGTAGGACCTGGTAACGTGCTTAGAGATATTATTGAAAGCAAAGCTGTAAAGGTAGTAAGGCTTAAAGAGATATTTAGGCAGGCTCATGAAAGTATGATTATTGTAAATGCTCATAAGATTAACAATGGAGAAATACCTGTTCTTAATAAAAAAGGTAAGGACTTTTATTTTATTGACAATGAAAATAGCGAGGGTATATTGAATACTGTCATTGATCTTGTTAATAAAAGGTTACCTAATTTCAATAAGGATTGGGATGGTAGAAATGATATTCAAGTGTTATCACCCATGAGAAAAGGTATACTTGGAGTAACAAATTTAAACAATAAAATTCAAGATATGCTAAATCCACATAATGATGGAAAAAAAGAAATAAAATACAGAGATTTGATCTTTAGAGTTGGAGACAAAGTAATGCAGACAAAAAACAACTACACTATAAAATGGAAAAGAGTTTCCGGTGAGGGAGATTTAGATGGTGAAGGGGTTTTCAATGGTGACGGTGGATTTGTTGATGATATTGATGAAGACGGTAATATTGTAGTTGTATTTGATGATGAAAGAGAAGTAGTTTATGAAGGTATAAACATGGAAGAACTAGATCTTGCCTACGCTATTACTATTCACAAAAGTCAAGGAAGTGAATTCCCAGTGGTGGTTATGCCGGTTTTTATGGGGCCGCCTTTACTCATGAATAGAAATTTATTTTATACGGGTATTACAAGGGCTAAAAAATTAGTAGTACTTGTAGGTATGAGGAGAGCTATACATTCAATGATAAGTAACAATAAAGGATTTGAAAGATACTCTGGTTTAAAATGGAGAATTATGGATATAATGAATTAATGATGGGGAAGCCGAGGTGAAAGCTATGATAGTAAATAATTTTAAAGAGGTAAGCTTTGAGGAAAAAAAAATAAGTACCGCAATATTAAAATGGGGAACTGGAAAAGAAAACTATTTAAATGTTATAGCACCTTCCTATAATACATCATTGATATTCATGGAAATAATAATGAAGTTCATAGATGATGGAAAGAGCATTTTATATATAACAGGGGAAGCAGAAAAAAATATTGAAAGTATAATGTTTTTTAAAAAGTATACAAAATTTAGAGACTATACATACCTAAGAAATAGTGGGAGTATATCTAATTCCAATTTAAATTTCGCATCTTACAGTAAAGCTGTTATAGTTCATAAAAGATATGATTTGGTAATATATGATGATATAAGAAGTTACCCCAGATATTCTAGGTATGAGATACTTGACATAGTAAATAAGTGTTGCAGCGAAACAGGGAAAATAATAGCGTATTCTATAGGTGAAATTTTCAACAAATCAGAAGAACTTATAGTTCCAATCAGAAATAATAAAATGCCTATTGCAGAGCCTAGGATTATAACAACCAGGGTTGATATAAATAAAGACGTTCCTTATGTAGTGTATGAATATATAAAATGGTCCATAAGCGTAGGCAAGAGGGTTATTATATCAGTTCCAGATGATGCAAAGGTGTTTAATGTCACGTCTTATATATATAAATATTTTAAATCTTTAACACATAATATATTTTTTTACTCAAGGAACGATAAAAGTCCAAAAGTAATAAGAGAATTTCAAAAATACAAGGATTCCATAGTTGTAACAGATGATTTTGATGCTATTTGTGATAATGATGATAGTAAAAATATAATTGTTTTTTTTGCAGATGAAAATTATTATGATCATAAGAAACTTGTTTACTTTTGTGGAAGAACTGGAAAGGGAAATATGGTAAATAGAGGTGAGGTTATATATTTAGCTAGGGAAGAAAATAAACAAATTGATCTAGCTAAAAATATAACAAGGGCCTTTAATAAAATGGCATGGGAAAAAGGATTATTGAGTTTATAAAATATTTGTTTGATTCACTTATCAGTGTTATATATACTTATGAATGCAAATGTGAAATATGTGGCGAATATTTAGAAGTAGGAGATATTTGTCACTCTTGTAAAGAAAAAATTCATTTTCGTAAAGATTCTTACATTATAAATAAAGGTGGATTTTTCATAAAATGTTATAGCGTATCCTATTATTCTGGGAATATAACAAAGCTAATTTTAAATTTTAAATATAGAAACAATTTTAGATGTGGAGACATATTGGGCAGTTTTATGATAGACCTTATAAAAAGAGAAAAAATTGAGTTTGATTTAATTACCTTCGTGCCTATGACTAAAAATTCAATAAAAAAAAGAGGATATAACCAAAGCAAAATTTTAGCAGAAATTATAGGTAAAAAATTTGAAATCAAAGTAATTGATTGTATAAAAAAGGTTAAAGAAACAAAAGATCAAATAGGATTAAGCGCCGAGCAAAGATGGATAAATGTGTCAAAAAGCTTCAAATTCGTTTCTAATAAAAATATCACCGGAAAAAATATTTTATTGGTGGATGATGTGTTCACAACAGGAGCTACAACGTATTGCTGTGCAATTACCATGATTAATAATGGAGGAAAAAACGTTATTGTCTTGACTGTTGCCAAAAGTAATATATAATATAAGTATATTGAGTTAGGTTTGTGGTTGAAAGTCGATGCCAGTCGCAGGCGAAACGATCCACGTAAGTTGAACAAAGTTCAAGGAGCATGGTGCGGTTTAGAGGTTAGTCCTGCCGTTTTTTAAAACGAGAGTGTTAGTAGTGAGGGGTTAGTTCCTAGTAGCAAAAGCTCCAGCAGGCGAGTGTGGGGTCAAAGACCAGGTCAACTAACTTTAATATGTATACACCTTTGGTGTATTTAGCAGCCTTTTATAGGCTGCTATTATTTTTTTAATCTAAAAATTTATGCTTAAAATAAAGTTATTTAGTAAACAATAGTATGAAAACCTTTTACAAAAGGGAAAAAAATAAGAAAAAAATTTATATAATTTTCTGTCAATTACCTTTTAGGGGTTGTTATTTGTCGTAAAAACGAATAAAATTATAACTACATTATACATTAAATTTTGGTTTTCGAGAGGAGCTGTTAATATGAGAATTACAATTAGCGGAAAAAACGTAGAGGTTACAGAAGGACTCAGAAGTGCCATTGAAAAGAAGCTTTCGAAATTAGAAAAATTTTTCAGCCCGGATGTATCAGCTCATGCAACTTTAAGTGTTGAAAACTACAGAAAAATAGTAGAGGTTACTATTCCTTTTGGAGGAGCTATACTTAGGGGAGAAGAATCAAATACAGATATGTATGCTGCAATAGATATAGTAGCAGATAAAATGGAAAGACAAGTGAGAAAACAAAAAACTAAATTAGATAGAAAAAAATACGCAGAGTCAGTAAGATTTCAATTTATACCTGACTATGTTGCAAAAGATGTAAATGAACATAAAGATCCACAAATTGTTAAAACTAAGAAATTTGCAATAAAACCTATGTCTGAGCAGGAAGCTGTTTTGCAGATGGAACTTTTAGCACATAGTTTCTTTGTATTTGAAAATGCTGATTCAAATGAAGTAAATGTTGTATATAAGAGAAGAGACGGAGATTACGGACTTATTGAACCAGAATTTTAAGCAGTTTATTTAAAGTAAAGAAGTTAGAATGTGGGTGTATCTCCATTCTAACTTTTTTCAAATTACAACAAAAAATGGATAAATTTTAAAAAAGTTGAATGAAATACTCTTAAATGGTATAATCTAATATATATAATACTTTTTTGTTTTACATAATTTATAAGTATAGTGAGGATGGAATTTATGGGAATTTTGAAAAAAATATTCAAATCTTACAGTGAAAAAGAAGTAAATAGAATTACTCCAATTGTGGATAAGGTAGAAAGTTTCGAAGAACGGATAAAAGCATTAAGCGATGACGAGTTAAAAGGGAAAACTCCGGAATTTAGAGATAGATTAGAAAAAGGTGAAACCTTAGATGATTTGCTTCCAGAAGCTTTTGCAGTTGTAAGGGAAGCATCGGGTAGAGTGCTTGGAATGAAACACTTTAGAGAACAACTAATTGGTGGTGTGGTACTTTATCAAGGTAGAATTGCTGAAATGAAAACAGGTGAAGGAAAAACACTTGTGGCTACTCTTCCTTCATATTTAAACGGGCTATCAGGTAAAGGTGTTCATATAGTAACTGTCAACGATTATCTAGCTAAAAGGGATAAGGAATGGATGGGTCAAGTATATGAATTTTTAGGACTTAGAGTAGGAGTTATAATACATAATATGACTCAAGAAGAGAGACAAGATGCATATGCTTGTGATATTACATATGGTACAAATAATGAATTCGGTTTTGATTATCTTAGAGATAACATGGTGGTATACAAAGAAGAGAGAGTTCAAAGACCATTAAATTATTCCATAGTGGATGAGGTTGACTCAATTTTAATTGATGAAGCTAGAACTCCTCTTATAATTTCAGGTGAGGGAGATAAATCAACTGAATTTTATAAAGTTGCAGATACCTTTGCTAAAACCTTAAAGAAAGATGATTATACCGTTGACGAGAAATCAAATTCTGTAATATTAAATGATACAGGGGTGGCGATGGCGGAAAAATTCTTCCACTTAGAAAACTATGCTGACCCTGCAAATATGGAAATTCAGCATCATGTAGCGCAAGCCTTAAAGGGTAACTATATGATGAAAAAAGATAAGGACTATATGGTTAAAGATAATGAAGTTCTTATAGTAGATGAATTTACAGGAAGACTTATGGAAGGTAGACGATACAGTGATGGACTTCACCAGGCAATTGAAGCTAAAGAAGGAGTCAAGGTTCAGAAAGAATCTAAGACACTTGCAACAATAACCTTCCAGAACTATTTTAGACTATATAATAAACTTTCTGGTATGACAGGTACTGCCTTAACTGAAGAGGTGGAATTTAGAGAAATATATGATCTAGATGTTATAGTAGTGCCAACTCACAAAAAAATAATTAGAAAAGATTCACCTGATTTGGTATACAAGACTGAAATGGGTAAATTTAATGCAGTAGTTGAGGAAATAGAGGAGACACATAGGTTAGGAGAGCCAGTACTGGTTGGTACCGTAAGTATTGAAAAATCAGAGGTTATTTCAAATCTTCTGAAGAAAAAAGGAATACCACATCAAGTGCTAAATGCTAAGTTCCATGAAAAAGAAGCAGATATAATAGCTCATGCAGGTCAAAAAGGTATGATAACAATAGCTACCAATATGGCAGGGCGTGGTACCGACATTAAACTAGAAGAGGGCGTTGTAGAGCTAGGCGGACTTAAGATAATAGGTACTGAAAGACATGAATCAAGACGTATTGATAATCAACTTAGAGGGCGTTCTGGTCGTCAAGGTGATCCAGGAAGTTCAAGATTTTATGTATCACTTCAAGATGATCTTATGAGAATATTTGGATCAGAAAAACTTGGTGGTATGGTTGAAAAGATAGGACTTCAAGACGATGAGGCCATTGAAAGTAGAATGGTCAGTGGTGCTATTGAAAATGCTCAGAAAAAAGTTGAAGGTAACAACTTTGATATAAGAAAGACATTAATTAAATATGATGATGTTATGAATCAGCAAAGAGAAATCATATACAAGCAGAGATCAGAAGTTCTTGAAGGACAGGACATGAAAGTCCAAATTCAGAACATGGTAAAAGATATTATCTTTAATGCTGTGGATTCTCATTTAAGTGGTATAGAGGAAGATTTACAAGAAGACATTAAAAAATTATTAGAATTTCTAAATGAAATATGTGTTCCTGATAATTCAACAACTGTTGAAGAGTTAAAAGTATTATCAGATGAAGAAATCAAAGCGAAACTTTTAGCTATAGCAACTGAAGTTTATAGCAAAAAAGAGCAAGATTTTGGAGAAGAACAGATTAGAGAAATAGAAAGAGTAATTCTTCTAAGAATTGTTGATACTAAATGGATGGACCATATTGATAATATGGATCACTTAAAACAAGGAATGAATCTTAGAGCTTACAGGCAACAAGATCCAGTTCAGGCTTATCAGTTTGAAGGAAGCGAAATGTTTGCTGAAATGATTTATAATATTAGGGTTGATACCATTAAATATTTATTCCATGTTCAGATTTCAAGGGCTCCTGAAAGAGAACAGGTTGCTAAGGTAGTAGCAACAAACCACGATGAGTCAGTACAAAATCAACCAATTAGAAGAAAAGAAGAAAAAATTGGAAGAAATGATCCTTGCCCATGTGGTTCTGGTAAGAAATATAAAAATTGTCACGGAAAAAGAGCCTGATAGAAGCAGTTGTCAGATGCCAGGTTCCAAATACCAATTACAAGTGACAAATTAATGAGGTTTCTGCTTGGGCAGAAACCTCAATTTAGATAAAGGTCGTGAGATAGTGCTTATAAAACTTGAAGAATCATTAAAAGTTGTTACAGTGCTTAAGGAAAATGTTAAAGAGATAAGGGATTCACTTTGACCTACCTCTAATGGAACAGAAAATAGAGGAGCTTGAAGGTGCAATGCAAGAAGCTGATTTCTGGGATGACATGCAAACAGCTCAGGAGACAACACAGGAAGCTAAGTGGTTAAAGGATAGAATAGATCTAGTAAACTCATTCACTAGCAGAATAGAGGATACAGAGACTCTGATAGATATGTGCAGTGAAGAAGAGGATGAAAATCTACTTCAAGAAATAGTATTGGAGATAAAAAATCTGGAAAATCAAATCGAAAAATTTAGAATAGAGATACTCCTATCAGGAAAATATGATAAAAATAATGCTATCTTGGATTTGCATACTGGTGCAGGTGGAACAGATGCTCAGGATTGGACAGAAATGCTTTTGAGAATGTACACAAGATGGGCAGAAGGCAAGGGTTTTAAGGTTGAGACCATGGATATACTTCCTGGTGATGAAGCGGGAATTAAAAGTGTTACTCTGAAAATAACTGGTGATTATGCATATGGACATTTAAAGGCGGAAAAGGGTATTCATAGACTAGTTAGAATATCTCCATTTAATGCAAATGGAAAAAGGCAAACTTCTTTTGCAGCAGTTGAAGTTCTTCCTGAACTTACACAAAAACAGGATATTGTTATTAATTTAGACGATTTAAGAGTAGACACTTATAGATCTAGTGGGGCTGGTGGCCAGCACGTTAATAAAACGGAAACTGCAATAAGAATAACTCACATCCCTACAGGAATAGTAGTTCAGTGTCAAAATGAAAGAAGTCAGCACTCAAATAAAGAAACTGCAATGGCAATGCTAAAAGCAAAGCTGGTGGAACTTAAGGAGAGGGCTCACAAAGAAAAAATAGAAGATTTATCTGGAAATCTTTTAGAAATTGGCTGGGGAAGTCAAATAAGATCTTATGTTTTTCAGCCATATACTATGGTAAAAGATCATAGGACTGGTGCAGAAGTGGGAAATATTCATGCAGTAATGGATGGAGATATTGATGTTTTTATCAACGAATTTTTAAAGCAAAATAAGGAGTAAACAAAGAAAAGACCAAGTTTTAAATTGGTCTTTTTTTAATATTTAAAATCTAATTTAATTAAAATTTAGAATTGATGAATTTTCATTCGATAAATTTGGTACTGTCTTATCAGCATAATTGCAAGAAGTATCAGTTCCAACACCAACCACAGACATGTTTAATTGTTTTGCCTCACCAAGTACAGCTGTTTCATTGTCAAATATAACACAATGTTCAGGAGTAACATTAAGTTCTTTAGCAGTTTTTATAAGAAGTGGTGCCAAATTTGTATTATTGTCGTTTGCACCTAAGATGACATCAAAATAATCTTGAATATCTAAAGTTTTTAAAATGTTATCAGCATTATTTTTTTTAGAAGTAACTGCCAATTTCATTCCTGACACTCTAAGATTAATTAAAAATCTTTTAACACCGGGTAAAATGGTGGAATTGCTAGAATCAACCAAAACGTTGTCAAGGTCGAAAATACATCCTTCTACTTGTTTCAATATTACACCCCCACTATGGTACTCAAATTAATTAATGTATGTAAAATCTTTTCAATACTATTATAATACTAATTAACATAAAGATTACGTTTGTTAAGAATAATTAACATACAATTTTTTTAAGGGAAGGGTGAATAATATGAATAAATATTATCCTATAATGTTAGATATAAAAGAGAAAAAATGTGCAGTTATTGGTGGTGGAAATATTGCATATAGAAAAATAGTGTCACTATTAGAGTGCGCAGCTGAAGTAATAGTTATAAGTAAGGAGGTAATAAAAGATATTCAATTACTTATAGAGGATAAAAAAATAATATATTTTCAGGATAAATACAATTTCAAATATATTTGTGATTGTTATTTAGTATATGCTGCAACCAATGATAGCATAGTTAACCAAGCAGTATATTCTCAGTGCTCAAAAGAAAACATTCTAGTCAATGTAGTAGATAAACCGAAAATTTGTAGTTTTATAGTGCCTTCTAAAGTGCAAAAAGGTAATTTGACAATTGCAATATCTACCAATGGAAAAAGCCCAATGCTAGCGAGAAAAATAAGACAGGATTTAGAAAAGGTTTATGATTTTAGATATGAAATATTTTTAGATATTATAGGTGAAGTTAGAAAAGAGGTATTTCATAATATAAAAGATCAAAAAAAACGTAGCGAATTTTATAAGGCTATTGTATATTCAGATTTAATAGATCGAATAACTTTTGAAAATAAAACATATATACAAAAACAAATTATGAATATTTTATTGGCATCAAGTTAATTCTTGATGTCGTTTTTATTATAAAATATAATTTTGTAATTGATTGAATAATTTTCATCAAAAAACGTTGACAGATATTAAAATATAAATTAGAATAAATACTAATATATTAAAACCAAACACACCTAGCAGAATACTATGTTTTGCCAAACAAAATACAGAACATAAAATCTTTATGTATTTTGACTTATAAAAACTTTTTACCATTTTGGTAAAAATAAATTCCAAGGAGTTTATGAATGACAAAAGTAATTGATAAATTCAATAGCATGGGTAAGGATTCAAAAAAAATATTTAATATTATCCAAAAAAACGGACCGCTAACAAAAGCACAAATTATAGATATAACGAAACTTAAATTAACAACTTTAAATCGTATAATGAACCCATTAGTTCTGGATAAATTAATTGTTGGAGCCAATATAGGAGAGTCTACAGGAGGAAGAAAACCTGCTTTGTATGATGTGAATGTTAGAGATTATGCTTTTGTTGGTATTGATATTTCAAGAATATATACCCAAGTTGTCTTTATGGACTTAAAATTGAACTTGATTTTTAAAGAACGTTTTAATATGGACAGCTCAAATTCACCTGAAAATACAATAAATGAAATTACAGAAATATGTAGAAAAGCGGAGAAAATACCTGAATTAAAAAATAAAGAGATAATTGCTGCTGGGCTTGGCACCGTAGGACCTTTTGATATGAAAAGAGGATTAATGAAAAATGCTTTGAATTTTAAGGCAAGGGGATGGCAAGGCGTACCAATAAAAGATATGCTTGAAACAGCACTGAAGTTAAAATTTTTTATGGATAATGGTGCTAATGCAGCAGTAACCGCAGAATATTTATTTGGTAGTGGAAAAGGCTTAAAAAATATTGCTTATTTTAATTTTGGAATGGGAATAAGAACAGCTGTAATCTCAAATGGCAATATAATAAGAACAATAAATGATGCAGAAGATGCTTTCGCACATATGGTAGTAAATGTTCATGGAATAAAATGTAGCTGTGGAAACTTTGGATGCATAGAATGTTATGCCTCCATAAAAGCTATCACAGAAAAATTTAGGCAAAAGATTATAGCCGGTGAAAAGACAAAAATACAAAAACGAACTGATGATATTAATTATATTGACATAAGTTTGGCAGCAGAAGCAGGAGATAGTTTGGCAATTGAGATTATAAGAGAAGCAGCAGAAATATTTGCAGCAGGGCTAGCAAATTTTATAAATTTGCTAAATCCAGAATTAGTTGTATTAAGCGGTCCACTTATAATGGCTTCAGAGTTATTTTATAGATTAAGCATTGAGATGGCAAAGAGAAAATATTATTTTAGTAAGCACAACAACATTTTTTTTAATAGAGGTGGATATTTCAAAGAAAATGCAATTTCAGCAGGGGCTGCGGCAATAGCCATTGAAAATTTATTAATGAGTTAAATAGATAAATAGGGGGATAATTATCAAAGTTAAAGTTAATGGTGAAATTAAAGAAATAAAGGATTTGGTGACAATAGCAGAACTATTAAAAATTGAAAATGTAGAGATGCCAGATATGGTTTCTGTTCAATTAAATGGTGAATTTGTTGAAAGAGATCAATTTACAACTTTAGTTGTTAAGGAAGATGACCAAGTAGAATTTTTGTATTTCATGGGAGGCGGAAGTTTTGGACTTTAGAGAAGATCAAATAGAGAGATATTCAAGGCATATTATTCTGTCTGAAGTTGGGGTAGAAGGCCAGGAAAAACTTTTAAATTCAAAGGTACTTGTAATAGGAACAGGAGGTCTTGGGGCACCAGCAGCTATGTATCTCGCAGCAGCGGGAATTGGAACTATTGGACTTGTAGATGGAGATGTGGTTGACCTTTCTAATCTGCAAAGACAGATAATACACCAAACCAAAGATGTTGGTAAACTTAAAACTGAATCAGGTAAAGAGACAATAAACGATATAAACCCCGATGTAAAAGTAATTACATGTAACGAGTTTGTAACTTCTGAAAATATATTAAATATAATAAAAGATCAAGATTATGACTTTATAATTGATGGTACAGATAATTTTGCTGCAAAGTTTTTAATCAACGATGCTTGTGTACTAGCGAAAAAACCATTTTCACATGCAGGAATAATAAGATTTCAAGGACAACTTACTACGTTTATCCCTGACAATGGTACACCTTGTTATAGATGTATATTCCAGACACCACCACCATCAGGAGAAGTACCTACTTGTAGAGAAGCAGGAGTTTTAGGTGTTATGGGAGGAGTATAATAGGATCTCTTGAAGCAACAGAAGCATTAAAATATATATTAGGTCTTGGAGAATCTTTAGCAGGTTATCTTTTAACCTACAATGGTTTAACAATGGAATTTAAGAAAATAAAGATAAACCATAATAAAAAATGTGGAGTATGCGGAGATCATCCTACTATAAAAACATTGATTGATTATGAAATTCCAGCTTGTGACCTTTAATTCATTAAGGAGTGTTTAATATGATTTATATAAAAAAAATACAGCTACAACATATAATAGATCAGGCAAAAAATGAATTCCCAAATGAGTGTTGTGGTTTTTTATCAGGATATAAATCTGAACAAGATATACATATAGAAAAAATATGGGTGTTAACAAATATAGATAAGAGTAGCGAACATTTCTCGATGGATACTAAGGAGCAGTTTGTAGCTGTTAAAGATATAAGAAATGAAGATATGATAGTAATAGGCAACTATCATTCACATCCATATTCGCCTTCTAGGCCTTCAGAAGAGGACAAGAGATTGGCCTACGATCAAGCAGCATTGTATGGGATATTATCTTTATAAAAAGAGGAACCAGTATTTAATTTATTTATCATAAATAAAGATAAAAAAGTTGAAAAACTCCAATATATAATAGACTAATTCATAGAGGTGAAATTGATGATTGAAATTAGAGATGAACATTTTGTGGCTGTAGAAGATTTTAAAAACAAGGCTGAAGAATATGTTAGCGGTAAATTAGACCCACTTAGATTTAAGGCATTTAGAGTGGCTATGGGCATTTATGAACAAAGAAAAAAAGAAACATATATGGTAAGAACAAGAATACCAGGTGGAGTTATAAATAAGGAGCAGTTTAAGTTAATAAGTGAACTTTCTAAAAAATATTCCAATGGAAAACTTCATTTAACTTCAAGACAGGATATTCAATTTCAAAATGTCGAGCTTAAAAATGTGTATACAATAATGAAAGCACTAATTGAAAAGGGAATAACAACCAAGGGAACTGGTGGAAATACAGTAAGAAACGTAGAATGTTCTCCACTTTCAGGAGTTTCCAATGATGAAATATTTGATGTAACTCCTTACGTGAAGGTTGCTACTGATTATTTAATTAAAGACCCAAGCACCATGAATCTTCCAAGAAAATATAAAATAGGTTTTTCAAATAGTAAGGAAGATACAGCAAATGCAACTATATCAGATCTGGGCTTTATTGCTAAAATCCAAGACAGTGCAAAAGGTTTTGAAGTTTATTCCGGTGGAGGTTTTGGAGCAAATCCAAGAGTATCATTAAAAGTTTCTGATTTTATCCCGGATAAAGATATACTTTATTATGTTCAAGGATTAAAGGAACTTTTTGAAAAAGAGGGAGATAGAACAAATAAAAATAAGGCAAGAATAAGATATATAGTAAAACGTTTAGGAGATGAAAAATTTTTAGAAGAGCTAAAAAGTTATGTGGCAAAAGTTAAAAATAGAACTAACTTAGATGTAATAATTGAAAGTAAGTTAGAAGAGATAAAGCCTAGAGAAGAAAAAATACAAAAAGGTTATGAAAATATAATCTTGCCTGAAAAGCAAAAGGAATTTTATTCAATATATGTTCATGCACAGAGCGGTAATTTAAGAGCAGAATCATTAGATTCAATAATTGGATTTGTAGAATCTTTAGACTATGTAACCACCTTCAGAGTAACTAATACTCAAGGATTTTTTGTCAGGAGTTTAAGAGGTCAGGATGCCCAAAAACTTGCAGATATAGTGCTTAGATTTGCATCTGGTTTTAATATTGATAATTCATTAACCTGTGCAGGGGCTTCAACTTGTCAGCTAGGTCTTTGTTTATCACAAAATCTTTTAATAGCTATAAAAGAACAATTTAAAAATGCCAGTTATGAAGTGAAAAATGCTCTTCCTAGATTATTTATTTCAGGCTGCCAAAACTCTTGTGGACAGCATGAAAAAGGTAAGATTGGGTTAAGTGGCAAAGCAGTTAGAAGAGAAGATGGACTAATGCCAATGTATTCAATTTTCCTTGGTGGAAAAGTAGGAAGCGGCGGTGCTAAAATGGGAGAACTATTTGGGGTAGTTACAGTTAAAAAAATTCCTAAATATCTTTTAGAATTAGCGCAGCTTAAAGTGAAATTTGGCTATGAATGTTTTGATAAGTTCATTGAAGAAAAATCCAAAGACATAAAGGATCTTATAGAAAAAAATTCTTCAATTGAAAGTTTTAGTGCAAGTCCAGATCTTTATTATGATTTTGGAGCAGATGAAAAGTTTACCCTTAAAGGAAGGGGAGCGGGAGAGTGTAGCACTGGAGTTCTTGATGTAATTAAACTAGATCTATCAAATGCACAGGCTAGCCTTTCTCTATATAAAGAGAATAAGAATAATGATGTTTTATACGCTTCAGCTCTATCTTCAGCAAGAACTTTACTTGTTTTAAAGGGAATAGACACAAATAAGGATAGAGAAATATTTAAGGGATTCAAATTAAACTTTATAGATACTGGATATGTAAAACCTGAAATTTCAGTATTATTTGATTCTCTAATAGATTATAAACTTGGAGATATAAGTGATATATCAAGTTGTGTAAATGATATTACATATTTGCTGGAAAAGGTAAAAGCTATGTATGAATCATTAAATGGTCAACTTGAAATAACACTTCCAAAGGAATTAAAAGATGAAATAAAGAAAGAAAATAAGGAACAAGAAAAAGTAGATATAGTAGATTTTAGAGGGGTTCAGTGTCCAATAAATTTCGTAAAAGTAAAAATAGAACTCTCTAAAATAAAATCAGGTGAAAAAAGGGCATTTTACCTAGATGACGGAGCACCCATTGAAAATGTTCCTAAGAGTGTTGAAAAAGAAGGACATAAAATAATTTCAATAGATGAAAATTATAAGGGGTACAATTTACTTACCATAGAGAAAAAATAAATCATAGATGTTGAAGACATTATAAACGATATAAAAAATGCAATCCAGGTTATATGAGGTGATATTTTGGATATAAAGGCAACTAATGTAGTTTGGCATAATACAAGTGTAAAAAGAGACGATAGAGAAAAAATGTTAAAGCAAAAGGGAATCCTACTTTGGTTTACAGGTCTTTCTGGCTCAGGTAAATCTACAGTAGCTGTGATGCTAGAGCAAAGACTTCATGATAAAGGTAAATTAACTTATCTTTTAGATGGTGACAATGTAAGGCATGGGCTGAATAAGGACTTAGGGTTTTCTTGTGAGGACAGAATAGAAAATGTAAGAAGAATAGCAGAAATTTCAAAACTTTTTGTAGATGCTGGAATTATAACTATAGCCACCTTTATATCACCATTTTTAGAGGAAAGAGAAAAGGTAAAAAGACTTTTAGGTGATGATTTTAAAGAGATTTATGTAGATTGTCCTTTAGAAATATGTGAAAACAGAGATCCTAAGGGTATTTATAAAAAGGCAAGACAAGGCATTATAAAGGATTTTACAGGCATAGATTCACCTTATGAGAAGCCATTAAATCCTGATATGGTCATACATACGAGTGTTAATAGCTTAGAAGAATGCACTTCACAAATCATAAATTATCTATATAAGGCATCATCTAAGAAATAACAAGTCAGTATATTTTTTAGATGCCGGGAAAAAGTGAGGATTGATATGATGAATTTAAACCAGGATATTATAAGTACTGATATTATCATAATTGGTGGAGGTGCTGCGGGGTGTTTTGCAGCATTAACAGCAGCTAAAACCGTAGAGGTTATAATCGCAGAGAAAGCCAATATAAAAAGAAGCGGTTGCCTTGCAGCTGGGGTCAACGCACTTAATGCTTATATCACAAAAAACGAATCTCCAGAATCTTTTGTGGAATATGTAAAAGAAGAGTTTAGCGGCGTGGTTAGGGAAGATCTTGTGTATTCCATAGCAAAAAGATTAAATAGTGTCACAAAAACTATAGAAGACTACGGTCTTACAATCTTAAAGGATGAAAATGGTGACTATGAAGCTCGTGGGAAAAGAAGTATCAAGATAAATGGCGAGAATATAAAACCAATTCTTGCGGCAGCGGTTCATAAAGAAAAAAACATACAGGTTAAAAATAAATTAAATATTATTGATTATATAAAAAAAAATGGAAAAATAATAGGCGCTTTGGGTTTCTCAATCGAGGAGGTAAAGGTATATGTAATTTATGCAAAGGCAGTGATTTGTACTACTGGGGGTGCATCAGGTATATATAAACCTAATAATCCTGGCTTTTCAAGGCATAAGATGTGGTATAGCCCCTTTAATACAGGGGCAGGTTATGCAATGGGCATAAGAGCGGGAGCAGAAATGACTACCTTTGAAATGAGGTTCATTGCATTAAGATGTAAAGATACCATAGCACCTACAGGGACAATTGCCCAAGGGGTTAAAACTCCTCAGGTTAACGGTAATAAAGAACTTTATTTAAAAAAGTATGGAAAACCCACTACGGTGAATAGATTGTATGCAACGGTTATGGAAAATGCAGAAGGCAATGGACCTTGTTATTTAAAAACAACAGATATAAATAAAAAAGAGGAGAACGAACTTCTTAAGGCATATCTAAACATGGCACCAGCTCAAACACTGAAATGGATTGAAAATGGTACTTCTCCAAGAACTGAAAACGTGGAAATAGAGGGAACAGAACCATACATTGTTGGAGGTCATGCGTCTTGTGGTTATTGGATAGATAATGCTAGGAGAACTACACTTAAAGGCTTGTATGCTGCAGGGGACGTGGCAGGAGGAAGTCCTAAAAAATATGTAACAGGAGCTTTTGTTGAAGGAGAAATTGCTGCAGGGTCTGCAGTTAAATATATTGAAGGTCTAAAGCAAGAAAGGCTTTCTGAAGAACAGATTCAAGGTAAATTACAAGAAGTTAACAGTTTTTTTAAAAACAAAGGTTCAATATGGACTACTGAACAGGTTGAAGAAGAAATGCAAAGCGTTATGGATGAATATGCAGGGGGAATATCAAAAGATTATAAATATAATAGTAAAAATCTCAAGATAGCAGAGAAGAAAATCCATGAACTAATGACTATAGCATATAAACTTAGGGCCACTGATTCTCATAACCTATTATTCATATATGAATTATTAGATAGACTATATGTGGCAAAGGTACTTATTAAACATATGCAAGCAAGAAAGGAAACAAGATGGCATTGTTATGAGGAGTTTGAAGATTATCCACAGGTTGATGATAAAAACTATTTAAAATATATAAATTCTGTGTATAAGTCTGGAGAGGTAAAGATAATAACCAGAGATTTAGTTGGAAAGGATGAGATCTATGAGCATAAAAATTGATGTTAACAAATGTGTTGGATGTAATAAGTGTATAGAAATCTGTCCTGGAAATCTAATCTACAAAAATAAACAGAATAAAGCATTTATAAAATATGAGAAGGACTGTTGGGGTTGTACTGCTTGTCTAAAGGAATGTAAATTTAAAGCTATTAAATATTATTTAGGAACGGACATCGGCGGAAATGGTGCTGAACTATATGTGGAACAAGTTAAGGATACGCTTAATTGGCACATTATATGTAGAGATGGCAAGGAATCAGTAGTTTCAACAAATAGAAAACAATCAAATAAATATTAGGAGGTAATGAATATGAAAAAAAGACTATTAACGCTAGCAATAATAACAACATTAGCAGCAGGGGTTTTAGCAGGATGTAGTGTTAAAAAGAGTGATGACGCTAGCACTGTGAGGATTGCATATTTCCCTAATATAACTCATTCTCAAGCATTGGTTGGCATTGAGGAAGGAAAATTTCAAAAAGCATTAGGAACCAAGACAAAGATTCAATGGAAACAATTTAATGCTGGGTCATCTGAGACTGAGGCATTTTTAGCTGGATCAGTGGATATTGGTTATATTGGACCGGGACCTGCAATAAATGGGTATACAAAATCCAAAGGAGATCTTCAGGTAATTGCAGGAGCTACAGATTCAGGTGCAGTTTTAGTTAGCAGAAAGGGTGAAAACATTAAGAGTATAAAAGATCTTGCAAATAAAAAAGTAGCAATACCTCAGTTTGGTAACACACAGGATTTAACTCTTAGATTTCTACTTCAGAATAATGGATTACAAGATAAAAGCAAAGGCGGCAATGTAGAAATAGTTGCAGCGGATAATCCTGATATAGTAGCACTTCTGGATAAAGGCTCAATCGATGCTGCCTTAGTTCCAGAACCATGGGGTTCAAGAATTCAAAAAGAAGCTTCAGCGGACTTAGTTCTGGATTCAAGTAAAGTTTGGAGAAATGGGAAATATCCTACTGCACTTGTAGTTGCTAGAAAAGAATTTATAAAGGATCATCCAGATGTGATTGAAAAGTTTTTAAAGGCTCATGTGGAATTAACAGATTATATAAATGTCAATAAGGATAAAGCAGCTGATGAGGCAAATAGTGAATTTAAAACACTCACTAAGAAATCATTAGACAAAAACGTTTTGAAAACGGCATTTAGTAGACTATCACCCACAGTGGATCCAGAAATAGATGCTACTAAAACTATGATTGATATGTCTTTAAAAGTGGGCTTTATTAAAGAAAAACCAGCTGATGAAAATGGATTATTTAATCTTGATATTTTAAATAAAGTACTTAAGGCAAAAGGAGAAAAAACTATCAAATAGGAGGCGATAATTTTGGGTTTAGAAATAAAGAACGTAAGTAAAAAGTTTATAACTAAAAATAAGGAAACTTTTACTTTAGACAATATAAATTTAACTATAAAAAAAGGAGAGTTTGTATGTCTTTTAGGGCCTTCTGGTTGCGGAAAGTCTACTTTACTCAATATAATGGCGGGACTACTAAAACCAAGCTCCGGAACTGTGAGCCTTAATGAAGAGGTGGTTAAAGAGGTAGGACCTGATAAGGCAATGATGTTTCAGGAATCTGCACTTTTCCCATGGCTTAACGTTATAGATAACGTAGAATTTGGAATGAAGATGGCAGGAATTCCAAGGGATGCGAGGCACGACAAAGCAATAAAATATTTAAAAATGGTACATTTATCTAAATTCCAGAAATCTTTCGTACATGAGCTTTCGGGTGGAATGAAACAAAGAGTTTCACTGGCAAGGGCTCTAACACTAGATTCAGAACTCTTACTTATGGATGAACCATTTTCAGCTCTTGATAGTCAAACAAAAAGTATTTTGCAGCTTGAGCTTCAGAAAATATGGTGGGAAACAAAAAAAACCATAGTATTTGTAACTCATAATGTAGAGGAAGCAGTGCTTTTAGGAGATAGAGTTGTAGTTATGTCAGCTAATCCAGGCAAAATAAAAAGAGAATTTAAAATTCAACTAGCTAGACCAAGAGAGGCACAAAGTACGGATTTAGCCTATGTGGCAAGAGAAGTTATGCAGGATCTTAAAGAGGAGGTGGATAAGGTTGCAAGGAGTGAATACGACAATGATTGGAGTATTGAAAAGAGTAATATTTTATATGATTCTAATAATGATTTGGGAGGCGGTTTATAGGGTTGGTGTTGATGTACTTGGAGTTTGGAAGAACTACACTTTTCCAGAACCTTTGAATGTTGTAAAAACTTTAATTTCACTAATAAAAGATGGCTCATTAACTACGGCTATACTCATAAGTATGCGAAGGATAATTGTTGGTTATGCCATTTCATTAGTAATAGGATTAACATTAGGGCTTTTGATTGTAAGATTCAAATATTTAGATGAAAACTTAAGCTCCCTTATTTTGGGGGTACAAACACTTCCAAGTGTCTGTTGGTTACCCTTTGCTATATTATGGTTTGGATTAAGTGAAAGCTCCATAATATTTGTAACAATAATAGGATCAGTATTTGCAATTTCTATGGCAACTGAGTCGGGAATAAAAAATGTAAATCCTATATATGTTAAGGCAGCCAGTACTATGGGGGCAAGAGGACTAAAATTATATTTTAATGTAGTAATACCTTCTGCACTTCCATCAATAATAAGTGGCATGAAACATGGTTGGTCATTTGCTTGGAGGGCACTAATAGCAGGTGAAATGTTATCTGCTACAAAAGGTATTGGACAGATACTTATGGTAGGAAGAGATCTAGCAGATATAAATCAGGTGGCGTCAGTGATGATTGTAATAATAGTTTTAGGTCTAATCATAGATAAATTTATTTTCGGAGCCTTAGAAAAAAGTGTTAGGCGAAGATGTGGACTTGAGAGAAATTAAAGGAGGAATTTATATGGATCATTTAGACAGATTAGAGGCAGAAAGTATTTATATTTTAAGGGAGGCATACAAACATTTTGGAAAGCTTGGAATGCTCTGGTCAATAGGTAAAGATTCCACAGTGATGTTATGGCTTGCACAGAAAGCATTTTTCGGGAATTGTCCATTTCCATTAATTCATGTGGATACAAAATACAAGATACCTGCAATGATAGAATTTAGGGATAAAGTTGCTAAGGATTACAATCTTAATTTAATAGTTCATACAAACACTAAAGCCATTGAAGAAGGAATGGGACCGGAAAAGGGAAGACTTGTGTGTTGTAAGGCATTAAAAACTGATGGACTTCAGCAGGTAGTTACTGAGTATGAATTCGACGGACTTATTGTTGGAGTAAGAAGAGATGAAGAAGGATCAAGATCAAAGGAGAGAGTTTTCAGTGAAAGAAATGCAGAATCTGAATGGGATTATGCGGATCAACCACCTGAACTTTGGGATCAATTTAAAACAGATTTTAAAAAGGGAAACCATATAAGAATCCATCCGTTATTAGGCTGGACAGAAATTGATATATGGGAGTATATAAAAAGAGAAAGCATTCCAATAATAGATTTATATTTCGCTAAAAATGGTAAGAGGTATAGAAGCCTTGGTTGTGCGCCATGCACAAATCCTATTGATTCAAATGCTTCAACACTAGACGAAATAATTGAGGAACTTAAAAATTCAAATGAGACAGAAAGATCAGGAAGAGCACAGGATCAAGAAGACGCTCATGCACTAGAAAAACTTAGAAAGCACGGGTATATGTAATGGGGGTGGAAAACGTGAAAAGTGAAAGAGAAAATTTAAATATTGTGGTAGTTGGACACGTTGATCATGGTAAATCAACACTTATTGGAAGGCTTTTATACGATACAAATTCACTTTCCAGTGGAGCAATTGAAAAGGTAAAAAAGATATCAGCAGAAAAGGGAAAAAGTTTTGAATATGCATATCTTCTAGATGCCTTTGAAGAAGAGCAAAAACAAGGCATTACAATAGATATAACAATGATTCAGTTTTTCACAAAAAAAAGGGATTATGTAATTATAGATGCGCCAGGACATAAAGAATTTCTGAAAAATATGATTTCCGGTGCAGCCAGTGCAGAGGCAGCTTTTTTATTAATAGATGCTAAGGAAGGTATACAAGAACAAACTAAGAGACATGGTTATATACTTTCATTACTTGGAATAAAAAAAGTATATGTAATTGTAAATAAAATGGATCTTGTAGATTATTCTGAGGAGAGATTTAACCAGTTGCAGGAGAAGTTCAATGATTTTCTAAGCAATTTAAACATATATCCTGAAAAATATGTGCCTATTTCTGCTTTTAATGGTGAGAATGTAACTTCAAAGCCTAAAAGTATGCCTTGGTATAAGGGAGCTTCTGTAATAGAAACTATGGATAGTATTGAAAAGGATAAGGGAATTGAAGAAAAACCTCTTAGATTTCCAATTCAAGACGTATATAAGTTTGATGGTAGAAGGATAATTGCAGGAAGAATAGAAGCAGGTACTCTTAAAAAAGGAGACGAAATTGTTATATATCCAAGTGGTAAAACTACAAGGGTTAAATCTATTGAAGCTTGGCAAGGCAAGGATAAAACAGATATTGTAAAAGCGGGAATGTCTGTAGGAATAACCGTTGAAGATGAATTTTTCAACAAACGTGGGGAGATAATCTGCCATAAAGAAGAAAAACACGTCACTGCAGCTAATATTTTTAATGCTAACATATTTTGGCTTGGGAAAAACAATCTTGAAAAATTAAAGCTATACAAACTAAAACTTGCAACTCAAGAAATAGAGTTTGAAGTGTTGTCCTTTAACAAGGTTATAGATGCAGTTTCCTTAGATTCAAATGAAAAGCTTAATTCAATAAAGAAAAATGATGTGGCTGAAGTTACTATTAAAACAAAAACGCCTATATGTTTTGATGCCTTTAGTGATACTCCAGCACTAGGAAGATTTGTTATTATAGATGATTACAATACAGCAGGCGGTGGAATTATTTCTAGCGCTGAGGAGTCTATAAAAAGAGAAACAAATAAACCTAAAAGTAAAAATATCTCCATAAGGAAGAGACTTGTATCTAAAAAGCAAAGAGAAGGGGCACTCAATCAAAAAGGTAAAGTTATATGGCTAACAGGACTACCAGGCTCTGGAAAAAATGAAATAGCAGTTAAACTTGAAAAAAAGCTATTTGATCTTGGTAAAAAGGTATACTATATTGATTCTGCACACCTTAGATTTGGACTCAGCAGTGACCTAGCGTTTACAAAAGAAGATGCTGGAGAGCAGACAAGAAGAATAGCTGAGGTAGCTGATTTATTCGCAGATAGTGGAACAATAACTATAGTAAGTTCTGTAAGTAGATTTAAGGCGGATAGACAAGAGGCAAAAGCAATAATTGGTAATGACAATTATGTAGAGGTACTTATTGAAGCAACTGAAGAAATATGCAAAAAGAGAAACCCTAACGCCTTTGATGAGGCAAATAAGGATGCATTTAAGTATGAGAAAGCTGAATACCCAGTTATATCTCTCAATATAAATGATGCTCAGTTTAATTCAGATAAAAAAGCTGAGTCAATTATAGAATTGATAAATTTATAAATTTCGTTTATTATTAAATATGTAGAATAAGATGATTATATCTTATTCTACATCTTTTTTAAGGCATCTTTAAAGAAACAATATGCCAGCATTTTAGGCCTATTTTCCAGATGTCTAAACTACATATAACTTTAGAGGTGAAAAGAATGAGCTATTTAATTATGGCTGGTATTGATTATGAAAATAGTAATTTACAAACAAGGGAAAAGGTTAGTTTTACACCTAGCGCCATCAAAAGAGCTTATGAAAAGATAAAAGGCGAAGGACGACTAAAGGAAACTGTAATAGTTTCAACTTGTAATAGAAGCGAAATATATGGTATTTCAGATGGGACTAACGGAGAGGAGTATCTGAAAAATTTTTACTCTTCTTTTTTTAATATAGAAAGTGAAAAGGCAGAAAAAAACATTGTGGTTAGAGGCGGATTCCAGGTTATTTATCATTTGTTTCAGGTGACGAATGGATTTAAATCCATGGTTCTTGGGGAAGATCAAATACTTGGACAAGTAAAGGACGCTTATAAACAGGCGCTTTTAAATAAGAGCAGTGGCAAAATATTAAATAGGTTATTCTTAAATTGTATTACAGATGCAAAAAAGGTTAAAACTCAGACTGTCTTAACTAATACTTCAGTATCTGTAAGCGCCATAGGTATAAAACTTATTCATAGCCATTTTAAAAGCCTAAAGGGTAAAAAAGCATTAGTTGTAGGACTAGGTAAAATGAGTAAACTATCTATACAATACCTTTTGGCTGAAGGCATTTCAAAAATTTACGTTACAAATAGGACAAGAACAATAACTTTAGATGTAGAAAATATAGCGGATAATATTGAAGGTATAGATTTTAAATGTAAGGAAGAAGTCTTTAATGACGTGGATATAATAGTAAGTTGTACAAGTGCACCACATTTTGTTATACACAAGGATGAATTTGTTAATAATTACAATGGAGATCCAATGTGTATACTAGACCTAGCTCTTCCTAGAGATGTGGATCCACAAATAGAGAAATTAGATAAGGTTACACTTTATGTAATCGACGATATTAAAACCATAGCGGATAAAAATGCTAAAAAGAAAATAGTTGAATATGAAAAAGGTATGGAATTTGTTAAAGATGATGTAATAAAATATATAGATTGGTTAAATAGTGAGGAAATAGAACTCACTGGTTGTAATAATGTAACGAAACTTGTGTATCAGGAAGGGATAAGTGTATGACAAAAAAAATTATAATAGGAACCCGTGGAAGTAAACTAGCACTATTACAGACAAATATGGTAATGGAAGAATTAAAAAAAATTTATCAAAAGCTAGAGGTAGAAGTAAAAATAATTAAAACAACAGGTGACAGAATTTTAGATAAAAGTTTAAGTGAAATTGGAGGCAAAGGACTTTTTATAGCTGAAATAGAAAGTGCTCTTAGTACAGGAGAGATAGACATAGCTGTGCATAGCATGAAGGATGTCCAAAATACCGTTGATCCTAAATTTCGGATTTTAACAGCCCTTAAAAGAGAAGATCCAAGAGATGCATTTATAAGTAGAGATAATAAAACACTTTTAAATCTGCCAAGCGGTGCTATGGTTGGAACAGGTAGTCTTAGAAGAATTGTTCAGATAAAGAATATACGTCCAGATCTACTTTTTAAACCTCTAAGGGGCAATGTGGACACAAGGATAAAAAAACTTGAAAATGATGAAGTGGATGCTATAGTTCTTGCGGCGGCAGGTCTAAAAAGGATGGGACTTCAAAATAGAATATCAGAATATCTTGATACTAAAAGTTGTACTCCATCTGTAGGGCAAGGTGCATTATGTTTAGAAATAAGAGAAAAAGATCAGGTTATCTTTAATCTAGTAAAACCTTTGGTAAATGAAACAGACCTAAGATGCGTATCGGCTGAAAGGGCTTTTTTAAAGGAAATGGATGGTGGTTGCACTATTGCTATAGGGGCATATGCCGTAGAAACAGGTGGACAAATCAAATTAGAAGGTTTTGTATGTGACGACAATAACGAAGTGATTTTCAGGGATCAAATCTCTGGAAAATCAGAGGAATATGAAAATATAGGAATACAGCTTGGAAAGAAGTTAAAGTTAAAAAAGGCTGGTGAATAGTATCTATGGGTAAAGTATATATAGCAGGTGTTGGTTCAGGAGATGAAAAGCTTATAACGGTAAGGGCAATGGAATGCATTAAAGAAGCTGATATTATAGTTTATGACAGACTTGCAAACCCAAAATTCTTACTATTTGGAAAGGATGGTGCTGAAAAAATAGATGTAGGGAAAAGGGCAAATAAACACACCATTCCGCAGTGGCAAATAAATGAACTTCTATGCAAAAAAGCAAAGGAAGGTAAAATAGTCTTAAGGCTTAAAGGTGGGGATCCATTTGTGTTTGGTAGAGGAAGTGAAGAGGCACTAGAACTTTTTAAGGCTGGAATAGAGTTTGAAATCATTCCGGGAGTTTCGTCTGCCAATGCAGTTACAGCTTTTGCAGGAATTCCACTTACTCATAGGGGTATAAGTAGTTCTTTTCACGTGATAACAGGACATGAAGATCCAACTAAAAATGAAAATATTATAGACTATGGTGTAATTGCAAAACTAAGTGGAACGCTGGTGTTTTTTATGGGATTAAATAATTTAAGTAGCATATGTGAAAATCTAATTAAGAACGGTAAAGATAAAAGTACACCAGTAGCTGTGATTTCCAATGGAACTCTTAAAAATCAGAAAACTGTTTGCAGCACGTTAGATAACATAGTAGATTTAAAAGACTCTATGGAATCACCAGCATTGATTGTTATAGGTGAGGTAGTTTCACTTAGAGAGTCGTTAAATTGGTTTGAAGGCAAACAGATAAAGCAGAAAAGGGTACTTGTAACTAGATCAACGGATCAGTATGAAAAGTTTGCAAGAGCCATAGAAAAAGTTGGTGCTGAATCTTTTAGCATGCCAATGATAGAAGTTAGAGACAGATTAAATGCTTTAGAGATTAAAGAAATGTATAAAACTGTAGAAAGGTATAATTGGCTTGTATTTACAAGCGAAAATGCAGTAAATATATTTATGAAGGGTCTAATGGATGAAAGACATGATGTAAGAATTCTTTCAGGACTAAAGATAGCAGTAGTAGGAAGTGCAACAAAAGCAGCACTTAATAAATATTATTTAAAACCAGAGATTACCCCACCAGAATTTGAAACGGAAATATTAGCACAGGAGTTAAAAAATAAGGTTAAACCAGGAGAAAAAGTTTTGCTTCCAACCTCCAGCCTTGCTCATAATTCCATTTCAAAGACCATAAAGGAACTCGGTGCTCATATAGACATGGTATTTATATATGAAGTTGTTACACCACATTATAAAAGTGGAGAGCTTTTGGAAGTTTTATCAAATATTGATGTTGTTACATTTACAAGCCCGTCTTGCGTTAAGGGTTTTGTCAGCACGCTTGAGGCAGATGGATGTGAAGCCTCAGCGGTACTTAAGGATAAGGAAGTTGTTTGCATTGGACCCATTACTGGGCAAGCTTTAAGGAAAGCAGGCGTTGAGACATTTAAGTGTGCTAAGGTGCATAATGTTCAGGGAGCGGCAGAAGAAATCAGTTAAGAGTTAAGAGTTAATAGTGACAAGATATTGACATGCCAAGGCAGCATACTATTGTAGTATCATTAAAGATGTGTTTAATCTAGTAGGTAGCGAAGAAGAATTTCAGGATTATTCTTGAGAGTTTTATATTTTTAGTATGTTTTTTAGATATAGCAGTGAATTATTTTTGATGTAAAATAATTCACTGCTATGATTTTATCAACAAGCATATTACTTAATATATGTTAAATATTTGCTAGATGACCAGCCTTGAATTCCATTTATACTAATTTTATACCAGCTTCCATCTGAGGTTTGAGAAAGTTTCTGCGCATATTGGCCCTGTGAAAGCACTCCTATTATTTGTGATGCAGTGGATGAATTTACTCTTATATTTAGAGAATAAGCATTATTAACGGTTACATACTGATTACTTGGCACTGCAGCAAGTACACTTTCACAAATCCAGCCTGCCTTTCCATTGTAAACAACCTGATACCATCCATTTGAATAATTGGTTAAATTCAAAGCAGTGCATTTTGGAATAGTAGTTAAAATAGTATAACTTGTTCCTGAATTTGCTCTTAAATTTGAATATGTAGTTACATTAGAAACCTGAGCATATCCTCCAATGGTAAACCTAGGAGTAGATGTTGTAGGTGTAGTTATTATTGTAGGAGTTGTTGTATCTTGAACTATGTTTACATAACGTGCAGGTATGTAGCCGTTGTTAATTGTGTTCATACTTAGAAAGTATCTTTTGGTACCCTGAATACCACCATAGGTTTGGTCTGTGGTTGATTCATAAGTATAGGCGCCACTTACTCCATTTTGAGTTCCCCACTTATCGAAGATAACTACATGAGAGCCTGGCTTGTCCAAAATATCCATGTGTTGTATATTGCTAAGACTGATTTTTGTAAAATAGCTGCTTAGTAGGCTACTTGATGATTGTTTGTAATCTACAATATTAAAGGCTGACTGCACAAAACCTGAACAGTCCATTCCAGCAGTTCCAGTTACATATCCAAGTCCCGAGTTAGCGTTTACATTACCGGTGAAAGCACCCTTGTTAACTGCGTCAAGAAAGCTGTTCCAAGGAGCATTATAAGAGAAAGTATTAATTCCATCAATGCCACCCCAATCATAAGGTATGCCTATAAAATGAGCTGTTGTTATACCTTGGAATTGTTTTGGAAGTGTCACATTTGATGAATATTTTGGATCTATACTGCTATTTTTGCCCGAAGAGTATGTCCAAGTTAAATCCATGATGTTTATGGCTCTTTGTTCAACCTGACTTCTTGATATTGGAGCTTGGACAGAAGCATTAACCTTGCAAACGGGTATAGCTATTACTGAAACTAATGCAATTACTGAAGTTAAAATTATTGACAAATTCTTTTTCATCTTTGACCCACCCCCAGAAATACTTAAATACGTGTATATGTGAATATAACTAAATTATAATAAGCTAGGCTTATGATGACAATAATCAAAATATGGTAGTTTTATAAATTACAATGCTTAAGTTAACTATCTTAACGTTATCTTAACATTGGGTTTTGTATAATAAATTGGGGAAATAGGCTGAAAATGTTTGATATAAAATCCATGAATTGTATAATTAAATTAAGGCATCATCAAAAAAATAACAAACAAGTATGCTAGTCTATTTTATCTAAGATGCCACAAAGGGTGATGAAAAATGAATTTGTTAATAGTAGAGGATGATAAGGATCTATGCACTTTATTACAAAAAGGATTAAAAAAATATGATTATAACTGTGATCTTTCTTTTGATGGTGAAGAAGGAGTATATAATATAGAGATTAATAAATACGATGCTATTATTTTGGATATAAATTTACCTAAGATGGACGGTATAAGCCTTTGTAGAACTATAAGGGAGAAATCAATAGATACTCCCATACTAATGCTAACTGCTAGAACTGATACAGATGACAGAGTTTTGGGGCTAGATAGTGGGGCTGATGACTATCTAGGAAAGCCATTTGAATTTAAGGAATTAAGAGCGAGGCTACATGCGTTAATTAGACGTAACTATAACAAACAATCAAATGCAATTAATATAGGGGAATTATATATTGATACTAAAGCAAAATCAGTGAAACTCAGTGGAAATAAAATTGTATTAACTGCAAGAGAATATGATGTATTAGAACTGCTTTGTTATAATCATCCTAATGTTATTTCAGCAGAAGAAATTATTGAGCATGTATGGGGAAGCGAAAACAATCAATTTTCCAATGTAATAAGAGTACATATTGCAAATCTAAGAAGAAAGCTTAAGCGCAGTGATGGAAAAAATTTAATTGAAACCTTAAAGGGAAAGGGGTATAGAATATGCTCAAAATAAAAAGTAGAATAGCATTACTCTATAGTTTGCTTACAATATTTTTTATTATTACTTGTGCGGTTTCATTTTACGGGATTTTAAAAATATATATTAGAGAAAGACCTGTAATTCAAAGTGTAACTGGAAGTATAGTCAGTAAAGCAAAAAAAACAAATTCAATTGGTAATGAAAAGTCTATAGTAAAAAATAAGAATGGTTTTACATCTTATGCAAGTAAGCAAAAAAAATTTGAATATAAAAGTTCAGAGAATGGTACAATTCAAAAGAATGAGATACAGATAGATGGCAATGATAAAAATGGGAAAATATGTGCTGTATATGATGATGGAAGCTCTATTGACATTGGAATTATTAAAAATAACAAACCTCCTGAGTATACACAAAATAATGTACTAACTGTATTTGATGGTAATAACAAAGTTATATTATCAAATATATTGCCTAATGATTTTTCAGAGAGCGATGTGAGTAAAAATTATGGCACTAAAGATTTAAAGATATATTCTCAAAATAAAATTTCACTTAAAGATATATTAAGTAAACATACTAGCGGTAAATTGCTAGTGGTAAGCGACAAGAATGATAATGTAATACGGTCTCAGCTGGTGTCAGATAAATATATTGGATTATTAGATGGAGCTTCAAGTAACAATGTAATGAAAATAACTTCATCACAACTTGAAATCGACATTATGCATGTTCTTTATGAAAGATCCTTTTATATAATTATTGCAATAATTATATTTGTGGTAATAATTAATTTTATTTTAAGCAAAAAGTATGCAGTATTTGCATTAAAACCCTTGATTGAATTTACTGCTAAAGTAAAAGGGCAAAGTGAATTTAAAAGCATAAAACTTATTGAAATGCCAGAGGTTAAAGATGAAATATATGATTTAACTTTTGCTTACAATTCAGCCCTAGGAAAAGTAAAAAAATCCTATGAAGATTTACAGAGATTAAATTCATATGCCTCTCATGAACTTAGAAATTCCTTAGCTGTTTTAAGAGCAAAACTAGAAATAGGAGAGGATACAAAAGAGATTACGGCATATATTGATAGAATTACTGGAGTTACAAATGATATTTTAGCAATGACAACACCTAAGCTAACTAACAATGAAGAACAAGTAGATATAGCTTTAATTTGCGCTAAAGTAGTTGATGATTATATAGAAATTTTTAATAACATAAATCTTCAGTTACCTGAAGAAGGTGTAAATTTAATTAAAGGCAAAGAAATTTGGATTGAAAGATGTATAGTAAATCTTGTAGATAATGCTATAAAATTTGCAGATAAAAGCAAAGAAAAAAGCGAGATAAATGTAGGGGTATTAGAAAACGGAAATGAGGTTATTATTGAAATATATGATAATGGCATTGGAATAGACAAGGAGAAGATAAACGAAATCTTCAAGCCATATTATGGAGGAAATAGTCGTGTAAGTACAGGAATTGGCCTTGCATATGTTAAACACGTAATGGATTTACATATGGGAAAAGTTCTTGTAGAAAGTAATAAAGGACAATACAGTAAGTTTTCCTTGGTATTTAATGAGTAAGCATAATAGAATACTTTTGATTTATAAGATGATTTCTGTATTAAGCAGAGTTCATCTTATTTTATTTTGGAAAATAAAAGGTTATATCTTAACGTTATCTTAATGCCAAATTTGATAATGTGAGTTGAAGTAAGAATGCATATAAGGGGGAAATACAAAGTGAAAATGTTAAAAAATAGATTAGTAATTATTGGTATTGTTATAGTTATTATTGTTGCAATATGTATATATCCAGTACTTAGTAAAAAATGTTTAAAGTCAAGAGACTCAAATACATTAACTATTTATGCTTTGGCTTATAATGGAAAGCTTAATTATGATATAGAGCCTGTTGTAAATGAATTTAAAGAAAAGTATCCAAATATAAAATTAAATATTGTAGAATTTAATAGCGATGGTGGTGGATATGAAAAATATAATGAAAAAATTTCAAGTGATACTTTAGCAGGAGAAGGACCAGATATAATATATTTTGATCCTGAAAATACTAATGCAAGAGCTTTTCAAAAGTCCGGTATGCTTGAAGATTTGAAGCCATATATAGAAAAAGATAAAGAGTTTAACAAAGAAGATTATAATCCAAAACTTTTAAATGCTGGTATTTATAAGGGAAAATTGACATTTATACCAACAGATTATTGTGTACCAGCTTATATAACAACAAAAGAGTTACTTGAGAAAAATAATATTAAAATTACTGAGAATATGTCTCAAAATGATTTTATAAATTCATTGAATAAATATATTTCAAGTACTAAAAGCAGTAATGGTAAAACACTTTTTGCAAAATCAGTAGACATAGGCGATTTTATTGCAAGTAGTGGTTTTGAATGTGTAGATTATGAGAATAAAAAAATGTATTTTAGTACAAATGAATTCAAAAATATAATGGAAAATTATAAAAAAATATATAATTCTACACCTAAGCCAGCAAATAATGAAAGTGGTGAGGAAGGAATCCGAGGAATAAAAGATGGATCTACTCTTTTTTCAATAGATAAGATTTATACAGGTGGTGAAGAGTTTTGGGATTCAGAGTCGGCAATAAAAGGAACAACAGGACAAACTCAGATTATAAATAGCTTTCCAACTTATAAGGGTGACAATAAAACAATTGCAATTGCAGGAGATTTAATAGGAATGAGTAAAAAAACACTAAATAAAAAGGCTGCTTATAACTTTATAAAACTAGCTTTATCAGAGAAAATACAATGTGGTGAGAAAGATTATATGCCACCTATAAATAAAAAATCGCAAATAGATATTAAAAATAGCTATTTAAAAGAAGAAGTTGGTAAAGCTGATAAGACGGAAAAGGTAATATTAAACGGGCCATCAGATGATCTTAATAAATATTATGATAGGATAACAAATAACGTAGATGAAGTAAGAATTTTAGATACAAATCTAGATAAGCTTATAAAAGAATGCATGACCCCATATTTTGAGGATAAATCATCCTATGATAGTGCACTAGAAACTTTGGAAAATAAAGTTAAATTATATATTAATGAGTAAAGTTAAAAGGGGCTTTATCTTAATATTTTGTTTCATAATATAAATTTAAATTAGGATCTAAGTGAGGGGGAAAGTTAATGAAAGCTACAGGCAGATTAAATATACTTTTGATGATGCTTACAATAGCTATTTTAATATCAATACCAGGATGTTCGGTTTTGAATAAAAGTGGAAAATCAGGACAGGATGGTCAAACTACTAGTAGTAATAATGCTGGCAATAAATCAGAGTTAAAAGGGATTGTAAATGAAACTAATGGTGAAGAAATATCAATCATAAAAGTAATCCAGGGAAAAAATGGGAATAGTTCTGTGAAGAAACCAGGTACAAATGTTGATTCAAAATATATAACTAAATTTAAAATTAAAAAAGATACAGTAATTACAGTGAGAAATTCTCCTGATATGGGAAAGACGTACACAGATAAAACAGGAAGTGTAGATGATGTAAAATTCAAAGCCTGGGTTGATGTAAGTTGCGAAAAACAGGGAGATAGTATCATTGCTAAAACTGTGATTGTATGGACATTTAACAAGTGATTTAAATAAGAGTGTGAGGTGATAACCATTGAAAGGTAAAAAAATTATAATAATTGCAGTTGCACTAGTAATTATAGGAACAGTTGGAATATATCCAATGATTAAGAAATCAAATGGTCATTTAAAAAGTTCAAATACGTTAAAAATTTATGCTATGGGCCAGAATGGACATATTAGTAACCAACTTCAAAATGCTATGGATGAATTTGGGTCAAAATATCCTAGCATAAAGATTGAAAAAGTAATGTTTGATAACAGCACTGAAGAAGGAGTTAAAAAATATGATAAAACTTTACTTAGTGATACCTTAGCTGGAAATGGCCCAGATATATTATATTTAGACATAAATGATGCTAGAACGCTTCAAAAATCAGGAATGCTTGAAGATTTAGAGCCACTTATAAAAAAAGATAAGACTTTCAACAAGGAAGATTATAATATGAAGGTTATAGATGCAGGTTTGTATAAAGGTAAATTAACCTTGATGCCGCTGGATTACCGTGTTAATCAATACACCACAACAATGGAACTTTTAAAGAACAATAATATACAATTAGATGGGAAAACTTCTGAAAACAATTTCATGAAAGCTATAGATGGATATATTTCTTCAATAAATAGGGATAGAAGTAAAACACTATTTGCTTCACCTATGAGTATAACTGATTTTTTAGCAAGTAGCGGAGAAGAATTTATTGATTATGACCATAAGAAAGTGCACTTTGATAAGCCTGAATTTAAAGAATTAATAGATGATTATAAGAAAATCTATAATGCATCACCAAAGGCAGCAGATTTGCAATCATTTTCAGGAACTGAAGGATTTCAAGCACTTAAAAATGGAACTACATTGTTTTCAAACGATCCTATGTTTAGTTTAAAAGATTTTTTAGCGTCAGAATCATTAATAAAAGGCGTAACAAAGGAAACACCACTTATTAATAATATTCCAAATTATATTGGTGAAAGTAAGGAAGTTGGTATTGTAAACTGTAGCATGGCTATTAATAAAAGTACAGGGAATAAGAATTCTGCATATGATTTCATAAAAATAGCTTTGTCCGAGAATGTTCAATCAGAATCATCTAAACAAACAGCAAATATACCAGTAAATCTGAAATCTATTAAGGATTTAGAAAACGAATATACTAGTGGAATCGGCAAAGAATATAAGTATGATAAAAGTACTATAGTAATACAACATCCTTTATCAGAGGACTTTCAAAATTATTTTAATAAAATAACAACTGGTGCTAACAAAGCAGTAATAACAGATCAATCAATAGATAATTTGATGATGGAATGTTTAACCCCATATTTTCAAGATAAAACATCCTATGAAGGCGCTCTTAAAACCCTGGAAAATAAAATAACAATATATATTAATGAGTAATAGGGAAAAAACGCCTGGGAATGTTCGAACTACTGATTTTAATCATATTTCCATATAGCTTGTTTTTATGGGAACTTTATAATTCTTAAGGTTTGATTAATGATTAATTTAGATAAATATCTAAAACTTGGTTTATAATTAAATTGGCAAGTATATACATAATATTTATCTGGGGTGGGTTAAATGAACGAAAAAATTTTAGTTGTAGATGACGATAAAGAAATTCTCAATTTAATTTCAATATATTTAAAAAATGAAGGGTATAAAGTTATTAAAGCAAATGATGGTTATGGTGCTTTAAAAAGACTAGAAGATGAGAAACCTCAGCTTGTAATTTTAGATGTTATGATGCCTGGAATAGATGGTATTGAGGTTTGCAGAAAAATACGTCAAAGCTTAAATATACCCATTATAATGCTCAGTGCAAAAGTACAAAACAATGATAAAATAGCAGGACTTTTAACTGGGGCTGATGATTATATAACCAAGCCATTTGATGAACTTGAATTTATTGTCCGTGTAAAAACTTTACTTAGAAGAACCTATTTTTTCGATAAAAAGTTAGAAAGCAGTAATGATGAAGACTTGCTACAATTAGGAGAATTAGTTATTAAGAAATCTACCCATTCTGTTTTTATAAATAACAATCCAATTACATTAACTGCAATGGAATTTGAGATATTATTGCTTCTTGCCAGTAATCCCGGTAGGATTTTTAGTGCAGAAGAGATATTTCAGAGGGTGTGGAAAGAAAAATATTTTCAGTCAAATAATACAGTAATGGTTCACATAAGCAACATAAGAGAAAAAATTGAGCACTATTTTGGAGGAGAAAGATTAATACATACTGTATGGGGGGTAGGTTATAAAATTGAAAACAAGTGATGTTTATAAAATTGAGTTTAAATTAATACTTTCGTTTGCGTTTGCAATAGCCCTTGCATTAATGACAATTGTAGCTATTGATTTCATTAAAAATATTATAAGAACAATAATTGGTGTTTACCATAATCCAATGTTAGATGGAATTTATCAAATTTATAATTTTATGTACGTACTAATATTCATCATTTTTTTTCATTTAATATTTCATAAAAAGATTATTTCTTTTATAGAAATAGATGAAAAAGTAAAAGAAATATCAAGTGGTAATTTTAAAGCTTCCATTGAGATAAAATCAGATAATATGTTAGGGAGTTTGGCTAAAAATATAAATGGTATTACAGAAAAATTTAATAATGAAATTGCTAGGGAAAGAAGAGCTGAACAAACAAAGATAGATCTTATAACTAGTATTTCACATGATTTACGTACTCCCCTTACTGCTATTCTTGGTTATTTACAGCTTGTAGATAATGATGAATATGATAATGAGTTTACACTACGAAGCTATGTGAATATTGCTCTAAACAAAACCAAACGGTTAAAAGTTTTAATTGACGATCTTTTTGAACTCACAATGTTAGATAACTATGGGGCGAAATTGTCCAAGACTAAAATAAATATTATAGAACTTATAAATCAACTTGCAATTGAGGATAAATTGGATTTTAGAGCGGCAAATATTGAGTGTAGGCTAAACTTACCAGAGGAAAGGATATATGTTTTAGGAGACAGTAATAAGCTTGCCCGGGCATTCGAAAATCTTATATTTAATTGCATAAAATACTCTAAGACAAGTGAATTTATGAATATAGCTGTGGAAAAAATTAAAGACAATGTAAATATAGAATTTATAAATTATGGAGAACAAATACCACCTATGGATATACCATATGTTTTTCAAAGGTTTTACAGAGTTGATAAAGCAAGATCACAGGATACTGGAGGGTCAGGACTTGGACTTGCTATAACGAAAAATATAATAGAACTCCATGGTGGGAAAATAGATGTTACTAGTAATGCCCAAAAAACAGTTTTTAAAATAATGCTCCCTTATTGTTAAGGTAAGCATTATTTTTTTTATTCAAATTAAAATAATCTTTATTTTTCTTAAGGTTTAATTAAAAATATCTTAATGAAATAATTCTAAAATTATTATTAAACAATGAATTAGGAAAGGAGAAAAAATGAAAGTAGTGAAAAAAAATAAAATTATTATTGGAAGTGTAATTTTGGTATTTATAGCTGCTATAGGTATATATCCAATGATTAATAAAAACAACTCCAATTCCAAGGAGGAAAATACTATAAAGATTTACAGTGAAGAGCAAAGCGGTCCACCTAGAATGCTTCAAGCTACAATAGATGAATTCAGAAGAAAATATCCAAATATAAAAGTGGAAAAAGTAGTGTTTAATGATGCACAGAAATATAACCAAAAATTGTTAAGTGATACTTTGGCTGGGGGTGGACCAGATGTATTGTATTTCTGTGCACAGGGTGTAAATGCAAGAATTCTTCAGAAGTCTGGAGTGCTTACTGATGTAAAACCATTAATTGATGAAGATAAAAGTTTTAAGAAGGCGGATTACAATTTTAAAGTAATCAATGCAGGTATTTATAAGGATAAACTGATGTTAGTCCCAATAGATTACGGTGTAAATGGATACTTATCAACTAAGCAGCTTTTGGATAAAAGTAATATTAAGTTAGGTGATAATATTTCTGAAAGTGACTTTGTAAATACAATAAGTTCAAAGCTAAAAAGTACAAATGGTGGAAAGACATTTTTTGCATATCCAATAAAAATCACAGATTTTATAGTTAGCAGCGGTATTGATTTCATAGATTATGAAAATAAAAAATTATATTTTAACAAAAAAGAATTTAAAATAATAATAGACAATTATAAGAAGATATATAAATTAACACCGAAATCATCAGATTTTACGGGATATTCAGGAGAAGAAGGTAAGGCGGCTTTAAAGAATGGTACAACTTTATTCTCAGATGATGAGGCAGTATTAAGTTATCCATTAGGTCTTTTAAATTCTGAGTCACAAATGAAAATAGCAACTGGAGAAGATATTGTTCTAAATACTATTCCAACATATAGTGGCAAAAATGATCCAATTGCAATTGTAAATGAGTGCATGGGGATAAATAGCAAATCAAAAAACAAGCAAGCAGCTTATAATTTTATAAAAATTGCATTGTCACAAAAATCACAACAAAATATCATTTCTATACCGGTAAACAGGATTACAGCTAAGTATATAGAAAGCAATTATTTGAAACAATTTAATGGAAAAAATTCAGTAGTTGTTTCTGATGGTAATAGTTCAAGTGGGGTTACTCTTATAAGACCATCTACAGATATTCAAAAATATTATAAAAATATTACAAGAAATATAAAAGAGGCAAAGATAACTGATCCAACTATGGATAAGTTAATGATGGAATGTTTCAGTGGCTATTTTGAAGACAAACAATCTTATGAAAGTGCACTTGTGGTTTTGGAGAACAAGGTTAAATTATATATTAATGAATAAATGCTTAAGAGGTGAAAAGATGAAAGATAAATTAAAAATTATAGTACCTGCAATTATTCTTTTATTGCTTTTGGGTGGATATTTTATTGCGAGTAAAGTAAATAACAATAATTCTAAAAATATATCAAAAATTGCAAATGAACAAAAATCTAGTGGTGATTTTGAAGGAACAATAAGAGAAATACAAGGAGAATATCTTTCAGTTGAAAAAGTCAAAAAGAAGAATTTAGGAAATAACAGATTTGTAAGTGGAGGGAAGGGAGAAATGGTAAAGGTTAAAATTAACGAAAATACAAAATTTATATTAAGGAATACTTCTGATCAGGGAAAAACTTATGCTGACCGGGTGTCAGATAAGAGTGAGGTGAAAACCGGAAGATTTATAACAGTTTCTGGAAAAAATAATGGCGATAATATTGTGGCAGAGAAGATGATTATATTAAAAATAAACTAAAACATCTGAAATTTCAGAGGAGCATGAAAGAAGGTAAGCAATGATGGGATTTATTAAAAAAAATAGAATTATTATAATTGTATTATTTGTTGTATTTATGGTGGCAATTGGAATGTATCCTATTATTCATAAAAAAGAGGTAAAGGATGCTTCTAAAAATGAATCTAATGTTCTTAAGGTATATGTTTTGCAGACACAAGGGAAAAATCATCCATTGATTCAAACCTGCATTGATGATTTTGAAAAAAAATATCCAAATATAAAAATCAAAGAAATACCTATTAGTTCAGATAATAATGAATACTCTAAAAAATTACTAACTGACACGCTAGCTGGGAATGGTCCTGATGTATTGTATTTTAATCCAGAAGAACTTAATGTGTTTGCCATGCAAAAGTCACAAATATTACAAGATTTAAAACCATTTATTCAAAAAGATAAGGATTTTAGTGGAGATAATTATGATAAAGCTATATTAAACGCTGGTGTATATAATGGGCAAATGACATTTGTGCCACTAGACTATTATGTAAATAGTTATATTACTACTACTCAGCTATTAAAAAAAAATAGTCTTGAATTAAAAGATAACATGTCACAAAATGATTTTACTTTAGCTATTAATAAATATGCATCATTAGTAAGTGGGGATAAGAGTAAAACACTTTTTGCGTGTCCAATAAGTATTACTGATTGGATAGCAAGCAGTGGAGTTGATTTTATTGATTATGAAAATAAAAAAATATATTTTGATAAACCAGAATTTAAAAATGTAATAGATAATTATAAAAAAATTTATAACTCCTCCCCAAAACAATCGGACATTGTGGCAACTTCAGGAAAAGAAGGTTTTAATGCAATTAAAGCGGGAACTACACTCTTTTCAGATGATAAGTTATTTTTAAGAGAGATGCTGGAATCAGAATCAAAAATAAAAGCTGTAACTGGAGAAAATCAAGTTATAAATTGTTTGCCAACTTATAATGCTGGAGATAAGGTAATTGCCATGGCAGGAGAATGTATGGCAATTAATAAAAGTTCAAAAAATAAAACTGCAGCTTATAATTTTATAAAGACTGCATTATCTGTAGAGATGGATATGAAGTCCTATGGGAAATATATTCCTCTTGAATATATACCAGCGAGTAAAAAATCTAGAGAGAAAATACTAAATCAATATTTGAAAAATGAAGTTGGCAAAAGTGAAAAAATTAGTAAGCATGGAGAAAATGTAACTATGGAGAAACCTAGTGATGAATTTGAAATATACTATAATAAAATAACACAAAATATCGAAAAAATCAAAACAACTGATAACACAGTAGACAAGCTAATAATGCAGTGTCTAACACCATATTTCCAGGGTAAAGAGTCTTATGATAGTGTAATTAAAATATTGGATCAAAAAGTAAAATTAGACTTGAACGAATAAAAAAATTTCAGCTCTTAACGTTATCTTAATATGAATTTTGATAATATGGAATTGAAAAGGAAGCAGTAAGCTGATTGCCATTGGAGAGATCATAAGGAGTTGATAAAAATAGAAAATTTGAATTCAAAAAAAAGAGAAAACATTACAGGATATATTTTTGCAGGACCTTCCATAGTAGGATTTCTAATATTTTTCGTTATACCTTTTTTAATAAGCATAGTCTATTGTTTCACTCAAGGCGTGGGAGATTTAGAATTTGTTGGATTTCAAAACTTTATGGATCTATTTCAAAATTCGGCATTTCAACTAGCCGTTAAAAACACAATATTATTTAATATAATAGCTGTTCCATTAGTTATGGTTGTTTCACTTGGGGTTACACTTATACTCAATAGCAAAATTAAAAAGGCATCCTTTTTCAGAACGGTATTGGTTTTTCCATTGGTTGTACCAGTGGCTTCAGTAATACTTGTATGGCAAGTATTTTTTGCTCGAACTGGTGTAATTAATGGAATGCTTTTAAAGCTAGGAATTGTAGGTCCTGATTATCTTAAGACAGGCTGGTCATTTTTTATACTTGTTGCGTTGTATGTATGGAAAAATTGTGGATATAACATGATAATATTTCTTGCAGGTTTAAATAACATACCTAAGGAGTATTATGAAGCAGCATCTATAGATGGTTGTAGTAAAACTAAAGCTTTCTTTAAAATAACGCTACCGTTATTAGTTCCAACAATGTTTTTTGTTTTTATAATTTCAATAATAAATTCCCTACGAATTTACCGTGAAGCTTATTTACTTTCTGGTCAGTATCCCGATTCAAGTATATATATGTTGCAGCATTTTATGAACAATAATTTTACAAATTTAAATTATCAAAGACTTTCCACGGCATCAGTAATAGTTTTTATATTTGTAGGACTTGCAGTTTATTATTTATTTAGGCTTCAAAAGAAATTCGAGGTGTAGAATTATGAAAGAAAAAAATAAAATAGTAACATTTGTGGAATACACGGTACTAATTATTTTTGCCCTGGGGGCACTCTTTCCAGTGTTATATATGATTTCAAATTCTTTTATGGGTGAAGAAGAAGTTAAGGCTTCACTACAAAATTTAAAATTTCATATTATACCTGACTGTTTTACAATGATTCAATATTACAGCGTTTTACTTAGAAAACCTGATTTTTTATTGAAATTTTGGAACTCTATAATATTAACTGTGCCATCCGTTATTGGGCAAATAATAGTATCAACTTTTGGAGCATATGCTTTTGCAAAGATAAAATTTAAATTTAAGCAGCAGATATTTTTTATGTTTATTTTGCTTATGATAATGCCTTATCAAGTAACACTTGTTCCAATATACATTATTATGAAAAAATTCAATATGGTAGGTTCTTACGCTTCTATAATATTACCAGCGATATTTTCAACCTTTGGAGTCTTTCTTATGACACAATTTGTAAAGTCAATTCCAGATGAGCAGTGTGAGGCGGCAAAGGTAGATGGAGCCAGTCACTTGCAAATACTGTTTAGAATTATTATCCCACAGTGTAAGGCAGCAGTTGTTTCACTGGCAATACTTAGTTTTGTGGACAACTGGAATATGATTGAACAGCCTTTAATTTTACTTGAAAATGGAAAACAGCCACTTTCAACTTTTTTATCTCAAATTAACAATACTGAACTTGGATTAGCTTTTGCCTGCGGAGTAATGTTTATGCTACCTTCAATACTCATGTTTTTAAAAGGGGAAGAGGAATTGCTTCAAGGAATACAGCATTTTGATATGAAATAGGAGGATATATTTATGGAAAATAAACTGACTAAGAATAGAAGGAATAAAACGGTAACTACAATTATTATAGTATTTATATGCATTATTGTGCTTTGTACGTATTTCTCAAAAACAGTAAAAAATATGCTCCTTTCAGAAGTTACTGTTATTCACCTAAAGCCAGGAGCCATAGGTGATGGGTTTGAGGGTAGCGGAGTTGTTAAATATGAAGACACCCATAAGATATATTCAATGTCAAATTGGGACATTAAAGAAATAGAAGTAAAAGCAAATCAAAATGTAAAAAAAGGAGATGTGCTTGCTAAGGTAGACAATGATGAAATAAATTTAAAGGAAAAAGAAGAGAAGGAAGTGATAATGCAGCTTGAAGATGAAATTAATAGTTTGAAAAAAGTACCAACCCCTGATCAAGATAGAATCAAAGAGGATCAATTTAAATTAGATACGGAAAATATAAAATATAAAGCTATACGAAAAGGACTAACAGAGGATGGCAGTATTCTTTCAGATATGGATGGGAAAATAGTGACTATAAATTCACAAAATGGAGCAAGTAATTCAGCAGAAAATGCTAGTGGATCTTCAAATGCCTCTCAAGGGGATGAAAGTGTATCATCAGGTGTTTCAGAAGGTAATGTTTTGTTTGAAATTGTAAGTAATACTCCCAGTCTTTCTGTAAACTGGACAGTTTCAGATAA
>LIDZ01013426.1_pt1 | contig 43753 bp, 35 predicted proteins | sample 644651 | NCBI WGS metagenome assembly LIDZ01 (sample SAMN03856242, study PRJNA289617) | food metagenome | isolation source: wine grapes on drying loft during traditional withering process | host: Vitis vinifera cv. Corvina | place: Italy: Gargagnago di S. Ambrogio di Valpolicella | collected 2014-01 | reverse complement strand
AATTAGGATAATAACGGCAGGAGGGTTCTTTTCAAGCATGAGGTTAATTACAGAGATCGCATCAGAAGCAGGGATTGACGAGCAACATCTGGAACTGTACGGCAAATATAAAAGCAAACTGTCACCATCCCTATGGGAGGATCTGAAGCATAAGCCTGATGGCAAGCTGGTACTGGTCACTGCGGTGAATCCGACGCCAGCTGGGGAAGGCAAGACGTTAACGACGATTGGATTGGCCCAGGCCATGAATGCTGCGGGCGTGAAGACCGTTGCAGCCCTGCGTGAGCCTTCGCTCGGTCCGTGCCTTGGCATGAAGGGCGGCGCTACCGGTGGCGGCAAATCGCAGATCGTACCTGCGGATGAGATTAACCTGCACTTTACGGGTGATATACATGCGGTTACGTCTGCACATAATCTGTTGTCAGCCATGATCGACAATCATATATTCCAAGGCAATGAGCTGGATCTTGATCCGCAGCGCATCGTATGGAAACGCGTGATGGATATGAATGACCGCAGTCTGCGCAGCATTGTGACTGGTCTTGGAGATGGCAACGGGACGGTGCGTGAGAGTGGATTCCAGATTACGACCGCATCCGAGATTATGGCTGTACTCTGTCTCTGCGATAATCTCGCTGATCTGAAGCAGCGCTTGAGCCGGATGCTGATCGGATATGATCAGTTGGGGCGGCCGGTGGCGGCCAAAGAGCTAGGCGCTGTTGAAGCGATGACTGCACTGCTTAAAGAAGCGGTTAAGCCCAATTTGGTACAGACTTTAGAAGGAACTCCGGTTATCGTGCACGGTGGACCTTTTGCTAATATTGCCCATGGCTGCAGCAGTGTTATTGGTACTCGTTATGCATTGAAGCTGGGAGATGTTGTAGTTACGGAGGCAGGCTTCGGAGCTGACCTTGGTGCAGAGAAGTTCATGGATATTAAATGCCGTCAGGCTGGGCTTGCACCCTCCGCAGCGGTACTTGTCGTAACGGTGAAATCACTGAAGTATAACGGTGGTGTCCGCAAGGATGAACTGCAAACCGAGAATCGGGAAGCATTGCTGACTGGATTGTCCAATATGGAGCGCCATATTGAGAATCTCGGTAAATTTGGCGTACCTGTGCTGGTAGCCATTAATCACTTTGCCGGGGACAGCGAGCTAGAGATTAATGACGTGCAGGAAGCTTGCCGCCGCTTAAATGTGCCCGCTGCTGTATCCAAGGTATGGGCCGAAGGCGGAGCTGGCGGATTGGAGCTGGCTGCGGAATTGAAGAAACTGCTGGATCAGAGCGACACGGACAGCTTTACTCCTTTATACGAGGATAGTCTGGATATTCCGTCCAAGATTAATACGATAGTCCGTGAAATCTACCGTGGCGCGGACGTGGCCTTCTCGCCTGCGGCGAAACGCAGCTTAGCGATCATTGAACGGCTTGGACTGCATGATCTTCAGGTGTGTATGGCGAAGACACCGTACTCCTTCTCCGATCAGCCTCGGTTGCTTGGTGCGCCTGTAGGCTTCACCATGGGTGTTCGCGATATTACCTTATCGCTAGGTGCCGGGTTTGCAGTTGTAATTACAGGTAATATAGTAACTATGCCAGGTCTTCCGGCCAAACCAGCCGCAGAGTCACTGCGGATCGACGAGGATGGAGAGCTGCACGGGCTCGTGTAAAGCTGTCTGATCTATCTCTTCCCCGGGTTGTCATCGTGATGTTCTCACGGTGAGCCCGGGGATTTTTTGCTTTTTTCAGATAAACATAATGTCCTGCTGATGTGGAAAAGCTAACAAAGTCGCCTGTTACAGAACTGGCATCATCTACTTTAAGTTGTGAACAATCTGGGAATATCGTGTAAAAGACTTGCAATGTGATATTAATCACAATATAATCAGTGCATGAAGTGAAATAAATCACATACAAAACGGAATCTAAAGTATATGAACAGCTAGTCAAATTGGAGGAGGAACAAATCATGAAAGTAGCAGTCATTGGATGTACCCATGCCGGAACCGCCGCAATTGTAAATACCGCCCAGTTATACCCTGATGCCGAGATCACCGTATATGAGCGTAATGATAATATTTCCTTTCTATCGTGTGGAATTGCCTTGTACGTAGGTGGAGTGGTCAAAGACCCGCAGGGATTGTTCTATTCTTCGCCGGAACAGCTTGCAGAGCTGGGCGTGAAGACGAACATGCGCCACGAAGTAATCGCTATCGATACAGTGCGCAAAACCTTGCGCGCTCGCAACTTGGCAACTGGCCAGGAATTCGATGATACGTACGACAAGCTAATCATGACAACCGGCTCGTGGCCGATTGTTCCGAAGCTGGAAGGTATAGAACTGGATGGCATCTTGCTTTCCAAGAACTATAACCACTCCAACACCATTATTGAAAAAGCGCAGCAGGTGGACAGAATTACTGTTGTTGGTGCCGGATATATCGGCGTGGAACTGGTCGAAGCTTTTCAGATGAATGGTAAACAGGTGACGCTGATTGATGGAGAAGAACGCATTCTGAGTAAATATCTGGACGAAGAATTCACTGCACCTATACAACAATCGCTGCAGGATCATGGCATTAAATTGGCTTTGGGTGAGAAGGTCAGCTCTTTTGCAGGTGCTGATGGAAAAGTAACGAAGGTGATTACGAGCAAAGGGGAGCATGAGACGGATCTGGTCATTCTCTGCATCGGCTTCCGCCCGAATACAGATCTGCTGAAGGGTCAAGTGGATATGCTGCCCAATGGCGCCATTATCGTCAATGACTATATGCAGACCAGTATCCCGGATGTTTTTGCGGCTGGTGACAGCTGCGCCATTCATTACAATCCTACAGGCAAGCATGCCTATATCCCGCTAGCTACTAATGCTGTCCGGATGGGAACCTTGGTCGCACGCAATCTGGTTGCCGAAACGATTCCTTATATGGGAACTCAAGGCACTTCGGGCATTAAGATTTATGAAGACAACATTGCAGGCACCGGACTTACTGAAGATGCGGCTAAGGCTGAAGGAATGGATGTAGAAACGGTATTGATAAACGATAATTACCGTCCGGAATTCATGCCGACATTCGAGCAGGTTCAGCTAAAGGTTGTATTTGACCGGGCAACCCGCCGTATTCTCGGGGCGCAGATTATGTCCAAGATGGATCTGACGCAATCGATCAATACCGTATCGGTATGTATTCAGAACAAAATGACAATAGATCAGCTGGCTTTCATTGATTTCTTCTTCCAGCCACACTACAATAAACCTTGGAATTTCCTGAACACGGCTGGACTTCAAGCACTGCCGAAGACAATCATGCGCAAAGAAACAGTAACTGTATAAATGATTTGGAAATGACGGTATAATAATATAGCATTGGGGACTGAGGCCGTTTTTAGTGCTTCAGTCTTTTTTGTTGATTTCTACTTGTACAATAAATTTGACATGTCAGTGAAAACTTTCACTTAGGTTTTCTGAGAGTGATAATTGTCACGTTATTGTGTTTTGTGACACGATACAATGGCATAAAGGAACAAATTTGAAGTAAATAGACGAAGGAGATAGGAACCATGGCTTATAACAAACCGCAGCAGATTGCCGAAGTAACCGTAGAGAACGGAATTAAGAAGGCGCGCAATCCGTTGAGTACCGTGCTTATTCTAGGCTTTCTGGGAGGAGCGTTTATCGCGCTCGGATTTTTACTGGATATTCGTGTCATCGCAGGCGCACCTAAAGAATGGGGCTCCATCGCCACTTTTATCGGGGCTTCTGTATTCCCAGTGGGGTTGGTGCTGGTCCTGCTAGCAGGAGGAGAACTGCTCACGGGTAATATGATGGCAGTGCCGCTAGCATTTATAGCGAAGAAGATTTCTTTCTGGGAAGTCATCAAGAATCTCGTCCTGATCACACTTAGTAATTTGGCGGGTGCCTTATTTGTTGCGTATTTCTTCGGCCATATCGTAGGGTTGACGGCAGATGGAGTATATTTGGACAAATTGGTTGATATGGCAGGGCATAAGATTGACGCGACTTTCTTACAAGCTTTTATCTCCGGTATTGGCTGTAACTGGCTCGTTGCACTGGCTGTTTGGTTATCCTATGGTGCAGATAATTTCAGCGGTAAAATTCTTGGCATCTGGTTTCCGACTATGGCTTTTGTTGCCATCGGCTTCCAGCACGTTGTTGCGAATATGTTTCTTATTCCGGCGGCTATATTTGAAGGCCATTTCACTTGGGGCCAATACTTTACTAACTTTATTCCGGTCTGGCTGGGTAACTTGGTAGGAGGAGCAATATTCGTCGGTGCGGCTTATTATCTATCGTTCTTGCACAAAGCACCTTCAGCAGTTCAATCCGTGGACACCATGGCTCCGGCCAGTGTGAAGAAACACGCTTAATTAGTCCTCATATATGTAGAAACCATTGCTATCATTTGTTTAATGAGCACTCCTTAGAACATTTATTTCCAAGGCCTTCGGGTAAGTGGAGATGAAGTTTCTGAGGGGTGTTTTTTTCGTTTGGACATAAGAAAATTCGCCGTGCAGATCCGACTCGGGGGAACGAAATCGGGCTCACGGCGAATGAAAGAATAGGGAGTGTTTCATAGTTATGATTACCCTCACTATTCAAGATCGAATCAGCACATTTTCATACTCCGCCTTTACGGACGACTCCAGCATCTATAAAATATAAATATCTAGGGAAACGAGGGAGGACTGCGGTTATGAGCCAGAATGGGAACGGGATATTTCAGGCGGTGTGTCCGCTGGATTGCCCCGATACATGTGGACTTTTAGTGCATAAGCAAGCTGGGAAGATTATAAAAGTAGAAGGTAATCCGCAGCATCCGGTAACCCAGGGAGCTATTTGCAATAAGGTGCGGCATATGGCTGAGCGGGTTCAGCATCCCGAACGGCTGATGCATCCGCTTAGACGTGTGGGTCCCAAAGGGGAAGGCTCGTTTGAAATTATTAGCTGGGAGGAAGCGATCCGTGAGATTGCTGGCAAGTTCAATCAATTGTCAGCGGATTATGGAGCGGAGAGTATTCTACCTTACAGCTTCTATGGGAATATGGGCGTACTCAGTGTAGACGGAATGGATCGGCGGTTCTTTAATGCGCTCGGGTCAAGTCGTTTGCAGCAGACGATCTGCAGTGCGGCAGGCACCGTTGGCTGGAATTATACGATGGGCTTCAACGGGGGCACAAGTCCCGAAGATACGGTAAATGCTGATGTGATCATTATTTGGGGTGGGAATATTGTCAGTACCAATATGCACCAGGTCGTCTTGGCTGAGAAGGCCCGCAAGCGCGGTGCTCAGGTTATCGTTATCGACGTGCACCGCAATAAGACGGCACAATGGGGTGACTGGTTCCTGCCGTTGTACCCAGGGACGGATACGGCGCTGGCGCTGGGTCTGATGCATATTCTGTTTCGGGACGGTCTGACCGATGAGTCGTTCATGGAAAGGTATACCGTGGGTCATCAGGAGCTGCGGGAGCATGTTGGAGCTTATCCTCCTGAGGTAGTCTCGGAAATTACGGGTATTCCTGCTGCAGATATTGAGAAGCTGGCTAAGCTGTATGGAGAGGCCGCCATTTCGCATATTCATATTGGCAACGGGCTGCAGCATCACGACAACGGCGGGATGAACGTGCGGACCATTGCCTGTCTGCCTGCGCTGACCGGACAATGGCAGAAGATCGGCGGCGGTGCGTATAAGTCTAATAGTGGTTATACTTCCATAAATTCACGCGCATTGACCCGCCCGGATTTGCGTCCGGATGCAAAGGTGCGCAGCATTAATATGAATAGGATTGGCGAAGCGCTGGAAATGACGGAACGACCGGTGAAGGCCGTATTCGTCTATTGCAGCAATCCAGTCGTTGTCGCTCCGGATGCGGAGCGGGTACGAATGGGCTTTGCTCGTGAGGACCTGTTCACGGTGGTTCATGATTTGTTTATGACGGATACGGCGCGGTATGCAGATATTGTACTGCCGGCGACTTCCTCTTTTGAGAATACGGATATCTTCGGCTCGTATTGGCATCATTACATTCAGTTGCAAGAGCCTATTATGGAGGCGCCTGGAGAATGTAAGAGCAACGCGGAGCTGTTCTCACTGCTGGGCCAAGCCATGGGCTTTGATTCGGAAATCTTCAGCCAGTCTGAGCATGAGATGATCCGGGAAGCGCTGGACTATCCGCGCAATCCGTATTTAAACGGTGTGACACTGGAACGACTGATGGACGAGCGCTACGTGAAGCTGGATATGACGCCTAAGGAATCGTTCCTGGATCGACTGCCTACCGAGTCAGGCAAGATCGAACTGTACTCCAAATCGATGGAGCGGGTAGGCTTACCTCCGCTGCCTACCTACACACCGCTGAAGGAAGGTTATGATGGGGTACGGAGACCGGAGGTGGGAACTCTCTATCCACTGATGTTCATCTCTCCACCGAATCATAATTTCTTGAACTCGACCTTCTCTAACCTGGAGAAGCATCAGAAGTTGGAAAAGGGTCCCCTGCTGCAGATTCATCCAGAGGATGCGGCAGTACGGGGCATAACCGATGGCGATGAGGTTACTCTATTCAATGACCGTGGTATCGTAGAGCTTGCGGCTATGGTGACAGACAAAATGCTGCCCGGCACCGTTATCAGTCAGGGGCTGTGGTGGGAAGGAAAAGGTCGCAGGCAAAGAGTGAATGTACTGACTCCGGACCGGCTTAGCGATATGGGGAACGGAGCCACCTTTTTCTCAACGACAGTGGAAGTGAAACGACGGTAGTATTGCGTATTAATGCGATAAAGCGTCAATGTACAGGCTTGCCCTGAGCTCTGTTATCGGATAATACTGGATGGGATTAATGACATATATATAACAGGGGATGTACACTACCAATGAAGTTTTTAGATGCTTATCCTAAAGAAGTAAAAGTATTTCTGATTGCCAGTCTTATAAATGCAATAGGTAGTGCGATCATGTGGCCGCTGGTGACGATGTATGTATTTGACGAGCTTGGCCGCAGCATGAAAGATGCCGCACTCATTATCGTTATCCAATCTATTGGCGGAATTGCAGGCCAATTGCTCGGCGGTTCTCTTTATCATAAAATAGGCGTAAATAAGCTGATTGTTGGAGCGTTGGCGATGAATGCGCTGGCCCTGTTCACTTTACCGGCCGCAAGCACCAACTGGACCTTATTCATGGCAATGATGGGACTGGTAGGATTATTTAACTCACTTTCGCTGCCGGCCATACAGGCGTTCATCGGCTTCCGATTCAGGGAGCAGCGCGGTGAACTATTCAATGTTATTTATGTCGCCAATAATATAGGAGTAGCTATCGGCACAGCGCTCAGCGGGTTCCTGGCGGACTTCTCCTATATGCTGAGTTTTGTGCTGAATGGCGTGTCCTCGGCTGTATTTGCGGTTTTTTTCTTTGTTTATTTGCGCAAGGTTGGTACAGGTTCTCCATCGGAGCCGACGGATCACATAAAGGTCCATCCACGTGCTCAGTCCAATTGGAAGCTGATGGGTCATACACGTATTTATTTGTATATGGCTATTGGCTCACTCTTTCTGCTGATCGGTAATTCCATCTGGAATACGGGTGTATCGCCGTTTATTATTTCCGAGGGCTGGCCCAAAAAAATCTATGGTTTTCTCTGGACGCTAAACGGCGTGCTTATCTTCGTAGCGCAGCCACTCGTTAGCTTGATTAAACGCTGGTTCGCATCAACATCAACGGCCCAAATGACAGCTAGTGCTGTATTTTACTTTAGCGGCTACGCCGTTATCCTATTGCTGCCGAGTTACCCCGGTCTGCTGCTGGCGATGGTGCTGACTACGCTGGGCGAAATGCTGATCTCGCCAGCTATGCCTTCTTTTATTTCGGATCATGCCGACCGCAGCGCTCCATTCTACCTCGGCCTAACTGGTGGGATTGGCGCCTTCGGCCGTGTAATTGGACCTTATTTCATGGGCAGTCTGTATGATAGTGGAGGATTAGCCCCTACAGCGTGGCTGGCCTGCGCAATGGCAGTGCTGTCCGTAGGATTCTTCATTTTGCATGCGTTTGTTAACCGGCGAGGTCGTAAAGCTTGGACTAATAGTATGGAACAATCTGCTTAGAATGATTTAAGCAGTAACGCAAGGGGTGCAATAAGGAATGCAACACATTAATAGAGATACACTGGAGATTAGACCTTCTGAATTCAAGGATGCTCGTGAACTGATTACACTGGACAATATGATCTGGACGGAGGAGACTACTCCAGGTCCTTTAATGTGGCGTTCACGTGAGGATTATCTGCTGCACGCTCCCCCGGGTTCTCAGCTCGTGGCTGTGCAGGAGGACCAGCTCTGTGGGTATGTCGGCTTTGGCTGTCCCAGTGGAATGGTGAGCAATAGACATGTCTGCGAGGTTAATATTGCCGTTCATCCGCGCTGCCAGCGTGCGGGCATTGGGCAGCAGCTGATGGTAGCGATCAAACAGCATGCCGCGAACAACGGAATTCGCAAGCTTCGTCTGCGCGTTTTATCCTGTAATACGCCGGCACTCTCTTTCTACCGAAAATGCGGATTTCAGGAAGAGGGGCGTTTGCGGGAGGAATTTTATCTGGGCGGTCGTTATGTGGATGAGGTATTTATGAGCTGTATGCTGACAGGAGGTCAGGAACATGGAAATCATCTCGCTTAATTTGGGTCAGCCGATAACGGTTGACTATCGCGGCAAGCCTGTGGAGACAGGAATTTATAAAATGCCCGTGGAAGGATCGGTACAGCTGTATAGCAACGGCTTCGACGGTGATGGACAGGCGGATCTGGTGAATCATGGCGGCCCTGACAAAGCAGTTTGTATGTACCCTATTGAGCATTATCCGTATTGGGAGAAATACTTAGGCAAGAAGCTGGAATTCTCCGCCTTCGGTGAGAATATAACGACAAGCGGGCTGTTGGAGACAGAGGTCAACATTGGAGACATATTTGAAATAGGGACAACACTGCTACAGGTGAGTCAGCCACGTTATCCTTGCTTCAAGCTCTCGCAAAAGCACGGTCCGGTTGATATGCCTGCTCAGGTGCTGCAAACGGGGTATAGTGGTTTCTACTTTCGCGTGTTGCGTGAAGGCAAGCTCTCTGCCGGAGACGTTATCCTAAAGAAGGAGAGCGGAGCGGGCGGTATAGCGGTGTCACGGGTATTGCATTCCATGGAGGTTGGACGTACAGACAAGACGGATTTGGCCGAGCTGTTGGAGCTAGAGAGTCTGGCTGAAGGAATCCGCACGAAGTTCCGCAATTGGCTGAGCTAGCGGAGAGCTTGGTTTAACGAAGCAACATTGAAACGTGGTCAAATTGATCATGATCCGGCAAAACAACCCTGGCGACATATCTACCCGCCAGGGTTGTTTCACTCTTATGTCCGTGAGTTCAAGGCTGGAGGCCTCAGCTCAGCAGTTTCCATTCGCTGCGCAGCAAGCCATACACAGCATGATTCACATAACCGGCAGGCAGCTTCTCCGCCTGTCGGACAATACCTTCGAGTACGAACCCCAGCCGCTCGGGAATGGCTCGGCTGGAGGGATTGCTGGTGGCGCAACGAATTTCCACACGGTTCAGCTCTAATTCCAGCAGTGCGTAGTCCACAAGAACCCGGCAGGCACTGGTCATATAGCCTTTTCCTTCATAACCCTCACCCAGCCAGTAGCCGATGCCAACAGAACGGTTGCTCCAGTCGATTTCGTGATACCCGACAATGCCGGCAAGCTCGCCGCGGACCCACAGTCCAGCGGTAAAGCCACCGTTGTCAGCGCCTTGCTTAATCGCATTTTTGACAAAGCTGACGATGTGGGTCTGCTCCGTAACGGCATCTACCCAAGGCAGCCATTGCCGCAGTCGAATCCGCGAGCGCTGCACCAGCGCGAACATTTGACGGGTATGCTCCAGCACCAGTGGCTTAAGCATAAGCTCTTCATCAATGAGATAATTGAACAAGCAGCAGCCTCCTTCAGCGGCATAAGACTGGTTGTGCTTACTTGCGCTTCTTCCATTCCAGTGCGTAAATATCTTCCTCCAACGATTGCATTCGCTGTCCTACAAGGGTGCGGCAATCGCCTAACGCTCCATTATAAATGGAGGGTCCGAGTTCATTTAAGAAGAACTCCAGCAGGCTGTCCGCTGCCAGGTGGCCTATGGTTTCTCCGCGTTCGGTCTCGAAGTAGGTGCGGATGTTCTCTACAATGTTTTCCCGCTGCTCCTTAGGCAGTTTAATTAACTTCACGGCTCTAAAGTCTCCCCTTTTGTGCAGATAAAAGCTAAAAGTTCTTATGTTCTTCATGCTACTCCATCGCCGGGAGAGAAGTCAAAAGATAGGGTGTTTAACTTGGGATAGGTGGTTGGCCTGTGTCCGCTTTTATTGAACAATCGCTGTTTAACAGGTATATTAGTAGGAAACATGTTTATACAAGAAAAGTGATGTAATATTCCAGAACGAAAGGTTGATAACTGTGGAGAACCGTAGCACCCCCTCCAATTTCATTAAGAATGTCATTACCGAAGATCTACGCTCGGGTAAAGTTAAGGAAGTTGTTACCCGCTTTCCACCAGAGCCGAACGGTTATTTACATATCGGACATGCCAAGGCGATTTGGATTAACTTTACACTGGCTGCTGAGTTTGGTGGGAAGACAAACCTGAGATTCGACGACACCAATCCAGCTAAAGAGGACACGGAATATGTGAATTCCATTCAAGAAGATGTGAAGTGGCTAGGCTACGAATGGGATGAGCTGCGCTTTGCCTCCGATTATTTCGAAGAGATGTACAAGCGGGCTGAGCTGTTGGTAACCAAAGGCAAAGCTTATGTAGATGATCTTAGTGCCGACGAAATCCGTCAACTGCGGGGAACGCTGACGCAGCCAGGTCAGAACAGCCCGCATCGCGAACGCAGCATCGAGGAGAATCTGGATTTATTCCGGCGTATGCAAGCAGGTGATTTCAAGGACGGCGAGAAGGTGCTTCGCGCCAAGATCGATATGTCTTCCCCCAATATTAACCTGCGGGACCCGGTTCTTTACCGTATTTCTCATACGCATCATCATAATACAGGCGATAAGTGGTGTATCTATCCCATGTATGCCTTTGCTCATCCGTTGGAGGATGCCATCGAAGGTGTGACCCATTCTCTCTGTTCGCTGGAGTTCGAGGACCAACGGCCGTTCTATGATTGGGTTGTAGCGGAATGTGAGATGCCATCCGTGCCGCATCAATATGAATTTGGACGTCTTAATGTAGCTCAGACGATGACCAGCAAGCGCAAGCTGAAGTTGCTGGTGGACGAGGGACATGTGGACGGTTGGGATGATCCGCGTATGCCAACGATTTCCGGCCTGCGTCGCCGCGGCTATACCCCGGAAGCTATTCGCAGCTTTGTCTACGAGGCCGGCATCTCCAAAAGCCAGGGTCTAGTGGACTTGCAAATGCTGGAGCACTTTATCCGTGAAGATCTTAAGCTTACCGTACCGCGTACTATGGCTGTGCTGCGTCCGCTCAAGGTCGTTATCACGAACTATCCCGAGGGCCAAACCGAAATGTTTGAAGTGGAAAACAACATTGAGAATGAAGAAATGGGCACCCGCCAGGTTCTGTTCTCACGTGAGCTTTACATTGAACGCGACGACTTCATGGAGAATCCAGCGCACAAATATTTCCGGTTGTTCCCCGGCAATGAAGTACGTCTGAAGAATGCCTACTTCATCAAATGCAATGAGTTCATCAAAGACGAGCACGGTGAGGTTGTCGAGCTGCATTGCACGTATGACCCGGAAACCAAAAGCGGCAGTGGCTTTACAGGTCGCAAAGTGAAGGGGACGTTGCACTGGGTAGAAGCAAGTCAGGCTGTACCTGCAGAGTTCCGTCTGTACGAGCCGCTGATCTCTGCTGAGGCACCGGATGAGGTAGTAGTGGATCTGGAAGGTCTGGATGCTCCTGTTGAGAAGGCAGAGCCAAGTTTCCTCGATCAGATCAACCCGAAATCCATTGAAATTCTGCAAGGATTCGTAGAGCCAGCACTTAGTGAAAGTGTGGCGCAGGATAAATATCAATTTTTCCGGCATGGCTATTTCAATGTGGACAGCAAGTATTCCGCTCCAGGCCATCTTGTATTCAATCTCGTAGTTCCACTGAAAAGCTCATTTCAGCCGCCTAAGCAAGGCTAATCGGAGTAAGGTCAGTGTTCTGGGCGGACGCTCCGCGAACAGAACGTTGCTTCCAGCGGGAACCGTTTCGCAATAGACCAACAACAAAAACTAGCAAGTCCCCAATGACCGGAGACTTGCTAGTTTTTTAGCTTTATTTTATTAAGAAAGTTGACTTAGCTATAGCAGATGATCACAGCTCAGTATCCGCATGCTCTTCTTCAACCTCAGAAGGAGGGCGATACCCGCCGCGAATGACGAAGAGCCACATGGAGCCGAAACCAAGAGCACCTATCAGCGCTAGAAATACTCCAGACTGGTACATGCTTTGTGCACCGAGATTCTGAAACAGCCAGCCGCCAAGAACACCGCCAAGAATGCCGGATATCCCGCTCCAGGTTAGCGTGTAGAGGGCTTGTCCGGAAGAACGGTAAGCACGCGGGACCAGCAGCATCGTCAGTTGGGTACCGACATAGAAGAAGCCCCCGAACGTGATACAGTGCAGAATTTGAATAAGGGCAACCTGAAGTGCTGTTGTCGCATCAGCCATCAGCCACCAGCGCAGTGCGAATAAGGCACTAACGAACGCCAGCCAGCCTAGAAGCACCGAGATCTTACGTTTGAGGAACCGGTCACAGAGGATAAACACGCCTACTTCCAGAATGGAAGAGAGGAATACAGCGAGCCCGATCATTGATTTAGAGCCGCCAAGGTCTGTAATGTACAGCGACATAAATGTATTGTTCATCGTATTAGGAATAGAGACCAGAATGCCGAAGAGAATAAAGCATAGGAAAAATGGATTGTAGAAATTTCGACTGAACCCTTTAAACGGCAGTGGAGCCATTCCAATTGACTGGTCCAGCTTTGGCAGCGCAAGCAGGGCTATCATCGAGGCGCATAGCAGCGCTGTAAACAGATAAGACAATACAGACACTCCAGCCCAATCCAGTATTGGCCCGGCGATGACCGCAGTCAGCGCCCATCCCATTGAACCCCACAGCCGGAAAGAGCCGAAACGGTGAGTCGTGCCATTAATATAGCTTAGAATCATCGTATTGCTCTGGGCAAACAGAGGGCCTTGAAAGAAATAGAATAAAATAATGGAGACGTAGATCATCTCATATGTATTGGCCTGAAAAACAAGTTGGGATATCACAAGTGTTCCCGTCAGCATAAGCATTACGATTCGCCGAATATTTTGAGACCGGTCTGTCCATATGCCCCAGAATGGATTGGCAAAAATCGACACAAGCGCTCCTATGGACATTACACTGCCTATCTCCAGCTTGTTCATTCCGGCATCCTGCAGGTATAGTTGGAAGAAGCTGGTGAAGAGGACGATCGTACCATATACAAAAAAGTTGAACCATTTCAAAGACGTGAAAGAAGGTTGCTTATCAAGGTTTTCCCGCAAATTGGGCACTCCTTTCCAGCTAAATGCTTGGTAACAGCAGCGCGGCATTTAAGGCCGCTTCTATCACTGTAACACGTGTTGAAAGGGGATACAAACCAACTTTTGAGCGGTTTTCCAAATGTCTGGTAAAGAGGTGACTAAAGATGGAGATTACCGGAATCATTTTAGCTGGAGGGCGCTCAAAGCGGATGGGTACTGACAAAGCACTGCTGGAGTTTGGTGAAGTTTCCCTCATCGCACACATGGCAGCCCGCTTATCACAGGTAGCGGATACTGTCGTAATCGCTTGTGGTGAAGAGGAAAGGAAAGACTACCAGTTTCTTAGATTGCCCATGGTAATCGACCGTTATCCGGGTCTGGGTCCACTCGCGGGCCTACATGCCGCACTACGCATATCGCATACGGAATGGAGTGCGGCTGTAGCCTGTGATTTGCCCTTTGCAGGTGTAGAGCTTCTTAGTTATATGAAAGAGATTGCCTCAACTGAGTCATCTATTCAAGCGGTCGTTCCCGTGAATGCTGCAGGTAAAGCCCAGCCTCTGTTTGCTTTCTACCATAAAAGCGTCCTCCTAAGTCTGTGTGAATCGCTCGAGCAGAACCGATTGCGGGTGATGGAGTGGCTTGACAGCCTAGCGGTTCATTATGTTCAAGAGAAAGACTTCCCACGTAGTATCAGTGACAGAGGTCAAGGGATGGAGCTGCTTAATATGAATACACCTGCTGAATATCTTGCTGCTGTGAAGCTTGCCTCATTTTTTCTTAAGGGCGACCATGAAGTTTAATCAGGATTGTTGAATCGTTTAACTTCAGTTTACATAGCAGAGGTATTGTAGATTTATCGCAGGACAGAAGCAGTAAGGCTCCTGTCATTTATCCAAGAAGAAAAGGGGAACAATCATGAGCAGCACAACAACGAAGCGGGGGAAGGGAATGGCGATCAAGCCTTTCCTGACTTTGCTGAAGGATACCAAACCTTCCTATGGCCTGCTGGCTATAGCGATTGGTCTTAGCATAATATCAACATTGGTGGGACTGGTAATTCCGATGTTCACCAAGAATCTAGTGGATGGTTTCTCACTGGCCTCCATCAGTAAACTGCAGATTGTCGGAATAGTAGGGGCCTTTATTGCCCAGACCATTGCCGCTGGAGTCTCTATTTATTTGCTGAATTATGCCGGACAAAAAATGGTGGCCGGTTTGCGGGATCGGCTGTGGCGCAAGTTCCTTGTTCTCCCGGTAGCCTATTATAATGAGAATCGGACCGGGGAAAGCGTCAGCCGTATGACTAATGATACAGGGATCATTAAGACCTTGATTTCTGAGCACTTAGCCAGCCTATTTACAGGAGTAATCTCCATTGTGGGTTCGATTACCGTTTTGCTCTACTTGAACTGGAAAATGACCCTGGTCTTGTTCACCGTGCTTCCGCTCTCTGCACTGATTCTGGTACCGCTCGGACGGCAGATGTACAAGATCTCAAAGGGGATGCAGGACGAAACGGCCTCTTTTACCGCGACACTGAGCGGAGTATTGTCAGAGATTAGATTGGTGAAATCCTCCGGGGCAGAAGATCGTGAATATGTAGCCGGCAAGACCGGAATTATGAACCTGCTCTCCTTCGGTATCCGTGAGGGCAAGATCAGCGCAATGATCAGCCCATTAGTTTCGTTCGTGTTTATGCTGCTGCTGGTTGTCATTATCGGCTATGGTGGGATGCAGGTATCTGCCGGTGTTTTGACAGCGGGGGAACTGGTGGCTTTTATTCTATATCTGATTCAGATTATTATGCCGCTTACGCAATTGACGACGTTTTTCACGCAAATGCAGAAGGCCAAGGGGGCGTCTGAGCGTATTATTGAAACACTGGCTGAGGCTGAGGAAATCTATGAAGGAGAAGAGGAAGCGAGTGGTACAGAGGGTCCGATCACGGTAGAAGACTTGAGCTTCGGCTACAAGAACGGCGAGAATGTGCTGAGCAATGTGAGCTTCCGTATGCATCCAGGCGAGGTGACAGCTATTGTAGGACCAAGTGGAGGCGGCAAAACAACCTTATTTTCCCTGCTGGAGCGCTTCTATGAGCCGCAGACGGGTATGATCAGACTGGGTGAGAAGCCGGTATCCACGTTCTCGCTGCGTTCGTGGCGTAACCTGATCGGCTACGTATCCCAGGAGAGTCCTCTGCTGGCAGGTACGATTGCCGAGAATCTCAGCTATGGGCTGGAACGGGAAATCAGCAGCGATGAAATGCGCAGCGCAGCAGCAATGGCTTATGCGGATGGCTTTATCGACGAGCTGCCGGATGGATATAATACCGATGTCGGAGAACGTGGCGTGAAGCTGTCTGGCGGACAGCGGCAACGGATTGCGATTGCCAGAGCGCTGCTGCGAAATCCGCGGATTCTAATGCTTGATGAGGCGACTTCCAGCCTGGACAGTCAATCGGAAGCTGTGGTGCAAAAGGCGCTCTCCAATCTGATGGAGGGCCGGACAACGATCGTGATTGCCCATCGCCTGGCGACAGTCGTGAATGCAGACCAGATTATTTTTATGGAAAAAGGCCGGATCACCGGCACGGGAACACATGCGGAGCTGCTGCAGACTCATGAGCTTTATAAGGAATTTGCCACCCAGCAGTTGCAGCTGAATACACCAGAGATTCTCGCTGGCAGTGAAGAGGAGGTTGCGGTAGCAGATGACAAGAATACTGGTAGTGGACGACGATCCGCACATTCGCGAATTGGTGGAAGTCTTTCTGAGGGCTGAGGGGATAGATGAGGTATATGGGGCTTCCGATGGCTTGGAGGCTCTACATTATCTTGAAAGTGCCAGTGTAGACATGGCTATTCTCGATGTGATGATGCCGAATATGGATGGTTGGGAACTGTGCCGACGCTTGCGGAAAAGCTACGATTTTCCGATTCTGATGCTGACCGCTAAAGGTGAGGCCACACAAATTGTAAAAGGCTTTGAGCTGGGCACGGATGATTATCTGGTGAAGCCTTTTGAGCCGACGGTGCTTATTGCCAGGGTTAAGGCGTTGCTCAAGCGCTACCAGATTTCGGCCGCACAAAGTGTGACCATTGGCCATTTGCACATGAACCGCAAGACGTATGAGGCGTCCTCTGAACATGGTGAGATTACACTGCCGCTCAAGGAGTATGAGCTTCTGTTCAAGCTCGGCAGCTATCCGGGACAGACATTAACAAGAGACCGGCTGATTGAAGAGATCTGGGGTTATGATTTCGAAGGTAATGAGCGGACGCTGGATGTGCATATTAACCGCCTGCGTGAACGCTTTCCCCGGGAGAAGTATGGATTCGCCATCCGTACGATCCGCGGGTTGGGTTACCGGCTGGAGGGGGATATTGGGTGAAAAGGTTCAGACTGATTGCCAAGATTTTATTGGGTATATTGGGAGTTTCAACAGTGATTGCGGCCGCTTGGACGGGGGCCTATTTCGCGTCTAAACTGATTTTCCACAGCTTTGGAACACCGTCTACGGAATATGTATCACAGCTGATTCTTATGCTGCTTCAGCTTGTGATTCTTTTTTGCTTGATGGCGATCATCGGCTCTGCTACCATCGGAAAAGAGAGAGGCTTCTATACTCCAATAATTACCGCGATCCGGCAAATTTCCAAGGGCGATTTCAAAGTGGTATTGGATAATGATAGAAGATATGGTCAGTTTACCGGAATCGTGGAGGGGATCAATGAAATGGCCAGTGAGTTAAGCCGGATGGAGTCGATGCGCCAGGACTTTATCTCCAATGTATCGCACGAGATTCAATCGCCGCTAACTTCCATTCGCGGATTCGCACAGGCACTGCGCAATGAGAGCTTGAGTTCCGGCAGCAGGAGGCATTATCTTGATATCATTGAAGCGGAAAGTACCCGTCTATCGGGTTTAAGTGAGAATCTGCTGAAGCTGTCGGCACTGGAAGCTGACAGCTTTCCGTTCGAGCGCAAGGCCTACCGTCTGGACAAGCAACTGCGGGAGATGATTCTGGTCGCCGAGCCGCAGTGGCTCGGAAAAACTATAGAAGTCGAGGCAGAGCTGGAAGAGATCCATGTTTACGCGGTGGAGGATCTGATGAGCCAGGTCTGGACCAATCTGCTGCACAACAGCATCAAATTCACCCCGGAGGGTGGCTGTATCCATATTCGGTTGTACTCCTTGGAGAAGACGATTGAGGTGGAGATCAAGGATAGCGGCATAGGGATTGCTGAAGAGGAACTGCCCCGTATCTTCGAACGCTTCTACAAGGTGGACCAGGCCAGAACAGCCAGTGAGGGCGGCAGCGGGCTTGGTTTGTCACTCGTGAAGAAGATTGTTGAAATTCATGAAGGAAACGTAGCTGTAAGGAGTCGTCCCGGTGAAGGAACGGTATTTGTGGTGAGCCTGCCGCTGCAGATGACATAGTTCGCCATTTACGCTCAGGGGTTCCCCTCGTTACTTAACAGGGGCAGTAAGTCCCTTCTCCAACAGGTACCATAATCCGTTGAATTCCTGCTCGATGTCTGTACTCAACCACTGATAGGCATGAGCGGGGTGGTGGAAACGGGCAGTCGCATTAAAAATAGAACGTGCCAGGATTTCGGTCTGAATCGTTGTATGAATGAGATTAGCCGCAACACCTCTAGCGATAAGGGTACTCATCTGCTCAACAATGCGCCCTATATGGGCGTCAATGAGATCAGCGGATTCTGCGGTGACGTCCGCATACATCTTGAACATCTCAGGGTCCTGCTCCGCGTATAGATGTTTCAGCTCTATTAGTTTTAGTATATAACTCTTCAGTTGCTCCACAGGACTCTCCGCTATGAGATTTACTATTTCTGTAAGGGGAACGAGGATACTATCCTCCAGCCACCTATCCGTTACAGCCTCTCTTAAAATCGCTTTGCTCGGAAAATGCCTGTACAGAGTGCCATGACTGACTCCCAGCAGCTTGGCCACATCGGTTACAGATGTCTTGTCAGGGCCGAACCGGCGCAGGGTTTGTTCAGCAGCATCCAATATTTCAGTTTTACTCAAAAACGTACTTGGTTTGGTCATAATTTTCACTCCTCTCTGTAATTATAGCTTAGCATAAGCATTGAAAAAATGACAACAATTATTATTTGTCATTTGATTTGTTCTTTTAGTATAGCGGACAGAGTAATCAGTCCCGACTCCAGCTCAGAGAGCGGTGCATACGCATAAGAAAGCCGCAGGTGCCTGCTATCGCGACGATCGTAGAGATCGCCTGTGTTGAGCAGCAGTCCTGCTTGCAGTGCCTTTTTGAATAATTGCTGCAGCGGTATTGGCTTGTGGAAGGATAGCCAAATATAGAAGCCTCCCGCCGGGTGATTCCACGAAGCCAGGTCATTAAAATGAGTGCGAAGGATATCCAGTACAGCAGATCTTCTCTTTCGCAGTTCCTGGCGTAAGGTATGACTGTGCAGTTCATGATAACCGCTCTCCAACCATTTTGCGGCAGCGAGCTGCGATAGAGAGCTTGCACCATAATCACTCTGCATCTTGATGTCGGCCAGCCGCCGAACCACTGGCTCGGGACCGACTACCCAACCAATGCGCAGTCCTGGACTGGCTGATTTAGACAGCGTGCCGAGATAAAGAACACGGCCTTCGTTGTCCAATGCTTTTAGCGGCAAGGGTGGTGGAGTATCCAGCCATAATTCCTGATAGGCAGCATCTTCGAGGATGGGCAGTCCAAGGCTGCTGGTGACTGTCATCAGCTCCTGTCGGCGTCCTGCATCCATCAGAATTCCAGTAGGGTTGTGAAAGGTAGGAATGCTGTAGAGCATGGCGGCAGCGCTCCGCTGTACTTCAGGTGTAATGGTCTCTGTAAGCACTCCATGTTCATCCATGGGCAGACCGCTAAATTTCACGCCTGCAGATTGAAACGAATGAATGGAGTACAGATAGGAAGGTTTCTCCAATAGAATCGTTGAACCGCGTGGCAGCAGCCCCAGAGCAATCAGTTGCAGGCCCTGCAGTGAGCCGGAGGTGATCAGAATGGAATCAGGTTCTGCATCAATCCCTATTTTGGACAAGTGGTGGCTTATAGCTGTTCGCAACTGAAGGCTGCCAAGCGGTTCTTCATAAGATAGCGGCAGATGTGGCTGCTGTGATAGATCAGCCAGAATGCTCTGCATCATGGCATTAGGCAGCAGCTCAGGGGCCAGTTCACCGGTGCCAAGGCGGATCAGTCCGCGCTCATATTCCAAGCGGTTGATAGCCTGTATGGTGGGCAAATTGGGATAGTGTGTGCCTTCCTCGACATAATCATTCCAATTACCTGCCTGGCTTCCGATGTCATCAGACTTCGGTATTACGACGAGGGTTCCACCACCCCGCTTGCCCTCGATCAGACCCAAAGCCGTTAGCTGCCCCAGTGCAGTTACGATTGTACTGCGGTTGACTCCAAACTGTCTGGCGAGCTCACGCTGTGACGCGAGACGCATCCCTGTGGGCCAAGCGCCACTCCTGATCTTGCCCAAGAAGTAAGCGGAGATTTGGGCATGGAGTGGCAGCGGCGAAGAATGATCTAGCTTCCAGTTTTCTGTAGTAGAGGTGGAGGGAACAGACACAGCATGAACTCCTTTTTTTGCTTTGAGTATATCATGATTTGCTTGCTAATCTTTAGCTTGGTTGGGTATGCTGCGATCATTTGGATGGTTACGAATGCTAGCCTGGAAAGTACTATCAGTGTTACGGCCATAGGTAGTGACCCGGCTGGTAAAGCAGATGTACATAGAATGCGTAGAGGAGCACCAAATATGATCGTAGCCATCATACATGGAGTTATATTGGCCTTGGGACTTATTTTACCGCTGGGTGTGCAAAATATATTCGTATTTAATCAGGGAGCCTTACACCCCAAATTCCGCAGCGTGCTGCCGGTTATTCTGACCGCCGCTATATGCGATACGCTGCTTATTGCCGCCGCTGTGGGTGGTGTTTCGCTGGTTATCATTTCAGTGAGTTGGGTTAGGCCTGTTGTTTATGGGGCAGGGATTCTGTTTCTAGCCTTTATGGGCTGGAAAATTTGGCGAAGTGTACCGGCAAAGAGAGAAACGAAGCTGCTTTCATTAAAAGGCCAAGTGGGATATGCGTTATCAGTATCACTGCTGAATCCGCATGCATTAATGGATACGGTAGGGGTTATCGGTACCAATTCCTTGCAATATGCAGGTGGGGAACGCTGGGCGTTCGCCGTTGCCACAGCAGGAGTTTCCTGGATTTGGTTCATCGGTCTTGCCGCGGCAGGAAGAGTGCTTGGGAAGGCTGATTCCTCTGGACGAGCTATTCGGCTGTTGAATGTTATTTCTGCATTGTTAATCTGGGGCATCGCGTTTTATATGGGCATTCAACTGTTGGGAAGCTTCTAGCCGTGATTGATTAGCATGAATTTGACAGTAATACGACAATTATAGGGAATGGACATAGAATGCTCACGGAAAGCGCTTTGAATGTTCGTTATAATTTTGAGTGTAGAATATTACTTTCACTTTTGCGAAGAGCACAGCTACGATCTCGGAATGCGTTGCGGCGACCATGGCTCTACAGGCGCGGCGCCCGAGCAAACCAATTGAGGAGGATTTGCAGAATGACCAATCAAACAGTTCCATTACTTGCCGTGCCAGAGGCGCTTAGCCGGTGGCTGGAAAGCCGGGGATTAATATACCAACTGCTAGTAGATTTCTTTGGAAGAAAACCAACACTTTCACTGGTTGCCCAGTGGAGCCGTAAAGCACAAATGGGAGTTGCGGCAGAAATGACTGAAGGTGGACGGGAGCTGAAACGCTACCTCTGCAGCCAGGAACCAGGTGAGCTGATGCACATCTGTGAGAAAGAGACGCTTGAATACAAGCGACTGATGAATGAGCGGGCCGCCATTATCCCGCGTGAAGCTGCCCACATGGGCTGTGCGGATGAATTCTGCAACGTGCTGTCCGATGTCTACGCTTCGGCAGGAATTGTCTTTAAGAAATGCAACGGTGATGAATCCGATGATCATATTGCCATTGAACTGGAATTCATGGCAGTGCTGCATGAACGTATGCTCTACAACAGTTTTTCCATTAGAAGTGCTATGGAACTGCTGGAAATTCAGGAAGCCTTTCTGGATGAGCATTTACTGAAGTGGACGCCCAAGTTCTGCGAAAGACTGAATGCTGCTACAGAAAGTCCATTGTATCTTGGACTCAGCCATATGCTTGCGGAATTTTTGCCTCAAGATCTGCAAATGCTGCGGATCTGGAAGGCTTCACTGGAGAGCAGCGCAACTACAATGGCCTAGTCAAGCTGTAGGTACTGCATGTACCGGGTTCTAATGGGTAACAAGACAAATAAAAGGCGCCTTCCCTAATCGGAAAGGCGCCTTTTGCTTGTTTTGTTATTCTTCTACCCGTTTGCTGCGGAATTTCATCAAGAATTCGTACACAACCGGTACAACAACTAGTGTCAGCAGCGTGGAGCTGATCAATCCGCCAATAACAGTTACACCAAGTCCTTTGGAGATGATTCCGGCACTGTTTTCAAGCCCCGTAACTAGCGGCAACAGAGCGCCTATAGTAGCCAGAGCTGTCATCAGAATGGGACGTAGACGGGTTCCCCCAGCTTCAAGCAACGCTTGACGAGTGGACAGCCCTTCTTTTTCCTTATGAATAACACGGTCGATTAACACGATCGCATTCGTAACGACGATACCAATTAGCATCAGCGCACCCATGAGGGAGGAGACATTCAGAGTTTCACCTGCCAGCAATAGAGCAACGAGTGCTCCGATCACGGTGAAGGGAAGCGAGAACAGAATGGCGAATGGCGCCAGCCCGCCACCAAAGGTAACGACAAGCACGAAATACACAATGGCGATAGCGGCGGCCATGGCAATGCCCAGTTGGCCAAAGGTATCGTTGATTTGCTCGGTCACACCACCGAAGGTAATGGTAACACCATCGGGCAGATCCATAGCATCAATCTTATCCTTTACACTATTCGAAGCACTGTTGACGTCAGTTGCTATAATCTCAGCAGTAACGTCCACCTTCATTTTACCGTCCATGCGAGTAATGGAGTCAGGGGAAGTCCCATTTTCGATGGTCGCAACTTCTCCAATAGGTACTGTAAAGCCTAAAGGTGAAGTCAGTGTAGCCTCTTCCATTTCCTGAATACTGCTGTACGTATCTTTATCAGTCTCGATGTACACATTATAGTTCTTGCCGTCCACGTCCACCTCGGTCAGAACAGGAAGTGCACCGGCAGGACTTAGCTTCATGGCAATTTGTCCAGCGGTTAAGCCGAGAGCACTAAGTTTCTCCTGATTCGCTACAATCGTGTATTGATCGTAAGATTCCTTGAGGCTGGTTTCTCCATCTTTAAAATTGGCTTTGTCGGCCTGGACGATCCCGGCGATCTCATCGGCAACCGGCTTCATCTGCTCCAGAGTGTCACCGAAGATATTTACGGTTAGTGTACTGCCGCCAAGTCCTCCACCGGACATGCCGGACAGATCACCCCACACGCCTTCAGGGACTTCTTTAGTCAAACCTTCGATCAACTTTTCTTTAACGGTATCAAAATCAGCAGTGTCACTATCATAAGCAACGTAGAACAGGCCTGAATTGCTGGAGCCTATTCCGAATGGGCTGCTGCCACCGATGGAATATTGCATTTTGTCTAAATGCTGTTGGGCCAGTATATATTTTTCAGCCTTCAGCCCCTGCTCCTTCACGTCTTCCAGCCGTTGTCCAGCTTTCGGGGAGTAGGTCAGTGTAATATTCTTCTCTTCTTGGGAAGGCAGGAAGCTGACACCGATCGGTTTGATCAGGAGCAAGCTGCCGGCAAGCAGAAGTACTGCCACCCCGAGCGTAACCAGCTTATGAGAGAGACACCAGTTCAGAATTCTTTGGTAGCCGACGGCCATTCTTCCAGGTTTTTCACTGTGAATCTTCTTGCTGTTCTTCAGTCCATTGCGGAACAGCGTGTGAGCCAATGCTGGAACCAGCGTAATTGCAACTACTAGTGAAGCCAGCAGAGCAAATACCATCGTGAGGGCAAACGGCAGGAATAGCTCACCCACCATACCGCTGACAAAAGCAAGTGGCAGGAACACGGCGATCGTTACAATGGTAGAGGACAGGATGGGCACGAACATTTCGCGTGTCGCCGCGCTAATCAATTCCCGGCCGCGCAGCTTCTCGCCGGATAGCGATAGCCGCCTGAATATATTCTCTATAACAACAATAGAGTCATCGACTACCCGCCCGATGGCTACGGTCATCGCCCCGAGCGTCATCATGTTAAGGGTAATATCCATTTGTCGCAAGCACAGAATAGCGATGAGGAGCGACAAGGGAATGGAGATGATTGAAATAATGGTAGAACGGATATTTCGCAGGAAGACCAATATAATAATAACAGCGAACAGGGCTCCAAAAGCTGCTTTGGACAGCATCGTGCTTACGGAATCCTCAATCGGCTTGCCTTGATCCAACAGTACTGTCAGGTCAAGTCCCTTATACTGCTGCTTCAGCTCCTCCGTCTTGTCCTTGACGCTGTTTACAACATCGACGGTGTTGGCATCATTGCCTTTGATGATTTGAATGCCGATGGATTCTTTACCGTTCGTGCGGGAGATGGACTCAGACTTTCCGGTAACCTCAATCGTTGCCAGCTCTCCCAGCTTAACGGTTGGTAGTCCCAGGTTAGCTGCCCCAGTGGCAGCTCCCGCAGCGGCGGTGGTAGGAGCGACGCCAGCGGCGCCAGTCCCTGCAGCTTTTGGCACAATCGGGATACTTACATTTTTAAGATCCTCAACCGTAGTGATGTTGCCATCCACGACCACGGCCTTCTGAGACTTCTCCATCTCGAACAGTCCAAGTGGAACGCGGATAGAGGAGCCTTGGACGATACCTTTAATGGTATCCTCTGTCAGTCCATACTCTTTCAGCTTGTCTTGGTCGAACTTGAGTGTGACTTCCTTGACGTATTGTCCAGCAATTTGCACGGAGGCTACGCCTTCAAGATCTTCCAGGGCAGGGCGAATATCATTCTCGGCAATTTTCGTCAGCGCTTCGAGGTCCTGAGAACCTTCATCGGACAGACTTAGCGAGAGAACGGGCAGTGAGCTTAGGCTGAAGCGGGTTATCGAAGGCTTCTGCACATTTTCTGGCAGAGTGACCTCATTCAATGCTTCGCGCACAGCAGCTGTTGCGTTATCTAGATTGGTACCATAAGCAAATTCAATTTGAATGCTGGAGGCATTCTCCAGTGAAGTGGAGGTCAGGGTCTTGACACCATCCACATTGCGCAGCTTCTGCTCCAGCGGTTTGCTGACATCATTAACGACGCCCTCTGGTGCAGCACCCGGATAAATTGTTGTAATGCTGAGATAGGGTATATTAATATTAGGTAAGGTCTCTTGCTTCATGGTCAGGCCGCTGTATAAACCGGCAAACACAATAATGATGGTCAGAAGCCAAATGGCGAATTTGTTTCTGAGCGAGAAATTAATTAAGCTTTTCATAAGTTACGTTTCTGCTCCTCTTAGACCTTCCGGATACGGAAGAGTCATCTTTTTTTGGGCTGGCATACGAAGCTCGCTATCCGTGTTGAAATCTCTATATAATATCCTGCTGAATCCGTCTGTTAGTGAAATGCACATAAGTTATGCGTATAAGGTGTAATCAGCTTCTGCAGCTCCTCCACTTCTTTGGCCAACTCAGGAAAGGTGCGCAGATTGGAAAGCATCCCTTGCATAATAGCTCTCCGGGGATGGGGAACTAGCATCTCTCCCTCCAAAATGGTGAGTGATTCCAGCATATCCTCCTTAGCTTGCGGCTGCAGGACAGTGGATGCGCTCAATAATTCCTTCATCTCTTTGATCAACTGAAGCGGATTCCTGCGCTTATTATCCTCGTGAACTTCCATCCAGCTCGACAGGATAGCAGAGGAGATGAGCGGGTCGGGATGGCGTGTGAGCAGACCCGACACAATCATATCCAATAGATCTACCAGATGATCAGCCATGCGGGCTATCGATATAGGACTCTCCTGATAAAACATAACACGCACATAGGAGCTGATCGTCCCATGAGCTATCAGGCACAAGTCACCGGTGTACGGCAGAATCTCTTTTCCATATAGGCTCTCCAGCTTGGCCTGGAACCAGTTGAATAGAGTTAAGTTGCTGTTGCGCAGCCATTCCGGCACCTCGGTTTGCTCTCTTCCGGACAGCTCCTGAATCTGCCGCTGAAGAAACTCTCGTAACTCATAGACGTGATGCAACAGGATTTCAATTTGATTGCGCAGCTTCTCTTGGGGGGTTCTCCGACTTTCCTGCTCCTCACGTAACAGGGGATCGCGAATCATCCGGAAGCAATATATGTAAATGCTGCGTTTTAGCTCTTCCTTGGATTTGAACACCAGATACAGACTGCCTTTGGAGATCCCACATAGCTCGGCAATCTCCTGCATGGAGGTGGAGGAGGAGCCTTTCACGGCGAATAATTGCATTGCTGTCTTGATAATCTGTTCTTTTTTGTCCACGCTTCGCTCAGCCACTACGCTACTAGCTCCTTTCTGACTATTGAGTTCTCTAATTGACTAGTAAGTCAAATCGATTATATTATATTATTTGTAGCATTACAAATCTCTCACAGAAGAGGTTACAGTTTTGACGCAATTCTATTTTGTAAGCTTTTCCGGTAGGAAGACAGAGCTTCTTCAGGTAATATATAATTGTGTCGATTACGTGAGGCTTGCTAGAAAGAGAAGGTAGGTTGGCAAATGAGAAGAGGATTACAGTCTACAGTCATTATTGGGGCTTTATTAGCATTTTATTACTTCGGGTTTGGGCTATTTGGCAGCACCGGAGGTACAATTATTAGTATTTTTTCTACATTAACGGTCATTTCCATTGGCTTGGCTATTTTTATGGAAAATCGTAATCCTTCGACGACGATGGCTTGGATTCTATTGCTTGCCCTAATTCCGGTACTGGGACTTGTTTTTTATTTCCTGTTCGGACAAAATGTGTTCAAACGTCGTAAGTACGACAAAAAAGCTCAGCGCGACCTGATGGCCTACGAACGGATCGAGAATGACGCGCTGCGCATGCATCAGGACTGGTCGATTTTTGATCCTTCACGCCAGAAGCTGCTCGGACTGGCTCAGAGATTGGCGCGTACGCCTATATCGTTTACTTCGGAGACTCGAATACTGACCAATGGGGAAGAGACTTTTGGCACTCTGCTGCTCGAATTGCGCCAGGCGCAGCATCATATTCATATGGAGTATTATATTTTCCGTGCGGATCATATCGGGACCCGTATTCAGCAAATTCTGATCGACAAGGCCCGTGCGGGTGTGGTCGTCCGATTTATGTATGATGCAGTCGGCAGCATTCAGCTTTCCAAAGCTTTTCTGAAGGAAATGAGTGATGCGGGGGTGCAGGTTGCAGCATACGGTAGCTCCAAATCCTTCTTCTCCTTTTTCTCCAGTCGTGTGAATTACCGGAATCACCGCAAGATTGTTGTTATTGATGGCGATGTTGGATTTATGGGTGGACTGAACGTGGGCGACGAGTATCTGAGCCGCAGCAAGACATACGGCTTCTGGCGGGACACGCATATGCTCGTTAGAGGCGAGGCAGTGCGTACGATGCAGATTATCTTTTTACAGGATTGGATGCATACAACGGGTGAAAAGATTCTGGAGCAGGATTATCTTTCACCACAGCTGCGGTTTATGTCAGGTGATGGAGCGGTGCAGATCATAGCGAGCGGACCGGATAATGAACGTCGGGCGCTCAAAAATATATTTTTCTCCATGATTACTTCTGCCGAGAAATCGGTGTGGATTGCCAGCCCCTATTTCATTCCGGATGAGGATATTCTAACGGCGATCAGAGTTGCGGCGATGTCCGGGCTTGATGTGCGCCTGTTATTTCCAGCCAAGCCGGATAAATGGATTCCGTTTCTGGCCTCACATTCCTATTTTCCGTCTCTGCTGGAAGCAGGCGTAAAGATTTATGAATACGAGAAGGGCTTTATTCATTCCAAGCTGCTGATTATCGATAGTGAAATAGCTACAATAGGTACGGCAAATATGGATATGCGCAGCTTCCACCTTAATTTCGAGGTCAATGCACTGCTGCTTAAGACAGAGAGTGTATCCCGGATTGTAGCTGATTTCGAGCGGGATTTATTGTCCACCAGCCAGATCGTGCATACGGAGTTCATGAACAAGCGTTTGATAGAAAGGCTGCTGGAATCAGGAGCCAGACTGATGTCACCGCTACTCTAACCCCAAATATAAAGCGCCTGCTTAAAGGCACAATAAACACCACTGGGAAAGGTTCCAGTGGTGTTTTATATGTCCTAAAATGTGGTGAAGCCCAAAGTGGTCTGCAGCCGGAATACCAGGTATTTAAGCCATGTCACATCACTTTGATAATCTTGTAGCGGTAGACTGTATTCGGCACCTTCATTGTTCCATAGCCGGCTGAAGTAGGCATTCATCTCGGCATAAAGCGGTTGATCTTGTTTCACTGCTACCCACAAATCGTTCTCCAGATTGTAATCATCCAGATTCCGTGTCGTAAAATTAGTGGAGCCGCCAAGAATAATGGAATTGCCGCTTGGTTTAGCAATGAAGAGCAGCTTGGGGTGGAACTGCTCCTTGGTCGTATTGTACCAGCGGATGGCAATCTTCCCTGCGGAACGTCGGTTCAGGTCCCAAGCTACCGGACGGTTCGGAATGCCGATTTTGTCCCGGCCAAAGGCGTTCTGGTTCGGGTCCAGTAGAAGATTGACTGTAGCACCACGGGCAGAGGCATCCAGTAGCGCATCGATGATGCTGTCATCGGCAAGATAGAACATGGCCATCCATACGGTATCTCCCTTCTGGGCAGCGCGGATTTCCTGCAGTGCATACTTGTATACTTTTCCCTCTGTCACATAGCGTACCTCCGCCTGTCCTTCTACTTCTTCTTTGTCTTCCTGCGTAAATACAGGTTCCTTGCTCAGCAGAGGACCTGCTCCGGATAAATTGGCTGCTGCCTGTTCCGTTTGTAGAATATCAGCCAGTATAGGACCCTGTACCTCAAGGGCAATATTGGAATGATAGGCACTGGCATCATGTACGTTCCCGGAGGAGATTAGTGCTGTCTTCTCACTGACAATCACTTTGCGGTGATTAGCCTTCACATTTAGCAGCTTCATATAGGAGCGTGCCGTGATATCAGGGCCATCGCTTGCCATAAGGTTCGGAATCCAGCCGGTTCCCGCTTGCCCGAACCACTGGATGAAGGTCCGCCATACGGCCGAGTAGGCAGGGGTAGAGTCGCGCAACGCATCAACGTCAGTCATAATGACGTTAATGCCCGCAGCCTTCATTTCCTCCAGAAGAGCATTGGGAGCGGAACCGTAATTAGTGTTTACCTCGTCTGTAATGAAGACAATGTCCATGTCTGGATAAGCTAATTTTTGCGCAATAAGCTTATCAGCTAGCGTTCGGCTGACTGGCGGAAACTGCTGGTCTTTATGAGTATAATCATTGAACAAAAACAGGTCGATCACCAGAAACTCCCTAGATTCCCCAATAATTTGTAGTATCCTCGTTAAAATCTGACTCTCCTGTTTCCCAGTGGGGCTGCCATCCGCATAAGTTAAGTCATGCCAGAAGGTCACATGATCCACTTGGTATAGAGGACTCTCGTAAGAAATCCCCGGAGGAAGAGGTTTATGTGTCTGATATATCATTACACCCGTTAGCCAAAGAATGAGCATAAGGATTAATCGTAAGATCCAGGTGCGGCGTCGGGAATGGTTTTTCTTGTTGTGCAATTTGGGTGGAATAGGGATGTGGCCTAGTTTCATGGAAGTCCTCCTGAATGTGTGTAGGAGCATATACCTCCACACGGTAGCTTATGGTTATGCTCGGGAATTTATCAACTTCTATATAACACCCATTAGTGAGAATTGAAGCAGCGGGGACCCCGGACTTACGTCGGATGACATTGTACTTAGGCTTATGTATAATGAGTGTAAATAATTTGTATAAGGTTTGAAACATTAAAGGTATATAGCGGCAATTGGGAAAGTGAGTGAGGTACAACGTGTACTCCATCAAACAAGTCGTCGAAATGCTGGAGATTCCATCGGTTACGTTAAGAGCGTGGGAAAGCAGATATCAGGCGGTGACCCCGGAGCGAACCGAGTCTGGATATAGGCTATACAGCCGTGATAATGTTGAAGATCTGCGCTGGTTGAAGGAGCAGATTGAGCAACAGGGCATAAGTATTTCGCACGCTGTTCGACTGTTGAAGGCACAGAAAGAGAAACATCTGGAGGACAATATTGCCGTTAGTGGAACTCCACAGGATGCCTTCGAGAAGATGAAAGAGCAAATTTACACCGCTCTGCTTGAATTCCAAGGGGAGCGGGCCAATGCGTTAATTGATTTTGGCTTCTCCATGTACGGCTACGAAGCGATGTTCCATCAGGTATTGGTGCCGGTTCTGATCAAGGTTGGGGATGCCTGGGAAGCAGGTACGGCGACTGTAGCGCAGGAGCATTATATGACCCATATGATTTCCAATCGATTTTATCAATTCTTCAATGTTTTTCCCGTTTATGCGCATTTGCCAAAGATGCTGGCGTTTTGCCCGGCTGGTGAGCATCATCAGGTTGGATTGCTGTTATTTTCACTCTTTTTACGAAAGAATGGAGTAGAGGTTATCTATCTCGGTGCCAATACACCTGAGGAAGGCATCCTGTCGATAGTAGAACAGCAAAAGCGTATAGGAGCGATTTGTCTGTCGGTTACAGATAAAGCTTTAGTTCCATACTGCGAGGGGCTCCTCCAGCGTCTAAAGGGAGCTTGTCCAGAAGCAGAGTTCATCGTGGGTGGTAAAGCTTACGAAGCTTTTCCTAATTCTATCGGTTCGCGTTTCATTATGAATGAGCCGCCGGAGCACTGGCAAGTATGGTTTGATAAAATATTTATTGGTATGAAGAGCAAGATTTAAAGGTCAACTAGCGTTGCTGAAGAGGGAATGAAGAGTCTGTAGTATCACTTAGTAGTGATGCTGGGGGCTCTTTTTTTGTGTGTTTAACGCAAGGTTAGAGAAGCCATAGTAATAACTAGCTATATTGGCCTCAGGCTTTGCTGAATGAGATAGCTATAGTTGGTCATTTACATAAGTACATAATAATTGTATAATGTTTGTAACGCGTTTGTATAATGTTTATAGATTTTGGGATTTAAGGGGGAGTAGGCTTGATCAGTACAAAGAGTGCCGCAAAGGTTGCTGTTGTTGGAGCTGGACCAGGTGGACTTGCCGCCGCTATGCTGCTTGCTGCAGAGGGATATGATGTTGAGGTTTATGAGAAGCAGGAAGTAGTGGGCGGGCGTTCGGGCGAGCTTCGACTGGGGAATTATACCTTTGACCGCGGGGCTACCTTTCTGATGATGCCGCATCTGCTGAGAGAGTTGTTTACTTCTGCAGGCCGCTCTATAGATGATTACGTTTCCTTGAAAGAGCTTGATCCGCTGTATTCACTGCATTTCGGCGACACCGTATTCAAACCTTCTACAAATCAGGACCAAACCGCGAACGAGGTGGAGAGGTTGTTTCCGGGTAACGGTGAAGGCTACCGTCGATTCATGGCTGATGAAGGAGATAAGCTGGACAGAGTGCAGCCTTTGCTACAACGTCCGTTTCAATCTCTTGGTGCTTATCTCAAAAAAGATGTTCTGCATGCCCTTCCTAAGCTGCATGCCACAGATACTGTGTACAATCGTCTTTCTAAATATTTCTCGGATGAACGCCTCCGGTTTGCCTTTGCCTTTCAGGCCAAATATTTGGGGATGTCGCCTTGGGAATGTCCGGGTACCTTTACGATTCTTTCCTACATGGAGCATCGTTACGGATTATATCATCCGATCGGCGGAATCAATCAGATCTTTCAGGCGATGGCGGATGTGCTGAAAGAGCATGGCGGAAGGGTTCATACCTCCTGCGGGGTGAAGCGTGTGCTGCTTCATAATGGCCAGGCAACGGGACTATTGCTCGATAATGGAGACAAGGTAGAAGCGGACTATGTTGTGATTGGTGCCGATTTCGGTTCAGCCATGACGGAGATGTTCGAGCCTGGAGTACTTAAGAAATATACGCCGAAAAAGGTAGCTAATAAACGATATTCATGCTCTACAGCAATGTTGTATCTGGGAGTGGATGGTGCCGTTGATCTCGGCCATCATTCCGTTCATTTCGCAGAGGATTATCGGCGCAATGTGGAAGAAATCACGAAATTAGGTACCTTGTCTGCGGACGCTTCGATTTATGTGCATAATCCGTCTGTTCTCGATCCAACGCTGGCACCAGCGGGCAAGTCTTCGCTGTATGTGCTAATGCCAGTTCCTAACCTGACTGCAGACATCGACTGGAAGCAGGAAAGCGCGCGGGTAGAGGAAGAAATGCTTGAGCGCTTGAAGCGTATTCCGGGACTCGCGAATTTATCTGGGCGGATCGAGGAGAAGCTGTTCTTCTCGCCGCTGGATTGGCAAGGCAAGCTGGACGTATATAACGGCGCGACGTTTAATCTGGCCCATAATCTCGGCCAGATGATGTATCTGCGGCCTCACAATACCTTTGAGGAGGCGCGGGGGATATGGTTGGTCGGGGGCGGAACGCATCCCGGCAGCGGGTTGCCGACGATCTTCGAGTCGGCCAAGATCAGTGTGCGGCTGCTGAAGGAGCATGACCGTGCAGCTCGTTCCAGAACGTTCAAGGCCGGAGTAGCCGGAACGGGGGCTTCACTGTGAGCCGGGTCGCCATCGTTGGTGGCGGAATCGGCGGGCTTACGGCAGCGCTGCTCCTTAGCCGCAGCGGGCAGGAAGTTACCCTGTACGAACGCGCTTCACAGGTCGGTGGGCGTGTAGCTTTTGAAGAGCATGGGTCTTACCGAATAGATCGTGGACCCACAATTGTGCTGCTGCCAGACATGTTGCGCAGCATCCTTGAGGAAGGGGGTCTGCCACCGGAAAGCGTAGAGCTGCTGCGCTGTGATCCACTTTACCGAGTTCACTTCAAGAGCGGCCGGACCTTAACCAAGGTAAATGGAATTCAGGAGCAGGCTGCAGAGATTGAACGGTGTTTTCCTGGTGAGGGTGAAGGATTTATCCGCTTTATGCATGATATGTCGATCTTATATCCACTAGGTAAAGCCTCTTTTCTTGAGCGGGGCTTTAAGAGCCGCAGAGAGTTCTTCAGTATTAGCAACCTGTCACTGATGGCCCGCCTACAAGCTTTTAAGAGTCTAAAAGACGCAGTGGGTCGCTATTTTCATAGTGAAGAGCTGAAGGACGCCTTCTCTCTACAAAGCTTATATATTGGCGGCGCTCCTTTCCGTACCCCCGGAATCTATACCATGCTTCCTTATGCGGAGCAGGCCTTCGGCATCTGGATGTTAAAGGGGGGTTACGGTGAACTGCCGCAGATTATGCTCCGGGAGCTGGAGCGCCGCGGAGTCACTATTCATACGCACACTGAAGTTCAATCTCTGCTCGTAGGTGGCGGACAATGCCGTGGTGTAGTCATCGAGGGAGAAGCCATTTCATATGATGCCGTGTTATATAACGGGGACTTTCCACATTTGGAAGGACTCCTGCCGCAGGGGATCATTAAGAAGGCTCGTAACTCGCAAAAAGCCAGCCAGCCGGCCAGCAAGTTTCTCCCCTCATCCGGTTGTCTGCTTATCTACGTGGCCGCCACCAAAAGATGGGAGGAATCGCTGGCACACCAGTTTTTTCTGCCTGATAGTCTGAATGACAGCCTGCGGGAGGTATTTGATCGGAATACCATTCCCGATAAACCCTCCTATTATGTCTTCAACCCGGCGGCGCTGGATGAGAGTGCTGCTCCGCCCGGAGAAAGTATATTGTACTTTCTTGTTCCTGTTCCTACTTCCCAAGGTATCGACTGGGATACTGCCGCGGGCCCGTTAGCCGACAAAGTGCTAGCGGATGCAGAGTCTCGCGGTTTCCCCGGACTTGCTGACAGCATGGTTTGGCGCAAAGTACGTACTCCAATGGACGCTAAGCAGGAAGGGATGTTCGGAGGAGGGAGCTTTGGGATTGCCCCAGTGCTGTCCCAGTCGGGCGTGTTCCGACCTCAGCCGAAGCCTTATACAATAGACGGTTTGTATGCCGCCGGCGCTTCTGTGCATCCCGGGGGTGGGGTGCCGATTGTAATGCAGGGAGCGAGACTGGCCGTCCATGAACTGATAAAGGAGCTGAGTATAAATGAAGGAAGACGTATTGCAAAAGTGTGAGGAAATGATCAGAATTGGGTCCTCTTCGTTTTACAGGGCATTTGACGGTCTGCCCAGCCCCCGCCGGGAGGCGGTTCATGTTATCTATGCCTTTTGCCGCATCATTGACGATAGTGTTGATGAGCCGGAAAAGTCGCCCTTCACCATCCATGAGCTCCGCAATCAGTTCCAGGACTTGGAGCAGACAGATGGACACTTTATCTGGCCTGCGCTGCGCTGGTTGTTCCGCAGCTTCCCGCAATTGGGGAAGGAACCGTTTCTATTGCAGATGGAAGGCCAGCTAACAGACCTTTCCTTCACCCATTATGAGACGATGGAGCAGCTCGAAACTTATTGTTATCTCGTAGCGGGTACCGTCGGAGAAATGCTGCTGCCTGTTCTTAGAGAGGACGGCAGCGAAGAAGCGCAGGCAGCAGGAATTGCCCTAGGGATAGGAATGCAGTTTGTGAATATCATTCGAGATGTGGGCGAAGATCTGGGACGTGGACGTAGATATCTTCCACTTGAGGTGATGAAGAAGCACGGGTATAGCCAGCAGGAACTGGAAAAGGGTGTAGTGAATAAGCCATTTATAGCTGTATTGCAAGAGCTTAAAGAAAATGCGCTATATTGGTTTGAAAAAGGGCTGGAAAATCTCGATACCTATCCTCCAGAAAGTGGTATGGCAGTAGAACTAGCAGCAGCTTTCTATGCAGGTATACTCGATGCAGTCGCTGCGAGTGATTATGATGTATTTCGCAGTCGGGCTTATGTCAGCGATGAGGCCAAACTGCAAATGTACCGGCGTACAGCTGCACGTTATGCTTCAGGGTTTAGCAGCAAAGGGAAGTCGGCGGCATTTTAATGATCAGGTATTTATTCTGGGTATGGTATTTTATCGGTGCGCTGCTCTTAATCGTGTTCAGCATACCGGAAAGCCTGCAATTTTCCAATGGCTTATTTCTTATTTTTTATGCAGCCTATGCTCTGGATTTAACGAAAAAGGGAATAGAGCAACCTTTCCTGTCCGACCAGTCAGTCAGCAGTTGGCGGGGTCTTCCAATCTGGCTATCCGCTATAGTGATTTGGTCGGGAGGCATGGGAGTAGAGTGGATTGGTGTTCATTCTGGCAGGTTGTTTGGCAGTTACGAATATTCTAATATTTTGGGACCCTTGTTATTTGGCGTCCCTGTCACTTTAGGATTTGCCTGGATAGCTGTAGTATGCGGTGCAGTCCTGATAAGTAATGATTTTGGCCTGTCGGGTGTCCGTTTGTCTTTGGTCCGGGCTCTTCAGACAGGCTTTTGGAGCGTTTTACTGGATCTGGTCCTTGATCCTGTTGCACATGCCAAAGGCTTTTGGCATTGGGGAAGCGGTGGGGGACTATATGGTGTTCCCTGGAGTAACTTTCTCGGCTGGTTTATCGTCAGTACAGCTTTGTCGCTTTCTTTGAAGACCTTTAAGATTTCCCGTCTCAGTGCGCGTCGGGGGACTCGGTTGTATCAGGCTATTCTAATCATGTTCGGACTTATGGCTGTGCGTGAGGGATTAACGCTCTGTGCTTGGATAGCGGGACTGGGAGTTTTACTGGCAGAAGGGAGTTTGTATTATGCTGGAAGCCGTCAGATCCAAAAACTTTGATAAGTTATTCTACCGTTACAATTACCATTATTTAATTCGTAGACATTTTCGTTATTTCGGAGTGGCCGGAGAGCTGCAGCCGCCTTCGATAGATGGCAGACCCCTGCTATACATTATGAATCACAGCTCCTGGTGGGACGGACTGCTCGCATACCATGCGGCTAGAACGCTGACGAATCGGGAGCACTATTTCATGATGGAGGAAGAGCAGCTGCGCAAGTATGCTTTTTTTCGCAAGTTGGGAGCGTATTCAATTAATCGGCATAGTACGGGAGACATCAGCACCTCACTGCGTTATACCACGAGACTACTCCGGGCTGGGGGTAGTGTGTGGATGTATCCAGAAGGTGAAATCCAACCCTTAGAGCATCGTCCAATGGTATTGAAGACGGGTGCTGGTCTTGTACTGCGACTGTGTCCGGAAGCGGTCGTTGTGCCGGTAACGTTGTATCATGGCTTATTTCGGCATTCCAAGCCGGAGGCGACACTGCTAGCTGGTGTTCCGCTTACCCATTCCTGGAAAGACATGAACCGTAACAGCATCGGGGAGGAGCTGCAGACTGTGCTGGAAGAACAATTGAATAACCACCGCCAATTGATTATCAATAATGGTGGGTTTATGCCTGAACAATTCCAACCTCTGATGAAGCAGGGTCGTTCTACCAATGAATGGTTTGATGCCGTACTTGGCAGGAGAAGACGATGATACTACTGCTGCAGATCATCAGCGTCTGTCTGTTGCTGCAACTGCTGTTTGCGCTATGGAACACTACACGGCTGCCGAGGCTTGGAGTGGTAGAGCGGGCTGTGCATCCAATTTCCGATAACCCTCTGATTCAAGAGGGATTTCCGCGTTTGTCCGTATTGATTCCGGCCCGTGACGAGGCGGATAATATTGTCGCTTGCCTGGCATCTGTGCTGGCCTGCCGAAGTGTGGGCTGGGAATTAGAGGTGCTAGTGCTGGATGACCGTTCCAGTGATGGAACTGGAGAACTTGCAGCCGCCACTGGAGATCAACGGGTTAAAGTGTTAGCCGGTCGAGAGCTGCCAGAGGGCTGGTTGGGCAAGTCCAATGCCTGCGTTCAGCTAGCGGAAGCAGCGAAGGGGACTTGGTTGCTCTTCTTGGACGCAGATATCAGACTCCGTCCGGAGGCGCTGGAAGCAGCTATGCTGACAGCTACTGCTCAAGGTGGCGGCTTGGTGACCGGCTTCCCCTGGCAGCTAACGAGGACATGGCTCGAAAAGCTGATTGTGCCGTTAATGAACTTCACCATCATCTGCCATCTGCCCATTCCACTGGTTCGCGGCGTAAGAGATCCCCGATTTGTAGCCGCGCATGGAGGATTTATGCTGATTCATCGGGACAGTTATTCACGTTGTGGAGGCCATGCTGACATTCGTGCCGAGCTTGTGGATGATATGGCTTTAGCCCGCGCAGTTAAGATTTCAGGAGATCCTGTGACACTGGCCAATGTTGTGGATTATACAGAAATGCGCATGTACCATAACGCAAAAGAGGTGTGGAATGGCTACCGCAAGAACATTTATGCCGGTCTGGGCCGCCGTCCTCTTTTGCTGCTGGGTGTATTAATTGTCTATACAATGCTATATGTACTGCCTGTTGTGCTGCTTATTTTGGCTTGTCTGACAAATCAGGGAACATTGGCATTATGGGCAATGCTTGCAGCTCTGCTAGGTATGGCTATCAAACGGACTAGTGATGCCTCTGCTAAACAAGCCGTTTGGTTGTGTCTGCTGGTATCCGTAAGCATGCTCGGCTTGAGCGTTATTGCGATCAGCTCTTGGCGGGGCGCTCAGTCCGGGCAAGGTTATGAATGGAAAGGGAGATGGTACCGTTGAAATCGAAAGCTGTGATTATCGGTGCCGGGTTCGGTGGACTGTCCTGTGCGGTAACTCTTGCCTCTAAAGGATGGGATGTAACTGTGCTGGAACGTCAGCATCATCCCGGCGGCAAGCTGCAGCGCATTGAGACTGGCGGGTATACCTTTGACCGTGGACCCAGCACCATTACAATGCCTCAGGTTTTTCGCTCGCTCTATGAGCTCGCTGGTGTCGCAATGGAGGATTATGTCCAGCTTTATGAACTCGAACCGCGCACACGCAATGTTTTTGCAGACGGAAGGGTGGTGGATTTGTCCCGCGATGCCAGATATATGAAGGAACAAATTGCTGCCTACAGTCCCTCCGATGCTGCCCGTTACACGGACTTTATGGCTGAAGCCGCTGTAATGTATCGCCTCAGTGAGAAACGGTTTCTTAACAAGCTGTTACTCTCCTGGCGGGATAAAGTTTCTCCGGCGCTTGTGCGTGACCTGCTCCGTGTACGGCCTTTTCTTAGCCTGCAGGCCCTGCTGTTGCGGTACTTCAGCCATCCACATACGCTCGCAATGCTGGGACGTTATGCTACTTATGTTGGATCATCGCCTTACCGTTCTCCTGCGATCTTTGCCATGTTGGGATATTTGGAGAGTGAAGAGGGCGTATTTGGTGTGAAGGGCGGTACATATAAGCTGGTGGAGGGTCTTGTGTCCCTGGCTGAAAAATTAGGTGTGAATATCGTAACAGATACGGAAGTAACAGCAATCTCGGTGGTGAATGGTGCGGTAGAAGGGGTGGAGACGGTAAAAGGTTTCTACGCAGCCAAAACGGTGATCGCTGGGGGCGATGTGCTTAGTATTAATCGGATGCTGCTGCCAGAGCGCAGTCGTCCAGCTATGAGCAACCGTAAAATCGCTGCTTATGAACCCTCTCTCTCAGGCCTGGTTACGCTCGCTGGCGTCCGGCAGAAGTATCCTGCACTGCTGCATCATACGGTATTTTTTCCGGAGCAATATGAGCCGGAGTTTAAGCATATTTTTGAACAGAAACGCCCTCCGCTGGACCCCACCGTGTATGTGTGTCACTCCGGTTATTCCGAGCCGGATATGGCTCCTGATGGTGGCAGCAATCTGTTCATACTCGCTAACGCGCCGTATGTGAATGAGGCCTGCGACTGGCGGGAAGAGACATCTACCTATGGAGCGAGAATCATATCAACACTTGCAGGACATGGTATTTCCGGTGTGGATCAAGGAGATGTTCTGCTGCATTACACGCCACAGGATATCGCCGATGATACGCTCTCGCATAAGGGAGCCATCTATGGGATTTCTTCGAACTCTGTTCGCCAGACCTTCTCTAGACCAGGCAACCGTTCCAGTGATGTATTAGGTCTTTGGTATGTAGGTGGCACCACACATCCCGGTGGCGGAACACCGATCGTATCATTGTCCGGACGGCTTGTAGGCGAACATATTGCCAATAAATCGTAGAGTGGAAGTAAACAAGCGATATCCTCTAATTGTAAATTCAGACACACGGATGTGTTATAATGAAGCGTATTGCGTAGAAAAATAGTATGGAGATGGGCCAAGAGCCAGTTACCGTACTTCAAATATAGGGTAAGGAACGGGAGGAAGATATCATGAATGATACGCCACAGGATGCCGTGCCGCAGGAAGTGAACGGGCAGCCTGGCGCGGATCATGGCGGTTCCTTGCTGCCAACCTCCAAGACAGGTGAGCGAAAGATTGAACATGTTCGACTCTGCCTGAATGAGGAAGTGGGCGGCAGCGGAATTACTACAGGTTTTGAGCACTACCGGTTCCGGCATAATGCTCTTCCAGAACTGGACTTTGACGATATCTCGCTGCGTACGGTCTTTCTGGAACGCCAGTTGCGCACACCGCTATTAATCAGTTCCATGACGGGTGGCAGTGCAGCTACCGGGGCCATCAATGCCCGGCTGGCCGAAGCTGCTGAACGGCGGGGCTGGGCGCTTGGCGTAGGCTCTGTTCGGGCGGCGGTAGAGCGCTCGGAACTTGCTTCTTCCTTTCGTGTGCGCGACAGAGCGCCGAGCATTCCTGTTATCGCTAATATCGGTGCAGTGCAGCTATCCTATGGCTTTGGCATAGAAGAGTGCCGCCGGGCTGTAGAGATCGTCGGTGCAGATTATCTGGTACTGCATCTTAACGGACTGCAGGAGGTCTTTCAACCGGAAGGCAACACCGGCTTTGCTTCCCTGCTGTCGCAGATTGAGCAGGTATGCCGCATGCTTGAAGTTCCGGTAGGGGTGAAGGAGGTCGGCTGGGGTATCGATGGCGAGACCGCAGCCAGGCTCTACAATGTCGGAGCGGCCTTCATTGATGTAGCTGGTGCAGGCGGCACCTCCTGGAGTCAGGTGGAGAAGTTCCGCAGTACGGACCCTGTTCGCCGCGCTGCAGCTGAGGCTTTTGCCGATTGGGGGATTCCCACTGCTGAATGCATCGCTGAGGTGCGGGCGGTGTCTCCAAACGGTGCTTTGATTGGCAGCGGTGGATTAAAGCATGGTGTGGACGCGGCTAAGGCCTTGGCACTGGGTGCGAATCTCGCCGGATTCGGGCGGAATCTGCTCGGTCCAGCTGTTCATTCGGAAGAAGCGCTGGATGCAGCGCTGGCCCAGATAGAGCTGGAGCTGCGAACGGCCATGTTCGGCATCGGCGTTCCCGATCTCGCAGCACTGCGCGGCACTTCCCGCCTTGTCCGTCGTTAAAGACAAGAAGATGAATACACTGAAGTAAGGAAAGGGTCTAACAATCATGATCAAACTGGTCCAAATGGACGAAACAACATTCCAATTTTTTTTAGGTCATTCCACGCGCGATTATGCTGAAGGTAAGATGAAAGCAGGGGCATGGGATGTAGTTAGTGCGCTGAAGCAATCCAAGGAAGAAATGACGCAATTTCTGCCTAAAGGTCTGAATACGGAAGGCGCTTATTTATATTCTGTAGTGGAGCTGGAAAGCGACACTCAGGCCGGATACATCTGGTTTAATGTCAATGAAGGACGCAGCGGGCTGGAAGCCTTCATTTATGATATTTATATTTTTGAACCCTTTCAGGGTAAGGGGTACGGCAAGCTAGCGATACTGGCGCTGGATGAAGAAGCTCGGGCGATGAATATCACCAAAATCGGCCTGCATGTCTTCGGCCAGAACAACCGTGCCTTCGAGCTGTACAAAAAAATGGGCTACCTCGTAACCGATATTACCATGTCCAAAGAGCTGTAAAAAGCTGTTGCTTTGCAGGCACTATAGTATAGGAGGGCCTCTGGGATGAGGTCTTTTTTATTTTGATCCGTCACATCCGCTTGACATCCGGTGTTGCTGGAGCATATGTTCTAATATATAATGGTTTAGATCGTGTGGTTTGTTCGGATGATCAATCCAACTGAAAATAGGAGTTGTCATATAAATGGCTTTGAAAGCTGGAATCGTTGGACTTCCCAACGTCGGGAAATCTACATTGTTTAATGCTATAACGCAAGCAGGAGCAGAAGCTGCTAACTATCCGTTTTGTACTATTGACCCTAACGTGGGTGTCGTTGAAGTTCCGGACGAACGTCTGGTAAAGCTGACTGAATTGGTTCAGCCTAAGAAAGTGGTTCCGACCGCTTTTGAATTTGTAGATATTGCCGGGCTTGTGCGCGGTGCTAGTAAAGGTGAAGGTCTTGGCAACAAGTTTCTGGCTCATATCCGCGAAGTAGACGCTATCGTACATGTTGTGCGTTGTTTTGAAGACGAGAATGTTACGCATGTTGATGGTAAAGTGAACCCGCTTAGCGACATTGAGACGATTAACTTGGAGCTGATTCTTGCGGATCTGGAGAGTATCGAGAAACGTATTGATCGTGCCCGCAAAAACCTCAAGGGCGGCGAAAAGAAAATCGTTCAGGAAGTCGAGCTGCTGGAGCGCATCAAGGAAGCTCTCTATAAAGACAAGCCCGCACGCAGCCTGGAGTTGTCTGAAGAGGAACAACTTATCGTGCGCGATCTTCATCTGCTGACGCTGAAGCCGGTACTCTATGCGGCTAATGTGGGCGAAGATGAAGTGGCCGATGCCGACAACAATCCTTTTGTACAGCAGGTGCGTGAGTTTGCGGCTTCCGAGAATGCGGAAGTGGTGCCAATCAGTGCCAAGATGGAGGCAGAAATTGCCGAACTAGAAGGCGAAGACAAGGCGATGTTCCTGGAAGAGCTCGGATTACAAGAATCCGGTCTGAACCGTCTGATCAAAGTGGCTTATAAACAGCTAGGCTTGTACACATACTTCACAGCAGGCGTACAGGAAGTTCGCGCTTGGACGATCCACCGCGGGACAAAAGCGCCAGGAGCAGCTGGTGTCATTCACACCGACTTTGAGCGTGGTTTTATCCGTGCTGAAGTTGTGGCCTATGCGGATCTGCTGGCTGCCGGTTCGATGAACGGAGCTAAGGAACGTGGTCAATTGCGTCTGGAAGGTAAAGAATATTTGGTGCAGGACGGCGATGTTATGCATTTCCGGTTTAACGTATAAACGGCTGTCAGCCATATCATATAAAAAGACAAAAAGATCATCCCACGATTAGATAGAGCTCATGGGATGGTCTTTTTTTGTACTAAAGGATTTCCTTATAACAGCAGAAAAAAACTTTGCGACACCTACTGTAGCCAAATCATCACATCAGTGGTATAATATAAAGTCGTATATCTATTTTTATTAGGTGACGATATAAATGCTTAATTTGTCAATATGAAATTGAAACAGGAGAGGTGAATTCCCTTGTTGGACCGATTGCAATCCCTGGCGGGCCGCTACGAGAAACTCAGTGAACTGCTTTGTGATCCGGATGTTGCAAGCGATAGTAAGAAACTGAGGGACTATTCCAAAGAACAATCAGACCTGCAGCCAGCCTATGAGGCGTATGCTGAATATAAAAATGTAATGGAAGAGCTTGACGCTGCTAAAATTATGCAGGGCGAGAAGCTTGATGATGACATGAAAGAAATGGTCAAGATGGAGATAGATGAGCTTTCTTCGCGTCAAGTGGAGCTGGAGGCGAAGATTCATCTGCTGCTGCTGCCTAAAGACCCTAATGATGACAAGAACGTGATCGTGGAAATCCGCGGCGCAGCTGGCGGAGACGAAGCGGCCTTGTTCGCGTCTGATCTCTACCGGATGTACACTCGTTTTGCCGATACTCAAGGCTGGCGCGTCGAGTTAATGGATGCGAACACGAATGATCTCGGCGGATTTAAAGAGGTGATCTTCCTCATCAACGGACGTGGTGCTTACAGCAAATTGAAATATGAAAGTGGCGCACATCGGGTACAGCGTATTCCAACGACTGAATCTGGTGGACGTATTCATACTTCTACCTCTACGGTATCGGTGATGCCGGAAGCGGAGGAATTTGAAATCGAAATTCACGATAAAGATATTCGTGTAGATACCTTCTGTTCCAGTGGCGCGGGCGGACAGTCCGTTAATACAACCAAATCTGCAGTGCGTGTAACCCATATCCCTACGGGTATCATGGCTACCTGTCAGGATGGCAAGTCGCAGAACTCCAATAAAGACAAGGCTCTGCAAGTGCTTCGTGCCCGGATCTCGGATATGAAGCGCCAGGAGGAAGAAGCGAAGTATGCCGGAGAACGGAAGAGCAAAGTCGGCACCGGTGACCGCAGTGAGCGTATTCGGACTTATAACTTTCCGCAGAGCCGGGTTACGGATCATCGGATCGGTCTTACCTTGCACCGTTTGGAGCAGGTCATGAATGGGGATATTGCTGATATTATCTCGGCGCTGTCCATTGCAGAACAAGCAGATTTGATGGAAAAAGGAGAATAATGCTTTGAAACACGACGCATATGTTATGTCGGAAGTGCGAAGCATTCGGGAAGCCTTTGCGGAGGCTTCTTCTTTTTTAAGCCGGAGTGGTGCAAATGAGCCGCAGCGCAGTGCTCAGCTGCTGCTTGAGCATGTGCTGGGCTTGTCCGGCGCGGCGTATTACATGGCGCTGGCTGATCCCTTTCCAGGCGCGGACCGGGAAGCCTGGGAAGCCATGGTGAACCGCCGCGGCGCAGGCGAACCTGTGCAATATATTATAGGCGAGCAAGAGTTCTACGGACGGGTCTTTGAAGTAACACCGGAGGTGTTGATTCCCCGTCCGGAGACTGAGCTGCTTGTCGAAGCTATTCTGCGCTACAGCGCGGAGCTGTGGCCCAAGGCGCAGCCGCTGACCGCCGTCGACATCGGCGCCGGCAGCGGAGCGATCTCCGTCACGCTGGCGGCTGAGGCGCCGGCGTGGCGGGTCT
>LIDZ01000228.1_pt1 | contig 44361 bp, 40 predicted proteins | sample 644651 | NCBI WGS metagenome assembly LIDZ01 (sample SAMN03856242, study PRJNA289617) | food metagenome | isolation source: wine grapes on drying loft during traditional withering process | host: Vitis vinifera cv. Corvina | place: Italy: Gargagnago di S. Ambrogio di Valpolicella | collected 2014-01 | reverse complement strand
AATCAGATATTAGCTTCATAATTTTTATTATTTCATCTGTCTACTTGACAGGGTGCAGTTCACTTTCTATTTTAACTACTTTCGGCATAACAGAAAAATACTCTGTTGCAAACGCTTCGACAACATCGGTAAAAAGTGAAACCGAAAAATCTTCGATAATTGCTGCAGGGCCTAATATCGCTGTTGTTGAGACAGAGGCTGGAAAAGTTCAGGGATACAGTAGGAATGAAATTTATACCTATCATGGAATTCCATATGCTGCGGCAAAAGAAAGATTTGTTCCAGCAGAGAAAGTAGAGCACTGGGATGGAGTCAAACTTGCTTTTGACTACGGTCAGATATCTCCACAACAACAGAGAGCAGGCGGATCTGACAGCAGCTGGGAAAATCCGTCTAGACAGTTTGCAATGGGAGTTAGTTTTACTTCAAAGGAAGCCAGTAAAAGGGTGACAGAACTTACACTTCGAAACCTTGGAATTACTGCAGATCAGATAGAAAAATTGCAGACTATTCCATATGAACAACTGCCACAAGCATCTGACAAAGCACTTCAGCAGACAGCAGATGAACTTCATATTCCAGCAGCACTTGGGACGGGATATGGATTATCATGGGAAACGGTAGTAGATGGAGACTATATGCCTACAAGTCCGGTCACAAAAGAAGGATTTGCGGAAGCTGGTAAGGATATACCGCTACTGATTGGTTCAAACCTCACAGAGTGGGGCTTTTTCGCCAATAATGAATATGGCGAAAGCACAATCAGATAATAAAGATACATGGACCGAAGAAGAAATTGATATAAATGCCCTTTTTAGAGATAATGTAACATAGAGATTATATATTATTACATTAATTATTTACAAAACTATAAGATAATTGCTAAATTCTAATTTACAATTAAAATCTTTGCATGTTTTTTGGATGAGAATATATTATGTGAAAAATGCAATTAAACTCCTATGGATATAGTTATGTTTTGACTATATTCATAGGAGTTTTTATATATATATTTCCAAAAAAATCACGTAGATTAATTAATGAGAAAGAAATCAATAATTATATGACGCTTTGAATAAAAAAATAACCTAAAAGTACATGAAATAGTAAGTTTTTTGGTAATAAGTTTGGAATAGAGTGATATATTGACTAAATTATTTTTTACGCAATAGGTGACATTTTATAGATGATTTAGGTTTGGGAGAGTTTTTATATGATTTATTGTTTAAAATTCAAATATGGTACAGAAGTAAGAATGGTTAAGAGCAATGATGCGATTTCTTCAGCTGATCGATCATCATTTTTCAACCATTCATATACCGTCATTATATATCCGTTGGTAAGAAAAGTGATAATATATTTTTGATTCTTACCTAAATATACACCATGTTTTTTCAGTGATTTTTCAATACCTTCTTTCAATTGTTTACGCATATTTTTGGCAAAACTCGGATCGCCAATTGGGGAAAGTAAGAATTTAAAAAATTGTTTATTGCGCTGATGATATTCCATGCATAAAATAAGCTCTTGCTTATAGAGTTCATTATTCTCTTTATCTGGACTTAGATAAAAATTATATAAGGTTTTAGCCAAGGTTTTTGTGGTTATAATATATTTCTGTTCAATTTCTCGTAAAAGGGTATCTTTATTATCATAGTAGCGGTAAAAAGTACTACGATAAGTTTCAGCACGTTTGCATATATCATCTATAGTTGTGTTGTAATATCCTTTTTCATTGCAAAGATCAATTAAAGCGTTGCTGAGTTTTTGCTTGGTTTTTTCTTGTTTTATCAGATTTTCTGGCATTGCTTATCCCACCTAAAAATACAACGTTTTATAATATAATGTCCTAATAGGACAGTGTGTATCTTTTTGTACTTTAACATATCTTTTTTACGTTGTAAACTAAATATAACAAATATTCTTAAATATATAAAAAATATTTGTAAACGAATACTCCAGAGTTGGTTTAAATTATGAAAGGAGAATAGTTATGAAAGAAATTAAAATTCTGACACCTGTCGGAATGCTTGGTTATGGTTTCCCAGAGGACGATTTCCGTAGAGGCCTTGAAAAAAATCCAGATGCTGTGATTCTTGATTCTGGCTCTACAGATCCTGGTCCATATATGTTGGGGAATGGTCAGACTCTGGTCAAACCTCGGGCTTATGAAAGAGATCTTAAAATCATTTTATCTGGGCTTATTAATCGTAAGATTCCATTGCTAATAGGATCTGCAGGGGGAGCAGGATCTTCCGGAAATGTGGATTACATCATTGAAACTATTAGTGCTATCTGTAATGAATTAGGAATTCATCGCAAAATTGTTGCAATATATTCTGATGTTGATTCTAAAATTGTAAAGGAGCGTTTTCATCAAGGACGTATTAAGTCATGTTCTTCTGCTCCTGATTTAACGGATAAAGACATTGATGAATCAGTTCGTATTGTGGCACAAATGGGCGCAGAGCCGATACTGAAGGCACTCCAAGATAATCCGGATGCTGATATTATTGTTGCTGGCCGTGCTTATGATCCTTCTCCTTATGCTGCATACTGTATGTATCGTGGAATTGAGAATTCAGGTATATACTGGCATATGGGTAAAATAATGGAATGTGGTGCGTTTTGCTGTGAGCAGAAGGGGCAGGTAATTCTTGCTACAGTTAGAGAGGATAGCTTCGACTTAGAACCTATGGATCCGAAGAATCGCTGTACAGAGGTTTCAGTTGCAGCCCATACACTGTATGAAAAAACACGTCCGGATTTGTTGCCTGGACCAGGAGGAGTACTTAATCTACAAAAATCTCATTACGAGCAACTTACAGATAGGGTAGTGCGTGTTGGCGGTAGTGTGTTCGAAAAATCACCTGTTTATCAGGTAAAATTGGAAGGAGCTTCAGTCGTTGGATACAGAACAACATTTATCGGCGGAGTTCGTGACCCTATATTGATTAGTCAATTAGATTCATTTTTAGAGAATGTGAGAGTACGTCTTAGCTCTCTTTATCAGGAACTGACTACAAGAGAGGCGAAGTTATTCTTCCACATATATGGAAGAAATGGGGTTATGGAAGAACAGGAGCCAGTTAAAGATTATAAGCCTATAGAAGTCGGAATTCTTGGAGAGGTAGTTGCTAAAACACAGGAGCTGGCAAATGCGATTTGTAGCAATGCGAGAATTGGGGTTCTTCACTTGCCATATCCGGGACAGATTGCGACTGGCGGTAATTTGGCGCTTCCGTTAAATCCACCGGATAATCCTATTGGTCCGGTGTGTAGATTTTCTATTTATCATCTTATGGAAGTTGAGTCGCCTTTAGAATTGTTTACTATGCGTACTATGGAGGTTTAATTATGATAAAGATGAAAGATTTAGCTAAGGTTATTCGAAGTAAGAATGCTGGTCCTTATGAGATTACATTTGATATTATGTTTTCTGATATACAGAGCTATGAGATGGTGGAGTCAAGTGGAATTCTCACTCAAGAGCTAATTTGTAAGTTATATAATGTTGAACTAGAAGATATTATTACCTTTATGTTTTTTAAACCAGCTCTTGCGTTTAAATTTACAGTGAGGCGTTCAAGAAAAAGCGAACAGGGAAGTGTGAATGAGCATGATACCTTTGGTACACAACAGCACGCTCCGCTTCTCGATATTGAAATTCATTAAAGGAACATCTAATTACTTAGATTAAATAATTGGATTTTTTTGGAACATTTTTGTAAAATAATTCTGCAGACTTTTTGGCTCAGTAAAAGGATAGAAGACTTCTTTGAGTTGCTTAGTACAATAAAAATTTTAAGGAGGAAATAAAAATGGAAATAATTGATTGGAAAATTGGACAAGCAGACAGGGTGGAGATAACTGCTATTTGTGAAACTTACATTGATGCTTTGTATATGGATCCTCCAGGTGTAAGCGTAGAGAGACCTGGATTAGGTTTTTTATTTAATCCATCAAATTCTGGGAAAAATGTTGTTGCTGATAATTGTTCAGCAATGTTAGTTGATATTTTTGCATTAAACGATAGATATCGTATCTTGTTTGACTGTGCTGGACCTGAAAAGTCGTTTTTAAATAACATGAATGCATTGGGAATTGATCCGATTACTATTAATCAGATTGTAATCAGCCATGGGCATCCAGATCACATGGGGGCTTTAAAAGGACTTATGGATGCTAGAAACAATGTACCATGCCCAGTTTTAATTCATCCAGATACTTATTCTGCAAGATATGTGGTATCTCCACATGGATTTTTATTCCCTCATATTACTTCAGGATTACCTACAAAAGAGGAGTGTGCAGCGGCTGGTGCAAGATTTGTTGAAACAGTAGATCCTATAAAAGTCGGACCCGCTGCTGTGACAACTGGTAATATTCCATGGACTGAGGCGGCTCCATTTGAACCAAGTCCAATAACTCTTTATCATGTGAAGGATGAAAAGTTTGTTTTGGACAAAACTCCAGATGAGATGGCATTGGCTATTAACTTGAAAGGTAAAGGGCTTGTAGTTATAAGCGGCTGTGCGCACAATGGGATGATAAATACTATCCTTCGCTGTCAGGAAGTTACTGGTGTAAAAGAAGTTTATGCTGTCATTGGAGGATTCCATCTTGGTTTCCCAGAGGTACCAAAGGATAGCCCTGCAAAGACAATCGAAGCGTTAAAGAAGTTTAACCCTAAGGTAGTTATTCCTATGCACTGCACTGGATTTAAGGCTACAGCAGAGATTATGAATGCTATGCCAGATGAATATGTGCAAAGTACTGCAGGTATGAAAGTTAAGTTACCTTTCCCTAAACACGCAGAATAGCAAATAATAAAACTTTTAAAGAGGTGAAAAAACATCACCTCTTTAATTATTATAGTATTCATTCAGATTTATCTGCTCTTCTTGGTTTAAGAGTCAGATCATTCCAATATGGAGGTGTAGCTTAAAATGTTACACTCATAATATAAAAATGATGATGTAATTTATAGTGGTTTTCCTGCAGAATTAATCATATCCTTTATACTGATTTCAGGATTTGTATATCTTTTTTGTTTTTGTGTAACTTTGCCATATTCTATTGCTTTTTGTGGACACCAGTTAATGCAAGCAAGGCATTGTTGACATTTTTTATTCCAAGATGGTTTGTTATTAATCATTTCAATATTACCTACTGGACATATACTTTTACATGTGGAGCAACCAATGCAGTGCTCATCAACTGAGAAATTATTTGTACATGTATTTAAATTCTTTTCCAGTTCTTCTTTTTTTAAATAGGAATATGGATGAATATGTTTAATTAAAGGCTTTCTATCAATACCTATTACTTGTTGTTTATTAATGATTTTACTGATTTTATCGATTTGTCGGTCTCCTTTTTTTAATTGTCTGTTCATAGAGTAGGCTTTTGGTGGTTTTAGACCAATTGTATTTATTATATAGTTATATGGAAGTTTCATATGAAACCCTGAGGCAAGCTCAGTTCCTTGCTTTTTTAATAACTCAGATAATAGAGTTAAAGAAATTCCAACTTTTGCACCACAAGTAACAATTCCAAATACATAAGTATTTTCTTTAAATTGTAGTCTTTTAATAAAATCCTGTATAATGACAGGAACGACTTGATAATATAGTGGGAAAACAATTACAATGCAATCATCGGCAATTAGAATTTTTTCTTGATTCATAATTTTAGGAATAGATACTATATGTGCATTTTCAATTTTTTCAGATAGCTTTTTTGCAACCATAAGACTATTACCTGTTCCTGTAAAATAATAAATAACTGTAGACATGATTTCCTCCTTGACACTTAATGATACGATTATTATACTAAGCTTAAATTATATTGCAAGTACGCAGAAAATATGTACTTAGTCAGTAATTTCGTACTGGAGGTTTCTATGATTAGAGATATATCTTATGAACAATTTGAGAAAGATATAAAAAATTATCAACATGAATACAGAGAGAATTGTAAGATTCAGAAGGCGATAGATCTATTAAGTGGTAAATGGACAATTCATGTTTTATATGAACTTATTAAGAAAGATTCAATAAGATTTGGAGAATTAAAAAAACTAATTCCTTCAATTACAAATACTATGCTTGCATCAACGTTGAAAGAACTTGAAAAGAATAATTTGATAAATAGGATTCAGTATAATGAGATACCTCCACATGTTGAATATTTAGTTACAAAAGATGGAAAAGCATTGCTTCCAGTTTTTTTTGAATTGATTAAGTGGAGCGAATTATATTATAGTGAAATTGTCAAAAGTAAAAAGGAGAATATATAGTAAGGGTTTTTGGGTAATTATTTATGAAGAAGGTGTGATATGTTGAATCCATATGCAAAAATAACTGAATTAAGGAATAATAAAGTCACTGATGCACAAATTGCTCTTTGGGAAAGTCTTATAACATTATTGAGAGAAAGGCCAATATATCAGATTAGTATTAAGCAATTGTGTCAGGTAGCCCATGTAGCAAGAAGTACATATTATGTTTATTATGAAAATGTTGATGAGTTATTAGAAGAAATAGAGAATTACCACATAATAAATTTATTAAAATTAAATAATGATATTATGATAAATAATGGGTATGATGAAGGGAATGTAGCATTTTATCAAGAAACAATTTCTTATGTAGAAGAAAATAAGAAAATATTTTATTGCTTTTTAATTAGCTATCCAAATTCACGATTTATTAATAAGTGGAAAGAAGCAATAAAATATCACCTTTGGGAACGTGGATTTAGAAAAAAGGAGATAAAAAACAGCAAATTGATTCTTGAGATGACTGCTTCGGAAGTTTTAGCTGCTTATTCATTTTGGTTGCAACATCCATATGATGTAGATATTTCTGGAGTAAATAAGATTATTATTCATACAATTAGAGCTTTAGATTATAATTTTGAAGGCTGATAATTATGTTTATTGATATTGATAATGGAGAAAGTTTAGACACTTTCTCCATTTTTGTCGCAGAAAAAAGAAAAGAATGAGTTTAAAATAAAAGCATAGAAAGAAGTTATTGTAATTTAAAATAACATTTGGCAAATAATTAATGAAGAAATATATAAATAAAAATGTGAAGTACAGGAATCTGTACAGAAAAGGAGTAAGTTATGGAAAATATTAAAATTCATGTATTACAAACAGGAGCTGTATGTGTGGATCCGGCATTACCATTCAAGAGTGAATCAAAAAACCCAATTGCATATACTGGAATTGGTAGAAATCCTAAAAATCGTTTGTGGTTACCAGTGTCAGCCTATTTAGTTGAACATCCTAATGGATTAATTTTATTTGATACTGGATGGCATAGGGAAATAAGTCCCAATGGGGAATACAACAGAAGAGCACAAATAAAGCACATGTATTTCAGACATTATTTATTGAATCAAGGAAAATTGCCTAAAGGAGAAGCAATTGATGAACAACTTGCAAAAATGAATATAAAGACATCTGATCTTGATTATGTAATTATGTCTCATTTGCATACTGATCATGCATCTGGTCTAAAGTTAGTAAAAGATGCCAAAAAAATTTTGGTAAGTAAACCAGAAATGGATGATGCTATAAAGTATCCATTTCGTTATGCAAAGCGAATGTGGGATGGAGTAAAATTTGATACTTTTGAATTTAAACAAACAGGAGTAGGTCCAGTAGGCAAGTCATATGACTTTTTTGGTGATGGTACAATTGAGTTGATTAGTATTCCTGGTCATACAAATGGACTTACAGCAATGAAAATCAACAATAATGGCAAATATGTTTTGCTTTTTGCTGATGGAGGATATGCTGAGAAATCGTGGAAAAAGATGATTGCACCTGGAACAGCATTAGATAAAGAAAGCGCAATGAATTCTATTGCATGGATTAAAGAGATGAGTAGCAAAAAGGAATGCTTAGAATCTTTAGCTAACCATGATCCAGATGTAATACCACATGAGATTATTCTATAAGTAAGGAAGATAATAAAAATAAATGTAGTTACGTAAATATATTATTTTATAATTTATTAGGGCTGAATTAGCAAAAATCAATAATTAATATAATGAAACTGAATATATAAATTTTAATTGTTGTACTGTATATAAGTTCTAATTAATAAGATTCATAAATATTAAAATCACTATATTTAATGTCTATATGAATAGAAATGTGACTTTAATGAATAATATTTTTTAGAACTTATATAGATTATAAATTAAACAAAGTACAACTCGTAATCTACGCTGGGAACAAGCGGCTGAAACACGTGAGATACGGGATATGGATTTTGAAATAGCAGCGAAACAATTTATGTCTATAAGTGTAATGAATATAGTCAGTAAACTTATAAAAATAGAATTAGTAGGTGAAATGCTAGAAGAAGTATATCGTAAAAAAATTATACAATATACTCTTAATTTATGGAAAAAACCTTAACCTTATGTTAAGGGCAATTAAAAACAAAACTTATTCACCAAATGTTCGTTCAATTTTATTTTTATACATAAGAACTTGTAAATTACTAGTTGAAAAAATTATTGGTTAACCTCAAATTTATTTGAGTATTATAGATGATTGGCATAATAAAAATGATAAATGTATGAAAGGAAGTGGAAATTTTGAATAAAAGTGTCTTAACAGGCGCATCAGGAGGAATAGGCTATGAGCTTGCAAAAATTTTTGCAGAGGAAGGGTGTAACTTAGTACTTGTGGCCAGAAGCGAAGATAAACTTATGAAAATTAAAAAGCAGCTAGAGAGACAATATGGGATTTTAATTGAGTTAATAATTAAGGATTTATCAGTAGAAGATGCAGCAGAAGATATATACAATATTCTATTAAGAAATAATGTAGATGTAGATATATTGGTTAATAATGCTGGATTTGGGGATTTTGGAGATTTTGCACATGCAGATTGGAATAAGCAGTATTCTATGATACAAGTTAATATTGCTGCATTGATACATATGACACGATTGTTTTTAAAGCCTATGGTTGAACGTGGATATGGGAAAATATTAAATTTATCATCTACAGCAGCATTTCAACTGGGTCCATTTATGTCAATATATTATGCATCAAAGGCATTTGTACTTTCTTTTTCTGAATCACTATCAAAAGAACTTGATGGGAGTGGAATAACAGTTACAGCACTTTGCCCAGGACCTACACAAACAGGTTTTGTTGATGCAGCATCATTGGAAAATTCTAAACTTTTCAAAGCTATTAAAGTATCAAACGTGGAAGATGTAGCAATATTCGGATATAAAGCACTGATGAATGGGAAAACAGTAGCAATTCATGGTTTCACAAATAAGTTGTTAGCTTTTGGTGTTAGACTTATACCGCGAAGCTTGGTAAGAGAAATAATGTATGGACTTCAAAAAAAGGTAAAGAAAATGTAAAAAATATATACTAAGGAAATCATATATAAGGATACATGTTGGAGAAATACTTAAATTGTAGGAAGAAGATTATTTTAGGAGGATTCTATGAAAATAAAGAATATAGCATTATTGTCAATTTTAGGAATCACATTAAATCTGCTTACAGGATGTAGCTCTGAATCTATACTGACTGGAGATAAACTAATAAAGACTCAAAACAATACCTTAACGGTTCAATCAAATGTGGAAATGACAGATACAAATATAAATTCTGTACTTGCAGGAAAAATTACAGAAGTGAAAGTTAAAGAAGGCGACAGTGTAGTAAAAGGACAAACTTTACTGATAATGGACAGTGATACATTATCAGCACAAAAGGCTCAAGTTCAAGCACAAATAGAAGCTGCAACGGCACAAGTAAAAGCGGCAGAATCAGCAAGAGAGGCTGCAAGTGCGAAACTTGAATTGGCACAAAATGGTGCTAGACCTGAAGAAATTGATCAAGCGAAAGCAGCTTACGATTTGGCTAAATCAACGGATGATAGACTTAAAGTTTTATATGAAGAAGGTTCAATTTCAAAGTCAGATTTAGATAATGCAGATACTCAAATGCAGGTAGCAAAGGATAAATATGATATTGCACAAAAGGGTGCTAGACCTGAAGATATAAAAGCAGCTCAAGCTCAGGTAAATCAAGCAAGTGCAGCAATAGATGCTGCCAACGGACAGCTTAAGCAGGCAGAAGCCGCATTACAGGGAGTTGATGTTAATCTCAATTATGCTAATATCACTGCACCGGCAGAGGGAGTAGTTACTCAGGTAAATGTAGAAGCCGGTGAACTTGTATCAACAGGAATGCCATTAGCTGTAATTACTGATACTAATACACCATCAATATTATGTAATGTAAAAGAAACAGACCTATCTAAAGTGGAATTAAATCAAGAAGTATCTGTAAAGATTCCAGCTTATAATAATGAAAATTTTACGGGGAAGGTAGTTAAAATCAATAAAAATGCTGATTTTGCAGTAAAAAGGGCAACAAATGATAATGGTGATTTTGATGTATTATCATATGGAGTTAAAGTTGAACTAACTGATATGGACAAGCCACTTCGTGCTGGTATGACTACTTTTGTTGATTTTGGAAAGTGATGTGATGTTAATTTATGAAGGAAAAAATAATTAATAGCTTTAAAAGAATTTTAGAGTTAAAAAACATAATTATTCCTATTACAATGCTTATGATAATACCTTCTGTTGCTAGCATAATTTTTAGATATGAATACATTAATCCTCAAGTTACTAATATACCAACAGTTATTGTAAATCATGATGATACGTCAACAACTCAAACTCTTGTAAATCAAATAAATACAAATGAAATGTTTAATGTTATTTTTTATAGTGATAATGATGATGATGTAAAAAAACTAATAGATGAAGGGAAAGTAGCAGTAGGGTTAATTATTCCTAAAGACTTTTACAAAGATTTAATTGATGGAAAGGCACCTAAAATTATGACATTTTACGATGGAGCACAATTATCTTTAGTTAGTAATGCCAGAGGAAAAATTGCAGAGGTTTTAGGTACTATTAAAGCAAGTTATTTGATTAGTATTGGGCAAGGGAAACTTGGAATCATGCCGGATATTTCTAAAAATACTGTTATTCCTATACAATATAATTCTAAACTCATAGGAAATCCTACAAAAAATATGGCACAGTATGTAGTTCAGGGACTTGTATTAACAATCATTCAATTAGGAGTAGTCATAACTGGAATTTTACTTATAAATAAAGAAGATAAATATAAAGTTATATGGATTAAGGGAATTATTATTGCATTAATAGGAGTTTTTTCAACCTTTAGTGCACTTACAATTCAATATAAATATATAGGAATCCCATATAGAGGGTCTATAAAGGCAGCAGTTGTGTTAACTACATTATTCAATATTGGCATGACTAATTTTGGAATAATGTTGAATATTTTAAAAAAAGGAGATAAAGTAGGCGCTATTTCATTAACAGGGGTAGTAGCTACAACACTTATGATAAGTGGATATACATTTCCAGGTATGGCTATGTCTAATGTTATGGCAGAAATAACAAAGTATGTTCCATTTAGTCATTATGTATTGCTTATGAGAGATTTATCACTTATAGGAGGAAGTTTTGAAAATATTATTCCAGAAATTTCATGGCAATTAAAATTTGTGATAATTATGTGGATTGTTACATTTCTTTTATATATGAAAAATAAAAGATATCAAAAGGATCAGCCAATGAATAATTCTGATATGGAGGTGAAAGTAATATGAAGATTATTAAATTTTTAAAAGAAGAAAAATCGCATATTATTGCTTTACTTATGATGCCTATTATGGCAGCCATTGTGCTAGGATTAGTTGCTGGTAAGCCTTTTGTAGAAAATATTCCATTTGGAATAGTTGATAATGATAATTCAACATTATCAAGAACAATTGTGCAACAGCTTAAACTTCATCCAGGGTTAAATGTTAATTATTATTCAGAATCAGAAGCTGAACTTGAACAAGCGATAATTGAAAAGAAAGTATCTGGAGGTATAGTAATACCTAAGAATTTTGCAAAAGATGCAAGACTTATGAAGTCACCTAGAGTGTTGATATTTGCGGACAATACTAATTTAATGGTTGGTGGTAATGTGGTAGCATATTGCAGTACAGTTTTAGGGACTTTGAATGCTAGTGCCCAGATAAGTGTTTTTGAAGGAAAAAACATGCTTCCATCAGTAACCAAAAGTACTATTTCGAGTTTCTCTTATGTTGATCGGATACTTTATGATCCTCAATCTAGTTACATTAGAAATTTAGGTTATGCTGTTATTCCATTTGCAGCTCAATTAGCTTTTATAACACAATTCGTAATACCTTTATTAATAGAAAAGAAAAAAGAATTTTATTTTATTAAGATACGATCAAAAGAAGGTGCAGCAGCAGTATTTGATATTGTGGCAAGAGTATTATTTATATCTACGGTAGGCGTTATATCAACTTTTATCGCATTATGTATACAGGGAAAATTTTTTGGAATTCCTCTTAGGGGAAATATTCTTATATATATTGGATTAATGTATTTATTTTTTATTAATCTTACAGCTATAAGTTTATTTTGTGCAGCTATTGTAGATAATGTTGGTCATTTTTTACTATTCTTTAATATGGTGAACCTTGTAATAATTATGACAGCAGGTATTTCGTATCCTAATTTTGTTATGCCAAGCGAACTTGTAAAGGCTGTTAAATGTATATGGCCATTTGCACATGCTGCAGTGCCATTAAAATACTTAAATCTAAAGGGAGTTGGGCTAGAGGTTTTATTACCTTATATAAAAAATGGGCTTTTATATACTGCATTTTGGTTTCCTGTAGGAATAGCAGCATATTCAGCTAGAATATTTATTAAAAAGCGTACGAATAATACATTGCATCCAAAAGAAGATTTCAATAATGAATTACCTGGTGCTAAAGAAGATTTAGAATTTCAATTAAATTAAGATGGATTCTATGTTTAAAGTAATAAACTTAATTTTCATAACATCAAAAAATAATACGAGTAGGTGAAATAAAATGAAAAATGTTATTAATAGGATAATTGCAGTTGGAATTGGAATCAGTATGACAGTCGGCACAGTTCCAGCTTTTGCAACAGAAAATAATAATGCAAACACTATACAAACGGGGGCCGATACAACTAAAAGTTTGGAGAGTATAACTAAACAAGTGATAATAGATGAAAGTAATTCGATAATAGATGGACAAAACGTATATGCCAAACCGTTGCTTACATTAGAAAAAGTTATAGATGCAGCTATTGATAATAGTGATAAGCTTGCCTTAAAATCAAAAGAAATAAAAATGTACAGAGATAAAATGAAGCTTCAAGAAAAGATAAATGATTTTTATGACAGTATTGATCAAAAAGTATATGATTTTCCATATGATAAACTTGAACTTCAAGAAAAACAAGCTAATCAATCAGAGGAATTTTTAAAGGATCAAATACCGGATGATATAACTAGCAAATACAATGCGATTATTTTAAAACAGTTAGACATTGCTAAATCAAAAACTAATTTAGAAATTAAAAATAAAGAATTAAATACTGTAAAAACAAAAGTAAATATAGGAATGGCTACAGAAAATCAGTTATATGACAAAAACATTGAAATTAATTCTTTTCAAAATGATATGAAAGCAAAAGAAGACTCGCTAAAAAATAATATTGATTATTTAGGCGTTTTAACTGGATTAAATTTATCAAATTACACTTTTGATACTAATATTAGTTATGAAGTATTTAAAATAAATGGGTCATTAGATGAGTATTTTGATGGCAAAATAGATAAGTTTCTAAAATATAATGATAAAATGTTAGATCTTTCAAAGGATTATTTAGATGAATTAAAAGATGATGATATTAAAGACATTTTAGATGAGGATATTACTGAAATTCCAGATAAAACTAACTTTGCAGCAGTGGACAAAGATACAGGTACTGTTTCCTTTAATTCGAGTGGATATGCGTTATCTCTGATTGATTATATGCAAAAGCAACAGATTTTTTTAAAGAAATTAGATGGATATGGAGCTTACTTAGATGGTAAATATAACATGGCAGAAAGTAAGGTTAAATTGGATGATTCAAGAAAAAAACTTAAGAATGGATTAAACGAAGCTTATTCAACACTTACTGATTTAGAAAATAAAATAAATACACTAAATGAACAAATTAAATCAACTAATACAAAACTTAGATATGCAAAATCTCAAGTAGATATAGGGATGATGACTGAAAATAACTATAAAGCACAAGTATTAAAAAGTGAAGATTTAGATACTTCATTAAGGCAGCTGATTAATACTTACAATATTTTGAAGAATTCTATTCAAAAACCTTGGATATTAAGTAATAAGTAAGTGCATTGCCATAATTTTTAATTTCGAAATTCGATAACTAAATTTATGTTTTTTTAATTGAGGATTTTTCATAATAAAAATTTATAAAAATTAAATAGATGCATAGTTAGACTAGGCATTGATTAGATAAATAGCTTAATTATGAAATTTCACTAATTAAATATAGGTATTGATGTATTATATATTCAAAATAAGGGTGGGAAAATCGGAATGTGGATGATAAGGATAAGATTTTAAAGATATCATTTAAATTATTTATTGAAATAGGTTTTGAGGAAGTTTCTATTAATCAAAATTAAAAGTTCCTATTCACAGGGGCAAAAAGTGAATGGATAAAAATTATAAAGTGTTAATTACCCCTTATTAAATATAGTTATTAAGCAGTTTTAAGAATGATTTATTAATCCCCTAATAGGTCATTTTTTGTATGTAGAATTATACTAGATTTATGATATAGGCTAATACCAATAAGGAAATTTTAGACAAGCTCTATTACTTTGGAATATGTTGTAATATAAGTATTTTACTAAATATAGAAATAGTATGTATTTTAGTTTAAATTATAGAGCTTATCTAAAAAATGTTTTTTGGGACAGCAATTATACCAATAGAAAATAAATATAGTAAAGGGGTCGCTGCGCTCACCCTTGACAATATTTATTTTCTATGGAGCTTGGTATTTGCAAAAAAACACCAGAGGCTTGTCCCATAATTTTAGTAGTTAATTCTGCAGGTTGTGTAGATTTGGAATTTTCAGTTTTGATTTAGGTGAATATTTGATTATAGTAATTATTAATATTAAGATTGCATTTGACTTGAAGTAAGTATATGTGAGTGGAGAGGTAGGACCTCTCCAGTGTTATTTAAATTCTAGTTGTTTTGGTTGTGTTTCAAGAAAATGTTCATATTTCTCTTGATAATAGATAACAACTTTTCTTTGTGCTTCCTATGGTAAGGTGCTTAAAAGGTAATCATATTGTGCTCTTGAAGTGAAACCTTCACTTTTTTTTAGCCATGTTGTGTATGTCATGTGATTGGATCATTTCTTATGTTAATATTTATATTATTCTTGAGTTTATAAGAGGAATGCGAATAGTGCCCCTAATCCCATTCTGTTTGCAAATACTTTAGAAAATATTGATATTTTTCACGATAATATAAGTTTGTATTTTTTGCATCTTCTTTTGACATAATGGACAACCAATATTTGTATTGAGCAAATGAATTAAAAGTTTCTTTAGTATTAAGCCATCTAGTAAATGAAAATTTTCTCATGTGTTTCTCAAATCCTTTCTGTATTTCCTTATTAATCTTTATATTATAAGTATGCCCAAAATACGAACAAATATTCTATATTGCTTGTACCTAAATGTATAAGTTTTAATATAGGGAAATGTATAATATTTGAATTATTGGACATAATATTTGACAGAGAAGGAGTGAGGAAATTATGGAGAATAAGCAGAAACCAAGAATTATAAAACCACCAATAAAGCAAGTGCATTTGGAATGTGATATGGCATTATATAAGAAGTTCGAAGCATATTGTCATAGAAATGGAAAGAGCGTAAGTGCTTCATTAAGAGCATATATAAAAATGTGTGTTTATGAATAAAGAGAATGTTTAGAGTACTAAGAAAAGGTACTTTTTTTTGTACAGAAAAATGTATGGAAATTCTAGAAATGGGCAAAATATAAATAGGGGGAGGAAATGAAAGGAAGGTTGTACAAAATGGATAAAAGAAAATATCAAACTAAGACATTAATTGCACAATATGAATATTTAACTAAATTAGAGGATTTTAGATTTTCAGAAGCGGCTTAAAGATTGAAAGATGGTTCAATAGTTATTGAATATGATGGGGCTTGCAATAGCCTTTATGGGTTAAAATTAGATTTTGATAAGAGTATTGGCAGAAAAGGAATTTACAGTATTGCTAAAGACGGGTACGATATGTGGAAATCTATCGGTAGTAAAAGAAATCATAGCTCTTTCATTGATTGGGAAAAGGAATATGAAGATCAATTAAATGAGGACCATGAAAATGTGCTAAAGTGCGTTAGTGAAAATGAACTGCCATAAAGTTTTAATCTTAAAATCATTGCTATTTTCTTTACAGTATTTATAGAAATTTTCCAAAGAATAACTCTTTCATTATTATAAAAAGATTTAATATCGTTCTTATTAAAATTTGCTAAGTTGTCTTTTTATAATATCATCAGCCATAATTTCTTTTGAGTTTTTAAGCATATCATGCATGATCAGGAATGTAGTAGTTATTTCTATACCTTCTTTACAGTGAAAATGAAACCACGTATTTTCTGGTTGAGAATTTACTAAATCAACAAAGTAATCAACCATATCATCTAAGGGTATATTACCATCAGTAAGAGGGATACGAATATATGACAGTTCTTTAGAATTAACAATCTGGTTTTCGTTGTCAACTTCCGTTGGAAATATAGTTATACTAAAAAAGGATATAAAATAGATATTTTGATTGTATATTTAGAATTTCAATCATTAAATAAATAATATAAAAATATACATAGTATAGTAAGCAATATTAGGAGTAGAATATGTCTGATCTACGTGACTGTAATTTATACTATGATTCAAATACAGGAAATTACTTAATTGAATATAGAGGGAGTTTTAAAGAACAAATAGATAAAATATCTTATGCTTGTGGTGATATAATTACAGACACTATAGGCGTTATATCAGTAGCACCTAGAGAGCTTGATAGACTTTTAAAGGATATACCAGAAATTGTTTTTTTTGATTTTAGAACTATGTTTGTATTACAAGATATCTCACCCTCCTCAGTAGATAATATAAATAATATTAAAATAAACCCATATTTAAATTTGACGGGAAGAAATATACTAATTGGGATAGTAGATACTGGTATAGATTATTTAAATGAAGAATTTATTAGAGAAGATAATACATCAAGAATAACTAATATATGGGATCAAACAATTGAAAATAATACTAATGAAATTGTATATATTGGTGAAACTTATTCAAATGAACAAATAAATAATGCAATTAGTGTTTACCGAAATAATGGAGATCCATACCAAATAGTACCTTTGAAAGATGAAATTGGCCATGGTACAAAAATTGCTGGAATTATAGGGGCAAGAGGGTATAATGCTGAATTCCAAGGAATTGCAACAGATAGTACTTTTGTGATTGTTAAACTTCTTGAATCGGCTAACTTTAAAAAACAATTAGCAGAAAATGGGATCGCAGATATTCCGGTGTATGAGGCGTCCGAGATTGTAGCAGGATTGCAGTATTTAAGGGCAGTATCGAGAGAGCTTAAGCAACCTATGGTTATTTGTCTTGCTGTTGGGAGCACTGAGGGGAGCCATGATGGTACAAATCTAATCTCTAGATATGTAGCATCTCTTGGAAGTGATATAGGACTATGCATTATAAATGGAGTTGGAAATGAAGGAGATTCACAAGGACATGCATCAGGGTATATTAAAAATGTAGGGAATACAAAAGTAATAGATTTAAGAATACCTAGAGAGATAAATTTATTTTCTTTTTATATATGGGTAGAACGACCTAATATTGTTTCATTAAATGTAATTTCACCAACTGGAGAAGCATCATCAATTATTGAACCAAAGATAGATAAAGTTCAACCAATTAAGTTCGTTTTTACAGATACTAGCATGACAGTTAGATACAATAATCCTGAACATTTTACTGGTCATGAGGTAATAAATATTATATTTAATAATATAAAACCTGGAATATGGAGTTTTAATTTAATAGGAGATTATATAATAGGGCGTGGAAGATATGATATATGGCTTCCGCCTAAAAGCACTTTACCTGAAAATACAATATTTATTGAATCTGATCCATATACAACACTAACAATTCCATCTATGGCAGCTAATGTGATCACAGTTGCTTATTATGGGAATAATAATGCTTTAGTTGCGGCCTCAGGTAAGGGATTCAATGCTGATAATGGAATTAATCCTGATATTTCCACTATAGGATTAAATATTTTAACAACAAAAGTTTCAGGTGGAATTACAACATTTTCTGGTAGTTCGGCGGCCTCCGCAATAGTTGCTGGTGCTTGTGCCCTTTTATTGCAATGGGGAATTATTGATGGATATGATCCAACAATGTATACAAGAAAGATTAGAAGTTATTTAATGTATGGAGCTGATAGAAATCAACTTTATAAATATCCAAGTAGAGAGCTAGGTTATGGTGATCTGGATCTATTAGGTACTTTTAATATTATTAGCAGAACATATAGAAGCAAAAATAAAAGAAGTTATTCTAATAAGAAAAATGCTAGCAATAATGAATTTAACGAATATCATGTTAATAAGTTATTTATAAGAATTCCAAAAGGAATACAGGGAGGCTTTGATGAAAGAAAAATTTAGAGCGCCAAGAAATGTTTTCAGTGATACAAATTATTACCATTATGTTGTTGAATATGAAGGAAATATTGAAGAAGAAATTTCAAAACAACCAGGATATTATGTAACTATAATTAATAATAAATATGCAATAGTATCTGTAGATAGAGAGGTCGAACTAAATAGTAAACAATCAAATATTACATCTATACTATATGCTGCAAGGCCAGATATATTCACACTTGAAGACGTTTCTCCAATTCAGGCATCTCAAGCTGATTTTTTGCAATTAGATCTACCTTTAAATTTGACTGGCAGAGGTGTAAATGTTGCAATTATAGATACCGGTATTGATTATCTCAATGAGGAATTTATAAAAGAAAATGGAGAAACAAGAATAGAATATATTTGGGATCAAACAATAAATTCGCCTGAGAATGATACAAATAGTCAGGTTCCATATGGAGCTGTTTATAGTAGAAATAATATACAAGAAGCTATAAATGCTTTTAAGCAAGGAAAGTCACCTTATGAAATAGTTCCAAGTAAAGATGAGATTGGACATGGAACTAAAATGGCTGGATTAATTGGATCTACAGGCAAGAATCCTAATTTAAAAGGAGTAGTTCCAGAGTGTGATTTTGTAGTTGTAAAATTAATAGAAAGTGTTACATACAAAAAGCTTTTTAATATAAAAATTCCTATATATGATATAGTTTCTATTTTCTCGGCATTAGAATTCTTATATAGATATTCATTGCTTAATTATAAACCAATGGTTATATATTTTCCCCTTGGAAGTAATTTAGGAAGTCATAAAGGAACTGGAATTTTAGAACAATATATGAATTCAATAGCTGCCAATAGTGGTATTGCTATAGTCACTGGATCAGGAAATCAAGGAGCAAGCGGCACTCATGCTTCTGGTATAATAGCACAAGTTAATGAATCAAGGTCAATACAACTATATATATCTCCGGAGCAAAAAAATATTGTAGCTGAGATTTGGATTGATTCTCCAAACATAATGTCTTTAGATATACTATCTCCTTCAGGCGAGAGTACTGGCCCAATAAATTCTTTAATTAATACTATAGAAGTTTATTCGTTTTTATTTGAAAAGACATCAATAACAATTAATTCTTATCTGCCAGAAGAAAGCACAGGAGATCAATTAATACTTATTAGATTTTTGGATGTGAAAGAAGGGATTTGGACTCTTAAATTAACTGGAGAGATTATTTTAGATGGTAAATTTAACGCTTGGATACCTCAAGAAGGAGTAAGCGTTGGCGGGACTATATTTCTTTCGTCAGATCCTTATGGAACAATTACGAATCCAGGCACTTCAAATTATATAATTACTGCAGCTGCATATAACCAAAATAATAATAATATTGTAAGTTATTCGGGAATATCATTTCTGGATGATTATATCAGTAAAATAGATATTGCAGCAGGAGGAGTAGATGCATTAACTGTAGCTCCTGGCAATACTACTACTATCGTTAATGGGACAAGTGTATCTGCAGCTATAGTTGCAGGAGCTTGTGGTATGTTGTTTCAGTGGGGAATTGTGGATGGAAATGATTCGAATATGTACTCTCAAACTATAAAAACATATATTGCAAGAGGTGCAGTTGAGAGAAGTGGAGATATATACCCAAATCCACAGTGGGGATATGGGATATTAAATATATATAAGATGTTCCAAAACATGATCTAGTCTATAGAATCCACTAAAGACTAGCCTAAGTACTATGATTTAAATTATTTATTATCATTTAGAGAGGATGTATTATTTGATGAAGCACTTATAAATGCTTCAAAAAGTTTAAGCATATTTTTATCATTATAAGTAGTCATAATTTCGGGATGAAATTGTACACCAATAACAAATTTTCCATCACATTTCTCAATGGCTTCAATCACATTATCTTTAGAATAAGCAGTAACTTTAAAACCAGGAGCTAAATCTTTGATTGCTTGATGATGAAATGTATTGCTAATAGTAGAATTTCCTAAAATACTATATAAAATTGAATCTTCAATAATATTAATTGTATGAGTTACTGCACCATCTTTTGTTTGCTGTTGATGTTTAATATAACAACCTTCCATATCTGATAAATCTTGATACAAGGTACCTCCAAAGGCAATATTTAAGATTTGGTGTCCTCTGCATATGGCTAGAACAGGTTTATTAAGTTCGCAAGCTATTTTAACAATTAAAATATCAAAAGTATCTTTATCTGGATAGATATAGCCTAGCTTTGGTGAAGGCTCTTCATTATATAATAAAGGATTTATATCTACTCCTCCCGAAAGCATAACACCATCAAGAAGTTCAATTTGCATTCTAATAGATTCCTCATCAGAGAGGATCGGAAGTATAATAGGAATTCCACCTGCTTTAATTACTGATTCTACATAATCGTTACTGAGTGATTCTATAACAGAATGAGAATAAGCAGTCTCTTGTTTAATAACTCTACTTGAATTTATACCGATAATAGGTTTTTTCATAATAAGATTACCTCCATTAAAAATATATACAAATTATACTATATAGATAGTAATAATTGTTGTAAATTGTGATTTATTTGTATGGATATTAATAAATATTTATATAAATTGGATGGATACAGTAATAAGTGTGCCTTACTTTTATACTATTTCACAAAAAATATAATATAGTTTTGTAAATTTTCAATATAGAATTTAAAGGGTTACATGTAGTAAAATAAACTTATAGCAAATTAAAGAAATAAATTTAATGATTATATGAATAAAATAAGGGAGGAAATAAATATGGCAGGTTTATCACTAAAAAATATTTATAAAATTTATGAAGGGGATGTAACTGCAGTAAAAGATTTCAGCTTAGAAATTGAAGACAAAGAATTTATAGTTTTCGTTGGACCATCAGGCTGTGGTAAATCAACAACTTTAAGAATGATTGCAGGACTTGAAGAGATATCTAAGGGAGAATTATATATAGATGGAAAACTAGTTAATGATGTAGAGCCTAAAGAAAGAGATATCGCAATGGTATTTCAAAATTATGCATTATATCCACATATGACGGTTTATGATAATATGGCATTTGCTCTAAAATTAAGAAAAGCACCTAAAGATGAAATAGATAAAAAAGTTAAGGATGCAGCAAAAAGATTAGATATTGAACATTTATTAGATAGAAAACCAAAAGCTTTATCAGGAGGTCAAAGGCAAAGAGTAGCTCTTGGAAGAGCGATTGTTAGAGAACCAAAGGTATTCTTAATGGATGAGCCATTATCAAATCTTGATGCGAAATTAAGAGTTCAAATGAGAACAGTAATATCAAAACTTTATCAAACTTTAGAAACAACATTTATATATGTTACACATGATCAAGTTGAAGCATTAACAATGGGTACTAGAATTGTTGTAATGAAAGATGGTATAATTCAACAAGTTGCAACTCCTCTTGACCTTTATAATGCGCCAGTTAATTTATTTGTTGCAGGATTTATCGGAAGTCCTCAAATGAATTTAGTAAGCGGTACTGTTGTAGAGAAAGATGGAAAAATATATTGTAATTTTGAAGAAAACAGTATAGTTTTACATGAAGATAAAGCAAAAGTATTGAAAGATAAGGGTTATGTAAATAAAGAAGTAGTATTTGGTATAAGACCAGAGCATTTAGATGATAATGAAGAAATTGTTTTAAAGAACCCAGCTGCAACTCTTACTGGAGATGTAGAAGTTGTTGAACGTATGGGAGCTGAAAGTTATATTTATTTCAAATCAGGAAATAATGATATGACTGCAAGAGTTGATGGAAGTACTAAGTCTGAACCTAAAGATAAAATTAAATTATATGTAGAAAATGAGAATATTCATGTATTTGATAAAGAAACAGAATTGAGAATATGTTAGTTAAGGTATATGAAAGAAAATAATCTAGAATACTGACTTGTTATAACTAAAGAGTATTCACAATAAAAAACAGTTGAGGTGATAAGATGAAGGGGTTAGTAAAATACTTAAAAGAAATATATGAAAATTGTGGAATACCTTTTGAAGTTTATATAGATGATGAAATAATATTTAAAGCTAATCCCGATTCGAATAAAGGGAATGTATTCGAGGATATATTTTTAATTGGAACAAAACAATTTAAAATAAAAATCGAAGAAAAGTATAAAGATTCTATGAAAATATTAAAATTTTGCATTAAAAATAAATATAAAGATAATTATAATAAGAAGGAAAAAATTATTGCTCAATTGTTACAAAATTTAAATATATCAAAGGAAAAAATTAAAGAATTTATGCCACAAATAAAAGAGGATACATTTCTAGTTACCATAAGTTTAAAAGAAAAACTAATAGAAGCAGTAGATGTTTTGAAAAATATTTATAATGGTACTGATATTATAATACTGAATCATGAAGATACTATAATTTTAATAGGAGTCTTTGAGGATATAAATGATCATGTATCAAGTATAAGTGAAACAATATATATTTCTCTTTATGAAAAATGTTATATAAGTTATTGTCAAATCCAAAACTATGAATTTTTAAATGATTTATATAATGATAATGTATATAAAATTAACTTGGCAAAAAAGTATAATTTATCTACAATGATATTTGGGGAAAACAGTCTTTTATTCGAAAAGATTATGGATAATCTAAAAGAAGAAACCAAGGGAAAAATATTAAATAATTTTAATGATAACTTTTCTAAGTTAGATGAAGAAATGATAAAAACCATAGAAATTTTCTTTAAGTTAGATTTAAACTTGAGTGAAGCATCAAAAGAATTATATGTTCATAGGAATACTTTAATTTATAGATTAGATAAAATTCAGAAATATACCACTTATGATATTAGAAAATTTAATGATGCAGTATTATTTAAAATAGCATTTTTCGTTTGGAAGCAAAAAAACAAAATATAATACATGACTAGAAGAAAATTAAAAGATTTTTTTAAGAGATTACTTTACAAAATAATTTCTTGAAAAGGTCTTTTAATCATTTTAATTATTATAAAATCAGGTATAGGAGTATAGTTTCGATCATTTATATCTATAATAAACAAAAAAATGAAATAATATGTAAATAATCACATTGTATAAATATTTAATGTTTGTTAAAATATCAGTAAATCAAAGTAACAGAATTGCTACAATATAAACAGTATAAGAATTGTGATTTTAAAGCATTTAAGGGGTGGAGTAATTAGAATGAAAAGGGGTAGTGGAATTATTATGCATATTGCATCTTTGCCAGGCAAATATGGAATAGGTACATTTGGGAAAGAAGCATATGAATTTTCTGATTTCTTAAACAAAGCTGGACAAAAATATTGGCAGATACTTCCTCTGGGTCAAACGAGTTATGGAGATTCACCGTATCAATCATTTTCAGCATTTGCTGGAAATCCATACTTTATTGATTTTGATATCTTAGAGAACGATGGGTTATTAAATAAAGAAGATTATAATAGAATAAATTTTGGAGATAATTCTGAAGTTATAGACTATGGATTATTATTTACAGAAAAAATGAAGGTATTAAGAATTGCATATGAGAATTTTAAGAATAATGGACAGGATGATTTAAAAACCTTTGAAAAATCAGAAGAGTATTGGCTAGATGATTATTCGCTGTTTATGGCTGTGAAAGCTAATTTCGATTTAAAAAGTTCTCAAACTTGGGATGATGATATCAGGTTAAGAAAAGAGGAAACTTTGAATAAGTACAAGCAACAACTTTCCAATGAAATACAATATTGGAAATTTTTGCAATATGAATTTTTTAAGCAGTGGAAAAATTTAAAAGAATATGTTAATAAATTAGATATTCAAATCATAGGAGATATACCAATATACGTAGCTGAAGATAGCGCTGATTTATGGAGTAATCCAAAAATATTTTTATTAGATGAAAAAACTTTAAAACCCTTAAAGATTTCGGGATGTCCTCCTGATGCATTTTCAGCAACTGGACAACTTTGGGGTAATCCAATATATAATTGGGAATACCTTGAAAAGACAGGTTATAGATGGTGGATAAATAGAATAGCGCAAAGCTTAAAGATTTATGATGTGATAAGGATAGATCATTTTAGAGGATTTGAATCTTATTGGTCAATACCTTATGGTAATAAAACTGCAGAAGATGGAGAATGGGTAAAGGGTCCCGAACTAAAATTATTTAATGCAATAAAAGAAGAACTTGGAGAAATAAATATTATAGCGGAAGACTTAGGGTTATTAACAGAAGAAACTATAAAATTTAAAGAAAATACAGGCTTTCCAGGAATGAAAGTATTGGCATTTGCTTTTGGTGGTGATAGTAAAAATGTATACTTACCACATAATTATGAAATAAATTCTGTAGCTTATACAGGAACACATGATAATGATACGGTAAGAGGCTGGATTGAAACTACAGGAAATGAGACAGAAATTAAAAATTCAATTGAATATTTAAAATTGACGCCAGAAGAGGGATATAATTGGGGATTTATAAGAGGAACATGGAGCAGTGTTTCAAGAATTTCTATTGCACTTATGCAGGATTTTTTAAATCTTGGAAATGAAACAAGAATTAATTTACCATCAACAATGGAAAATAATTGGAGTTGGAGGTCAAAAAAAGGTGCTTTTACTGATGAATTATCCAATAAAATTTATGAGTTAACTAAAATCTATGGAAGGTGTGAATAATTGTGGAAAAACAAAAAGTAAAAGATGGTATTGAAAGATACTTAAAAGTAAAGCATGGAGTACAATTAAAAGATGCTCAAGATTATGAAATCTTTAATGCAGTTTCACTAACAATATTGGAAGGAATAATTGATGATTGGAATACTACAACTGAAACTTATAACGAAGGAAGAATGGCATACTATTTATCAGCAGAATTTTTAATGGGTAGAGCACTTGGTAATAATTTGATGAATTTAGGTTTATATGATGAAATTAAAGATGTATTAAAAGAATTAAATATAGATTTAAATAAAATTGAAGAAATAGAAGAAGATGCTGGACTTGGAAATGGAGGGCTTGGAAGGCTGGCTGCATGTTTTGTAGAATCTGCTGCAACATTAAATATGCCTTTAGTTGGTTATGGTATAAGATATAGTAATGGATTATTTAAACAAAATATTGAAAATGGATTTCAAACTGAATGTGAAGATACATGGCTTAAATATGGAGAGGCATGGAGCATTAGAAAAGATGATGAGACTCAAATAATAAGTTATTCTGATATGGCAGTAAAAGCTGTTCCTTATGATGTTCCAATAATAGGATATGGAACAAAAAATATAAATACCTTAAGATTATGGCAATGTGAAGCTTTAAGAGAATTTGATTTTAACTTGTTTAATAATCAACAGTATATTGAAGCAGTATCAGCAAGAAATAAGGCAGAAGACATATCGAGAGTATTATATCCAAATGATACAGCAGAAGCTGGAAAAATATTAAGGCTTAGGCAACAATATTTTTTCTCAAGTGCATCTATTAAAGATATAATAAAAAAACATAAGGCTAAATTTGGAGATGATTTCTCGGAATTTGCAAAATATAATGTAGCACAGTTAAATGACACACATCCAACAATATCAATTCTTGAATTTATAAGAATATTAATTGATGAAGAAAATGTTGATTTTTGGAATGCTCTATTAATTGCAAAAGAATTTTTTGGATATACAAACCATACTATACTTGCAGAAGCTCTGGAAAAATGGAATATTAAATTAATTGAAAGACTATTCCCAAGGATATTACAAATTGCATACCAAGTTGATGACGCCTTGGTGAATGAATTAAGAGAAAAGGGTTATGATGAAGGAAAGATTTGGAGCTTTAGGATTATTGCAAATGATTTAATGAGTATGGCTAATTTAGCTATATTTGTAGGAAGAGCCGTAAATGGAGTTGCGGCACTTCATACAGAACTTTTAAAAACAACTGAATTAAATAACTGGTATGAACTATATCCTAATAAATTCCAAAATAAAACAAATGGGATTACCCCAAGAAGATGGCTTAGGCTTTGTAATAGTGAATTATCGCAATTTATAACCGATTTATTGGGAAGTGAAGATTGGGTTAAAAATTTAGAATTACTCAAGGGATTAGAAAAATATAAAGATAATGATGTCGTACTTGAAAAACTTATGGCTACCAAGCATCTAAAAAAAGTTCAATTAGCAGATTATATTAAGAAAGAAGAAGGAATTGATGTAGATCCAAATTCATTCTTTGATATCCAAATAAAAAGATTGCATGAATATAAAAGACAATTATTAAATGCTCTATACATATTAGATTTATATTATAGAGTCAAAGAAAATCCAAATCTAGACATACCAAAAACTACATTTATATTTGGAGCAAAGGCCTTCCCTGGATACAGAAGAGCTAAGGGGATTATTAAGTTTATAAATGAAATAGCTAGACTAATTGATAGCGATGAAGAGGTTTCAAAGAAAATGAAAGTTGTTTTTGTGCATAATTACAGAGTGTCCTATGCACAAAAATTATTTCCAGGCTCTGATTTATCTAAGCAAATTTCTACTGCAGGAAAGGAAGCTTCTGGAACAGGTAATATGAAATTTATGTTAAATGCAACGCCTACATTTGGAACTTATGACGGAGCTAATATAGAAATTGTCCAAGCAAGTGGAGAAGAAAATAACTATATATTTGGGCTTAGAGTTGAAGATATTGAGAGTATAAAGCATGACTATGATCCTAAATGGTACTATAGAGAAAACCCAAGTATTAAGAGGGTGGTAGATACATTAATTAATGGCACATTAGATGATGGCGGAACGGGGTATTTTGAAGATTTATATAATGCACTATTAGAGGAGAGAGATCAATATTATTTACTTGCAGATTTTGATTCATTTAAAAAAACGGAGGAAAAAGTATTTGAAGATTACAAAGACAAAAAGAAATGGGCTCAAAAATGTTTTGCTAATCTTTATAATTCAGGAGAATTTTCAAGCGATAGAACTATAAAGCAATATGCTGATGAAATTTGGAAAATAGAACCAACTCCAGTTAAATAAATTATAGTCAATAATATAATAATTTATAGATGATAATTTTAAATTTAGAAAAGGGGATTGGATATGAAGAAAATAGTAATATTAGATGGTAAAACTTTAGGAAATGTGGATTACATTAAGTTAAATGAATTTGGTCAAGTAATTTATTATGATTTAACATTGAAAGAGGAAGTGGCGGAGAGAATTAAAGATGCTAATATAGTACTGACAAATAAAGTTGTACTAAATAAAGAAAACTTAGAAGAGGCAAATAATTTGGAACTTATATGTGAGATGGCTACAGGATACAATAATATAGACATAGAATACGCCATAACAAAAAATATTGCAGTAACTAATGTTACTGGTTATTCGACTACTACAGTAGCTCAACATACATTTGCTATGCTACTCCACCTATATGATAATATAAGCTATTTTGATAATTTTATTAAATCTGGAGAATATTCTAAATCGGGAATGTTCACAAATTTACAAGTAACTTATAAAGATTTATGTGGAAAAGTATGGGGAATAATAGGCCTTGGTAATATTGGAAAAAGAGTTGCCAAAATAGCTCAAGCTTTTGGTGCAAGAGTAGTTTATTATTCAACTTCAGGGAAGAATGCAGACTCAGATTATGCAAGAGTAGAATTTGATTCATTACTAAAACAATGTGATATTATTTCTATACATGCGCCATTAAATGAAAGAACAGAAGGCCTAATTAACTATGAAGCTTTTACTAAAATGAAAAAAGACGCAGTATTAATTAATGTGGGCAGAGGACCTATAGTAGTAGATGAGGATTTAGCTAGGGCTATAGACGAAGAGATAATCGGAGGAGCAGCTTTAGATGTATTTAAAATTGAACCAATACCTGAAACAAATCCATTGCTAGAAATTAGAAATAAAGAAAGATTAGTATTAACACCACATATAGCATGGGCAAGTGAAGAAGCTAGAAATAGACTGTTTGAAGATTTGTTAGAAAATATTAGTGCATACAATAGAGGCGAAGAAAGAAATAGAGTAGATATATAAGGAATTAGTATTTTAGAATATTTAAAGTATAATATAAATTTAATTAAAGTAAATCAAAGAAAATAACAGACGAGCATACTGGTCTGTTATTTTCTTTGAGTGTACCTAATTTAGAAATCTCATGATTTAACCTGTTTATAGGTATTGGAGGTACAGTTTATAAATATAAAGCATTTCCTAAATAAAAACATATCAAGCTTCAAAACCGAAATATTAACTTCCTTATGCTTCATTTCCTCAATGCTTATAACAAATGATGTGGCTTTAATAACTTTTGTACAAATTACAATGATTATCGCATCACTGGCCAGTTTAATATTTTATAAATTTTATTCTAAAGAGTATGATGGAAAAAATATCTATTCAAAGTTACTATATACAATTTTGTTAGTCTCATAATGTTTACAGTTCTATTTTACGTGCTAAGTGATTTATTATTAATAATATAAAAAATTTTTTAATAACAGCACTGTGCCACTTATTATAAGCAAAGTAATAGTTACTTTTTTTACAGTTTCTTCTTTCATATGTGAATCAACCTTAACACCCACTATCATCCCCAAAATAACTGCTGGTGAAAGAAATAGAACTAAAAGTAATATTTCTTTGTTTAATATACCAGTAAACAAGTAAAGAAAAAGTCTAAATACGTTATCAACCAGAAAAACACAACAGATATTTGCACGAAATTGGCGTTTGTTATCAGTAGTCCTGCTAACATATGCAACTAAAAGAGCACCGATTCCATAAAGTCCTGCTAAAAGTCCTGAAGTAACACCTATAATTATAAGAAAAATAGGGTTATTTTTCGTTACTTCATTTTTAGTAGTCTTCCTTGTCAACATTTCTAAGGCAATTCCAATTACTATTGAAAATATTCTACAACTATATATTAAATTATAGTTTGTCTATACACTGATGATAACATTCATTTCAATATATAGGAATATGCATGTATTCTTTTTTGTAGTCAAAGCCAGACTTTAAATACTGTATAATATCGCTTTCTCTATAGTTCTGATGGATAACTTCAACTGGTTTTATTTTTGGTTTAGTGTTAATATATATATTGCTAAAAGTAATAATTACAAGGAGGATAAGAAAAATATCATGGCTAAAGTTATTATTGCGGAAAAGCCATCTGTTGCAAAAAATATTGCAGATGCATTTAAGATAAATAATAGAAAAGACGGCTATTTTGAAGGTAATGGATATTATATAACATGGGCATTTGGTCATCTTTTGCAACTTTATGATGCGAAGGACTATGATGAAAGCATGAAGGGGTGGAGATTTGAAAAGTTTCCGTTCATTCCAGAAAATTTTCAGTATAAGGTAAAATCCGATAATGTAGATAGAACTATAGAGGATAAGGGTGCAAAAAAGCAAATTGGAATAATTAAGAGTTTAATTGACAAAGAGGATGTTGATGGTATTATTTCGGCCACTGATTTTGATAGAGAAGGTCAAGTTATAGCCGATGAATTATTTGATTATTTTAAGGTGAAAAAGCCTATATATAGATTGCTTTTAAATGAATGGACACCTGATGGCGTTAAAACTGGTATGCAAGCTTTAAAGGATAATAAAGAGATGCAATCACTTCAAGATGCAGGAATAGGAAGACAGTGGAGCGATTGGATTATTGGAATTAATCTAACGTCTGTAAGTACATTAAAATATAAGTTTGAAAAAAATAAGACTATTAATATAGGTAGAGTACTTCTTCCTACATTGAAAATTATTTATGATAGAGATAAAGAAATAGAGAATTTTAAAGCAACAACTTACTATAAACTAATAGCTAACTTCAAAACTTCAAGCAATGATGAATTTGAAGGATTTTATTATGAAAATGATTCTGAAAAGTTTGAAAAAAAAGAAGATTTAAATAAATTCATCTCTTTGCTTGAAGGATCAACTGCTAAGATTGTTGATAAGCAAACAGAACTAAAGAAGGAATATCCACCATATTTATTTAATTTATCAAACTTACAAGGATATGTTACAAGTAAATACAAAGGCTGGACATCTGATAAGGTTTTAAAGGTCGCACAATCTCTTTATGAAAAAAAACTTACAACTTATCCTAGAACAGCCAGTGTAGTTTTAGATGAAACTTTGAAGGATAGGGCAAAAAAAGTTTTAGACATTTTAAAGGTTGGATTACCATATGAAAAGAATATTAAATTTATCACAGCTAAAAGAATTTTTGATAGTTCAAAGGTTGAAAGTCATAGTGCTATAACTCCAACATATATTAGACCATCAGGATTATCAGCAGATGAAAAAATAGTTTATGAAGCTATTAAAAATAGATTTATAATGCAGTTTATGCCTATAGCTGAATTCGAAGAAACAAAGGTAATTTTAAAGGCTAATAACTCAGAGGTTACAGGAATATTTATTTCTAAGGGAAAAGTAAAGATTATAGAAGGCTGGAAGATAGTAGAAAAAATAGAAAGTAAAGATATAATACTTCCAAAGATTGAAATAGATGAAAATGTAGATATTATAAAATCAACTGTAAATTCAGTTACTAAAAAACCACCTAAGTATCATACTGAAAAGACCTTACTTAGAGTCATGGAGACATGTGGAAAAGGTGTTGAAGGCAAAGAAGATTCAGAAGAGATGATGCAGGCTATTTTAAGTGGATACAGTATAGGAACACCAGCAACACGAGCAGAAACTATGAAGAAATTAAAGGATATAGGATACTTAAACACTAAAGGAAAAAATCTTATGTGCACAGATCTTGGCAGAAATCTAGTAGAAATTTTTCCCGTAAAAGAGTTATTGGATTTAGAGTATACAGGAAGGTTAGAAAAGACTCTTTCTGATATTGAAAAAGGTAAATTCGCTAAAAGTGACTTTATGAAGTTAATAATAGATTTTACTATTAAGTCGGTAGACTCAATAAAGAAAGATGAAGGTGCACTATCAAGATTTAAAATAGAAATACCAAAAGGTATTGAGAGTTTGGGATCTTGTCCTGTTTGTGGAAATTCAGTAGTTGAAGGTGAAAAGAACTTTGGATGTATTAACTGGAAAAATGGTTGTAAATTTACAATTTGGAAAGATGATAAATATATTAATTCATTTGGGAAAAGTATATCTAAAGAAATGGTTGAACTTTTACTTAAGAATGGCAAAGTTGGATTTAGAAACTTAAAAAGTAAAAAAGGAAATACTTTTTCTGCTTATTTTAAATATGAGAAGAATAAAGAAACTGGGTATTTTAATTGGAAAATAGAATTTATTCAATAGTATAGATTACAACTATTGTAATCTAAGGAGAAAGTAAGATTAAAAAAATATGTCAAAAATGATATTAAAGAATAATATTAAGTAATTATTACAATATTTATGTTGAATTCTAATAGAATAGATGTAATAATATTATTATAAATATATGAAAGATCTATAGCGTTAATAGCACACTTGCTGAAAGGCAAGGTCGCAAAACTTTGAGTCTAAGGAAAACTAAGTTTTCTATGATTGTCAAGTTACCAAAAGATAGTTGTATAATAGAGTTTATATTTTGGTGTCTATATTTATTTTATAGGCACTTTTTAATCTCTGCAATTATCTTATACTATGTAAATAATACATATATTCAGATAGTACAGCTGATAATATATTATTTTATATCTAATAAAATCGTAATAGAAATAAATTATAACAAGGAGGGAAGAGATTATTTTTTGCGATTTTAATAATCATAGTAATAATGAATAAAATAGATGACCTATTATGTAAAATAGAAGGAATTATAAATAAAGGTATAACTAAAGATGGGGTAATAGAAATTTTGAATTTTTTAAAATGTTCTTTTTCTTTTGAAATTTTAGATGAAATTCAATTGTATGGTGATTATTTACCTAAAAGTAAGGAGTTAAATTTTTCGTCAGAAAAGAGATATCTCCATTTTTTATGGGATGTATTAGATAAATCACCTATGTGCATTATAGCTAACTTTGCTATTCCATTTAGAAGAATATTAGCAAACAAATTATTTAAGTCATGTGGGAAGAATTTTGTAGCAGAAGAAAATGTTCGCTTTAATGTACCAGATAATATTGAAATCGGTGATAATGTATTTTTAAATAGAGGAGTATTTATAGATTCTAAAGGTGGTTTAATATTAGGTAATTCAATAGTAATAACTGAAGGGGTAACGATATTTACTCATTCGCATACGGAACATGACCATGTAATAAGAATCTATGCACCTGTAATAGTAAAAGATTATGCTAAGATATATTCAAATTCAACCATATTACCAGGTGTCACAATTGGTAAGCAGTCTATAGTAGGTGCTTGTTCACTGGTGGATAAAAGTGTTGACGATAATGCATTAGTTGCAGGAGTGCCTGCAAAAAAAATAAGAGAACGAAAAACTTTGAATAAGAGTGAAGAAGAACTAAATCATATATGGTTTCATAATAATGAATTTCAAAATTAACATATTTTAAAAAGTTAATATTTATAGGAGGAATAATAAATATGAAAATGTCTTTTAAATCAAAATTTATGGCAATAATTCTGCCACTAGTTATAGTGGGACTACTTTCGCTAACTGGAGTAGCCTATGTGAGCTTTAATAATGTGATAAAAACAGAATTAGTTAATTCTATGTCTCTTAGGACTACTGAATCTACTAATCATATCAATACTTGGCTTACTGGAAGACTCTCAGAGGTTCGTGAAACTGTTCAAAGTCCCATGATCAAACGTGTTTTAGATACTAATCCAAGTCTTGATCTTAGTAAGGATGATGAATCTATAAAACTTATTGATGAACTGAATGCATCACGATTTAAATTTATTAACACTGCATATCCTGATGAATATTCAGCTTTGCATATAGTAAATAATATAGAACCTAATGAATGGAGTAACACTGAGAGTCTAACTAAACTTACAGCACGATACTATAGTGTTAAAGATGGAAAATTTGCAACTGCTCCTTGGGCAAAAGCTATTGTAACACAGGCATCAGAGCGATATTCTAAATCCGGCGGAGTTCCTTATGACGCTATATTTAACCCAGCATATTCTGAAGCCTATGGAAGAAATGTGGTAATGATGTTTGCATGGCAAAAAAATGATCAGGGTAAAGTGGTGGCAGGCGCTGCTGCAAGCTTAACAACTGAAAGCGTAGAAGAACAAGTTAAAAACTTGAAATATGGACAAAAAGGTTATGGAATGTTAATTGGAAAAGATGGAACTTTTATAGTTCATCCAAATACAGATTGGGCTATGAAGGAAAAAATTAGTACAGTTAATGATGCAAATATGACTAAACTTGGTGAACTTGTTCAAGACGGTAAGCCTGGTATATTCTGGTTTGGTGAAGGAGCAGAAAAGAAAATTGCTTTTTATGCTAAAGCACCAATATCTGATTGGACTGTTGTTAACGTGGTCTATGAAAATGAACTTTTCGCTTCTGCTAATAAATTAATTGTAATAATGCTTATAATAGCAATTATAATTACAATAATTCTATCATTAGCTATATACTTTGCTGCTAGTCATCTTATAAAGCCACTAACACGTCTAAGTAAATTTGCTGACGTTGTATCTACTGGTGATTTAAGTGGTTCTGTAGAGGTAAAGTCTCAAGATGAAATTGGAAGTCTTGCAAAAGCATTTAATAATACTATTAAAGCTTTAAGCGATATAGTAAAAGATATAACCACTGAATCGGTAAAAGTTAATGATGTTTCAAATAATCTTGCTAACTCATGTGATGATAGCAGTAAAGTTACAGAGGAAATTGCTAAAGCAATACAAATTATAGCAGAAAATACTACTCAACAAGCTGGACAAGTAGCTTTATCAGCTGGAAAAACAGTTGAAATGGAACAAGCAAGTAAAGCAGTTACTAGCAAATGTAACAATATGCTTGAAACTGCTGAAGAATCTCATAATATAAGTGCATTAGCATTTAAAGCTGTGGATAAAGCAGTGGATAGTATGAAAATAATTGTTGATAATAATAAAACTAACCTAAATGAAAGTAAGATACTACTTGAAAAATCATCAGAAATTGGTAAAATAGTTGAAGTTATTACTGGTATTGCTAGTCAAACTAATTTGCTTGCTCTTAATGCTGCTATTGAAGCAGCACGCGCCGGAGAACAAGGAAGAGGTTTTGCAGTTGTTGCAGGTGAAGTTAAAATACTAGCGGAACAATCAGCTACTGCTGCTAACCAGATATCAAAGCTTATCAATGATATACAAGAGCAGATTGCATCTATAACTAATAGTATGGACTATGGTTCTAAAGAAATTACTATTGGTATGGAGACAGCATTACAAGCAGAAACTCATTTTGAAGATATTGAGAAAGCTATCAGTAATATTTTCTCTGTTGTACGTGATGTTACTTCTGCTACAGAAGTAATGATAAAAACTGCTGAAAGTACTGTGACAGAAATGCAACAGACATCTTATATATCTGAGCAGACAGCTGCTACTACAGAAGAGGTATCAGCATCTGCTGAAGAACAAGCTGTTACTATGGAGGAAATTGGAAATTCAGCTAATACGTTAGCAAAGCTTTCTAACAGACTTAATGAATTAGTATCCAAGGTAAAAATTTAAATAAAGTGATATTGACTATATGATTTCTAATGTAATTGTCTAATAATAAGTTTTAAATATCAACTTATTATGATATAATTAATGTATATTTAATAGACGAAGCTGTCTCAAAATTGATTATATTTTGAGACGGCTTTTTTTTATTACAATTGCGAAGCAAAGTTAAGGATTAGATTATTAAGATAAATAAGATATATTACTAAATGAGAAAGAAGGTTATCTATTATGAAAAAATATAAAGAAAAAAACAACGGAAAATTAGAAAACGTGGCTGATGCCTTTATAGCAACGTACAGTGTAGAATTCTATATGAAGGAACAGCCAATTATTTTAGAAAATAAATTATTGGAAAATATGAAAAAATATTGCGGTAATGTTGAAGTTATATCTAAAAAAGATAAAAACATTACATTTGGATTCTTGGATTATATGATGGAGTATAAAAATGCAACTGTTCCTGCTGGAATAATGATTAGTTTAGGTAATCAAGGTCCAGACATTGAAAAATTAAAAAAATCTTTAGATCAATCATGGAACAGTGAAAAGGATAAAGAATCAATTGAAAAGTGTAAATTCAGTATGTTAGTAACAGATATAATGGCTATAGGCTTAGAGCATACTAAAAGAATAGAGATTTTTCAAAAAGCACTTTATGCTATAGTAGAATTAATACCATGTGAAGGAATTAACTTTCATATTACAGAGCAAGTTATAAGCAGAGAAGATTATTTAGAAAATAATCCTTTAAATAATGATTATGATCCTCTATTTGGTATATTAAATGTAAGGCTATTTAATATTGAAGAGAAAGAAAATGAGTATTTAATGGATACATTAGGACTTGCAGCAATAGGGCTTTGCGACTTACAATGCCATTTTAAAAACTTAGATCCAGATAAAATATCAACTATTTTATATTCTTATGGATATTACATATTTGATAACGCTGATGCTGCAGATGATATGAAAACAATAGAAGGAATTTCTGAAGATGATAAATGGACTTGCCAGCATGAAATTTCACTTGCAAAACCTGACCGTGTTGTCTTAGATATTAATCCAGGAAAAAAATTTGAAACTTATGATAGAAATTAAAGAATTTAAACTTAAACCTTAAGCTAAGGCACAATCAAAAAATAACAAGTCCATCTGCCAAGCCTATTTTCCATCATAATGCGTCAGGAGATTACCATAATAGGCCCGCTATGAGACCAATTTGCTCTCTTGCCATGATGAAAAATAATCATGACATTTTGGACTTGTTATTTTCTTTCATGTGCCTAATGTATAATTTCATTCTTAGAAGTGACATATAATAATATATACTAACATCTATTATTGGATACAAGTTTTTATTGTATCCAATAATAGGTGTTTTTTATTTTGTGCAAATTTAGAAAATATATGAAAGTAAAAATTAGACAATATTATATTAATAAAAAATAATGAGTATTTTATCTACATGAATGCAAAATCTATAGTATAATAATGAGCTGTGGAAAAATAGTGAGTAATAGAATGTAATTTTGAGGAGATATAAGTAATGGAAAAATTAGAATTTACTAAGAAAGATACAGCTATAGTTAAAGGTATAGCTATTATACTTATGTTTATGCACCACCTGTTTGCATATCCAGATAGAATTAAAGGAAGCTCCAGCTACATATCATTATTCTCTCTATATGGAATTAATATAGAAGTTTTATTAGCTCTATTTGGAAAAATTTGTGTAGCTATGTTTTTATTCTCAAGTGGATTTGGAATGTATAAGAAAGTTGCTAATCATAAAAGCGATATAATTTCTATCATTTTTAAAAAATTAAGGGAATTATATACTAACTATTGGATAATATTTGTGATTTTCATACCCATTAGTTTCCTTATAGGTATTAGAATATTTGATTTTAATGAATTATTTGATAATTTAATTGGATATAAGAGTACATATGATGGAGAATGGTGGTTTTTTGAACTATATGTTTTAACTCTTATTACATTTCCCATAACAGTGAAAGTAATAAGAGATAGTTCCGTGATTTCAATAATCAATATTATACTAATAAGCGTAGGAACAAGAACAATATTGCCAGCAATTATTAGAAATGATATTTTTATGAACTTTTCAAAAAGTTTTTTCTATAATGAAATATCATTTTTACTAGGATGGTTACCATGCTTTTTAGTGGGATGTACATTTGCTAAATTTAATTTATTCTATAAAATAAAGAAAATATTTAAGGATAATAAATTAGATAATATAATTATATATACATTAATCTGTATAGTGATAATTTATATTAGACATAGAATTGATGATTCTATGGATTTTGATTATTTATTTGCACCTATATTTATTATTGCAAGTGATTATGTTGTTAGATTCTTAAAATTAGACAAGCTATTTGCAATTTTAGGAAAGCATAGCACAAATATGTGGTTAATACATAGCTTCTTTTGCTATCAATACTTTCAAACTTTAGTTTATTACCCCAAAGTTTCTATTATAGTGGTGATATGGTTAACAATATTATGTCTGACTTGTTCATGGATTATAATTTATATAACCCAGAGGTATAAGAAATTAGTAAATAAATTATTTTGTAGAGTAAAATCAATTAATATTGATTAGGTAAAAGAGATTGTAAAATAATAGTGTATATACTAATACAAGGAATGCTTATACTATTTTTATTATTAAATTAGATATTAATTAGGTTTTAGATAATTATTCGGAAAATATACAATGAAAAAAGAGGATAATTTGTTGGAATTAGATTAGTTAATGCAATAACTAGAAAAAAAATACTCTTAATGATATATAAGGAATAATAATATGCTATAATATAAAAATAAAATTAGAGATAGAAGCATAAAGACTTATTTATTAATTGCAACTATTATGTTAGCTATTATACCAGTATTAATTCTAGGAATTATTTCTACAACAACATCAAGAAAATCTAATGAAAAAGGTTTTGATGAAAATAGAATTTTACTTTGTAATATAGATCAAGAAATAATAAAATTATATATTATCAAAACGTATTAGGAACATTAATTTTATAGATAATTAGGCATAATCAAAAAAATAACAAACCAATATGCCTTAACTAAAATATATAAAGGGATATCTCAAAAGTTTAACTTGAGATGTTCCTTTAAAAACATTAATATAGTTTTAATTCCTAAATATAATTATAATATTACTTTTGAAGCAAGAGTGAATTTTGGAACTTAATTCGATTAAGACAAGGTATTAAATTAAACAGATGACTCATATAATATACTATCTTAATGAAGGTAGGCTAATTTATGAAACTTCCAATTGAATTTGATATCAATGGAAACTTTAAAATTGTTCAATTTACAGATTTACATGAAGGTCCAAACAAAGATAAAGCAATAGATATTATGAATAAAGTTTTAGAATATGAGAAACCCAATATGGTAGTTTTAACTGGAGATAATATTGATAGTAAATGCAAGACTGCAGAGGATGTAAGAAATGCTATTAATTATATAGCAGAACCAATGGAAACTAGAAATATACTATGGGCTATTGTTTTCGGTAATCATGATGATGAACATAATATGATGACTAAAGAAGAAATGATGAAATTTTATATGACTTTTAAATATAATGTAAGTCAAATAGGTTATAAAGTTTTTGACAGGATTGGTAACTATAATCTTCTTATAAAAGGATCAAAGGGCAACACACCAAAATTCAACATTTATATGATGGACTCAGGAAAGTATGCTCCTTTTTTACTTGGTGGATATGATTGGATAAAATTCTTCCAAATTTGCTGGTATAAAAGAACATCCTTAAAAATAAAGCAGAAATATAACAAAAAAATACCTTCTCTTATGTTTTTCCATATACCATTACGAGAATTTAAAAAAGCATGGAGTATTGCATTGATAAATGGTGAAAGATTTGAAGAAGAAAGTTGTTCTAAGGTAAATTCAGGCCTTTTTAATACTCTTGTTAAAATTGATGATGTAAAAGGTGTGTTTGTAGGTCATGATCACTTAAATAATTATTGTGCTATTTTAAAAGGAATTAGAGTTGGATATGGAGGATATACTGGTTATGGAACTTATGGGCAAGATGATATACCACGCTGTGCAAGAGTATTTCTTATTAATGAATCAGACCCAACTAATTTTCAAACATGGATAAGAAAAGAAGGAGATAAAGAATTAACTCTATATAGATACATAAGGTGAAAACTATACTTATGCATATATATATTGCCGAAACAAAGAGTACTCTGTTCCAATTGCTGGAGAATCTACAACATAAAGTATGAAATTCTATTTTAAAAATTATATTCTCATACTTATGTTACATTGATAATTTAAGTTAGCTATTTAGAAACAGGCCAATGATATTGAAAGTATCATTGGCTTATCTTATAATTATATGAATATTAAATTTATATAACTTATTTCTATTTCATATTCGCTAATATTTTGCTCATAGTAGAGAAATCATTATTAACTGATTCATCTGGCTTTTCAGTCATAAGACTAACAACAATAACTGATATGAGAGACAATGAAAATCCTGGAATCATTTCATACAGGTAGCTAGATAAACCAGAAACAATCCATATAATAACTGTTGACCCACCAATAACCATTCCTGATAGTGCTCCCCACCTAGTCATTCTCTTCCAATAAAGACTTAATAGAAGAACTGGTCCAAAAGATGAACCGAACCCAGCCCATGCTTGTCCAACTATATTAAGAATAGTTTTATTTGGTAAATATGCAAGGAGTGTTGCGAAAGCTGCAACTACTAGTACAGATAATCTACCTATCAACATTTGTTTTTTATCTGATGCTTCTTTATTAAAAAAGGTTAGATAAAAATCTCTTGTAATAGAACTTGAACAAACTAAAAGCTGAGATGAGATAGTACTCATAATGGCAGCTAGTACTGCAGCTAATATGATTCCTGTAATAAATGGATGGAATAGAATATCTCCAAGGCGAAGAAAAACTGTTTCGGGATCGCTTAATGGAGTTTTGTGCTCAGTAAAATATATAAGTCCAGTAAGACCACTTGCAACAGCACCTAAAAGACCTATAGCCATCCAGGTAATACCTATTCTCCTTGCTGATTTTAATTCTTTTGCAGATCTAATTGCCATAAAACGAACAATTATATGTGGTTGACCAAAGTAACCTAGACCCCAAGCCATAAGACTAATAATGGTAGCAATACTAGTTCCCCTAAAGATATCAAATAAGGATGGATCAATATCTTTTATTTTATTTACGAATGTACCAGGATCAACACCTATGTTCATAAATGTTACAACTGGCACTATAATTAATGCAATAAACATTAAAGTTCCTTGGAAAAAATCTGTAAGACTTACTGCTAAAAATCCACCAAAGTATGTGTATAAAACAACAACAGACAATGTAACTACTACACCCATCGTGTAAGTTAATTTGAAGGTATCTTCAAATAATTTCCCACCCGCTACAATACCAGATGAAACATAGAGAACAAAGAAAACAAGTATTACTATGCCTGAAACAAGCCTAAGCATGTTAGATTTGTCTCTAAATCGATTCTCTAAATAGTCTGGAACTGTTAATGAATTATTTGCAATTTCAGTATAAATTCTAAAACGTGGAGCTAATAGACGATAATTTAAGTAAGCCCCTAACGTTAATCCTATACCAAGCCAAAGACTAGAAAGTCCGGTTAAATAGACTGCACCAGGAAGTCCCATAAGCATCCAACCACTCATATCACTTGCCCCAGCAGATAGAGCTGTAACCATAGGCCCAAGTCCTCTACCGCCAAGCATATAGTCTGAAAGATTAGATGTTTTTCTGTAAGAATAGTATCCTATTATAAGCAAGATAAGTATGTATAATGCGATAGCAATAATAGACCATTGTTTCATATTAAGCTCCTCCTTCGACGATTAAATCGTTTATAATATCACTTTTAAAAGTATTGTTTTATAAAATATTTTTATAGAAACAACATAAATAGATTATCATATTATTTAAAATTGAACAAATAAATTCACAAATGTATAAGAAATTACATTAAGATAGATAATATTGATAAATAATAATTAGTTTTATAAGAAATATCAATGGGGGGTAATCTAATAAAAGATCAACATTCATTTTATCGTGAATAATCATAGATGTTAGAACAATCTAATATAAAATATCATATCATACAACATGAATATTATTAGGGGATGCTTTTTTATGATAAGGAAATTAAAAGTATTGAGTGCTTTATTAATTTTGAGTGTGACGGCTATAGCTATGGTTGGTTGTGGTAATAGTAAAATTGATAAAGGAAAGGTAACTGTACGTTTAAATGAAGTAACTCGTTCTGTTTTTTATGCACCTATGTATGTTGCAATGAACGAAGGATTTTTTTCCGAAAATGGAATTGATATTGATCTTCAAACAGGTCAAGCTATCTGTACTCACTTGCGAAGAATCAAATATAATTGATAATAAATGATTTTAAATTTTTTCTATTAAGCTACTACCAATAAAATTAAAATTAAAATCCCCAGTGTCTCCATTCCAGGTAATTATATCTGCTAGACCTTGAATAAGCTCTTTCGTTTCATCATGAGATAATATATTTATTATAGAACATTTGTCTAAAAGTAATTTTATGAAGGGGAGATTTAGTTCTTCGGCATTTATTTGATTAATCATATTATTTGATTTTTGTAAGTCATCTTTAAGTACTGATAGTTCTTTTGTCAACTGTTTAACTTTAGAAATCATCAAATCACTAATATCTGGATATAATGACATCTTATTAAGAATGGTATCTATTTGAGATTCTTTTCGTTTGATTAGTATAGTAAGATTTCTATCGACTTCACTTGATTTCACTAATTTCCTTTGTTGTTTATTTTTATTTATAAGGACATTTAGGAAAGCTTCTTTGTTTTTACCAAGTTCTGCTATTGCATCAATAACAATGGTGTCTATTTGTTCTACTTTTACATTTGGATTATCGCATCTTGTTCCTTTAGAATCCTTTTTTAATGTGCAAGTATAGTAAAATAACTTAATACCTGTTTTTTTACTAACGGGGCCATGCATTATTCTCATAGGAGATCCACATTTGGCACATTTTATTAGCCCAGTTAATAAAGCATTATGACTTCTAGCTGAGACTGTGAATTTATCACTATTAAAGGTATAAAGTTTTTGTACATTAAGCCAATCAGAAGAATTGATAATAGCTTTATGTTTAGCTATTGCAACAATCCAATCTGAAGTATCTCTAAATTTACGACCACGATTACCCTCTTTTGAATAAATTATCTTAAGCTTATTATATGTTAAGAACCCGTGAATTCCATCAGGTGTTCCACATAAAAGCATTCCTTGTAATGAAAGATAATCAAATATTTCTTGACTTGATTTTGCATAAACAGGATTAGTTAAGATTGATCGCAAAGTTGATTTTCTAAAATCTGATCCATTTCTTGTTTTATAGTAGTGTTGTAGCATATAAGATTCAACATTACTTAAGGACTTAAGTTCCAAATACTTATCAAAAATGAGTTTAACTATTTTTAATTCTTTATAATCACTTGATAAACTAACCATTGAGCGCTCAGTCATGTTTTCATCAAAGTATTTTAGAAGTGTAGATTTATATCCAAGTGGAGGAGTACCGCCAAGCCATCTGCCAGCTTTAGCGAGCTCAATCATATTATCCTTAACACGTTCTGCAATTGTTTCTCTTTCGAGCTGAGCAAATACTGAAGCTATATAAATCATTGCTCTACCCATTGGTGAACTAGTATCAAATTGTTCTCTTATGCTTATAAAATCGATATTGTATTTTTGAAGAGTCTCTAAAGTAGAAGAGAAGTCAGCTACATTTCTAGATATACGATCTAATCTATAGCATATTAATATATTAAATTTTTTTAAAGGAACATCCTTCATTAATCGTTGGAATTCAGGACGATTAGTATTTCCCCCTGAGAAGCCTTCGTCTTCATATATTAGAAATTCATATAATTTATCTTCATTGTATTGATTTAATAAGTAGTCTTTACACATTTGAATTTGATTTTCTATGCTATCACCTTTTCCGGTGAATTTTGATTTTCTACTATAAATAGCCACGTTCATATTGTCACCTCATTTTAATTATATGAGAGTTTAAATTAAAGAATAATCACTAAATGAATAAATGTGAATATAAATTCTACTATATTAATTCTAAATAACGTAATGCATAAATTTAATGTTCAATCGAAGACTAAAAAAACAATGCAGATAAACATAATGATTTTACTGGAAATTAATTTAATTCTTAAAGAGAGCATATTATTTAATAATTAATAATTATGGGAGAATAAAATCTTGAGAATAAATATTCACATTAATTATCCAGATGATATGGAAGAACTAGAAAGAAAAGCAAATGATTTATTATCGTCAATACTTATAAAGAAGTTTGGCAAAAAAGAGATAGATAAGCTAATTGGAGTACTTAAAGATAATTCAAATAAAATTACTTGGTAGAACATAGAAGTGCTAACAAATCGAAAGACATAAATTAGATTCAAGGATAATTAGGAATATCTAAAAAGATAATAATGAGATTGGCTTAAATGAGAGAGAAGCATGGATAAATTTTATTAGATTATAATATTTATTTTAATGAGTTTGAATAAATTAATTAGGGTTGGTTACAATAAAATATAATTAAGTATATAAAATGAATTAAATACTTAGATTTATAAGACAACTAAGTCTAGTGTATCACTACTTATAAAAGCTAGAAAAACAGAGAATCATTAAGAAATGAAACTATAAACATATATAATAGAAGAA
>LIDZ01000008.1_pt1 | contig 44425 bp, 55 predicted proteins | sample 644651 | NCBI WGS metagenome assembly LIDZ01 (sample SAMN03856242, study PRJNA289617) | food metagenome | isolation source: wine grapes on drying loft during traditional withering process | host: Vitis vinifera cv. Corvina | place: Italy: Gargagnago di S. Ambrogio di Valpolicella | collected 2014-01 | reverse complement strand
CCCTATGAAATTACCTTTAATCCATGGTATACCATACTTAGTCTCCATCATTTCAGCAATGTAATTAATTGATCTATGGCACTGTACTACATTCACTTCTGCGGTATGAGCATTTTCAATACTATCAAGACTTGCATCACCACTTAATGTAGCAACCACATTGTAACCAATCTTCTCTAGTATTCTGTCCATTTCCCATGCGTCTCCACCGATGTTATATTCACCTAATATATTCACAGAATATTTTTTACGCTCCCTATTTCCTTTTCCCATAATGCTGGAAAAGAGGACATTGTTTGCAATATGGTGACCTGCTGATTGACTTACACCCTTATACCCTTCACAATTAAATGCAAGTACATCAATTCCATAAAGTGCTGTAGCTTCTGCTGCAACTGCATTAATATCATCACCTATAAGTCCAACAGGACAGGTTGCATAAATTCCAATAGCCTTTGGATGAAATATTTCAACAGCTTCTTTTATTGCTTGAGTTAATTTTTTAGTACCACCAAAAACTATGTCCCTATCTTGCATATCAGTTGAAAAAACATAGTCTATAAAATTTCTACCACCCTTTTCTAATCTTGCTTTGTTTCTCCTTGTACCCCAAGTGTAATAAGCACAACCTATTGGTCCATGTGTTATATGAATCATATCCTTAATTGGACCCATAACAACCCCTTTGCAACCAGCATAACAACACCCTCTACTTGTAATTATTCCAGGTATAGTTCTTACATTAGCTTGAATAACAGGACTCGGATCCTCCGCTGTTTTTATTACAATATGAGTTTTTCTATTTTTAAAAGTTTTAGCTGGATATTTCTCTAAAACTCTATCCACAACTTTTTTCATATCTTTTTTCATACTTTTTTATTCACCTCTTTTATTTTATAGAGCTTCAGAACCTTTTTCTCCAGTTCTTACTCTTAATATGTCAATCACATCTGTGACAAATATTTTTCCGTCTCCAGGGCTATTTGTTCTGTTTGCATCAATGATTGTATCAACCACTTTTTGTACGTCTTCATCACTGACTACAAGAGTTACTAATCTTTTAACCACAAGCCTGTGCATTTCTGATATTTCTTCCATAGCAGTGTTACTAAATATAGTACCTTCTGATATTGCCTCATCTATTACTGAGAAATCTACCTTCTTTTTGCCTCGCCCAAGTACTTTCCTACAATTAAAAGATGGGAATCCTTCCTTAAGAAGGGCATTCTTTGTTTTACTAATCATATTCATTCTAATGATTGCAGTAATTTCTTTCATAATTAACCCCTCCTACTTTATAAACCAGTTGAGCCTGAACTTATTGTATAAGCTTCTTCTACAGCAGTCACAAATATTTTCCCATCTCCAAAAGCACCCTTTTCTCCGGTTTTTGCATTTTTCATTATAATGCTTATTACATCATCTTTGTCCTCATCTTTTACAACAAGCATAAGCATTTCTTTAGAAATTTCATCATAATGAACATCTCCTACTTTTACGCCTCTTTGCTTACCTCTACCTACTACATCATATTTTGTAACTGCTGGAAAACCTGCATCACAAAGTTCTGAAAGTACTATACCAACTTTTTCAGGTCTAATAATTGATTTTATCATTAACATTAAATGACCCTCCCAAGATTTATAACTTTTGATTTATATATATTAATTATTATTTTTTTTATATATCTGCAAGACCAAACTCCATCAATATTTCTTCTAATCTTTCCTGAGCCATTGGCTTTGGAATTACAAACATCTTATTATCATCAATAGCTTTAGCAAGATTTCTATATTCCTGTGCCTGACCTTGCTCTGGGTCAAATTCTATTACCGTTTGTTTGTGTATTTCAGCTCTTTGAACCATATTATCCCGAGGTACAAAATAAATAAGTTGACTGCCTAGTTCTTCAGCAAATGCTTTTAAAAGGTCAATTTCTTTATCAACATTTCTTGAGTTGCAGATAATGCCACCCAATCTGATTCCACTACTATTTGCATATTTAAGTACACCTTTTGCAATATTGTTTGCTGCATACAATGCCATCATTTCACCACTAGCAACTATATATATTTCTTGAGCTTTTCCTTCACGCATTGGCATAGCAAAACCACCACACACAACATCGCCTAAAACATCGTAAAATACATAATCAAGGTCATCGGTGTAAGCTCCTAAACTTTCTAACATATTAATTGACGTAATAATTCCTCTTCCTGCACAACCAACCCCAGGTTCTGGTCCACCTGATTCAACACATCTGATATTACCAAAACCAGGTTTTAATATTGAATCAAGATCTACTTCTTCTCCTTCTTCTCTTAGTGTATCGAGAACACTTCGCTGAGCAAGTCCTCCTAATAGGAGCCTAGTTGAATCAGCTTTTGGATCACACCCAACCACCATGATTTGTTTTCCCATTTGTGCAAGACCTGCTGTAAGATTTTGTGTTGTTGTGGATTTACCAATTCCACCCTTACCATAAATAGCTATTTGTCTCATATTAATTCCTCCTACTTTTTTAAATATTTTTGGGCTATACAAAATCATTAGCTTAAAAGTAATATATCATTGTTTAATAATAAATACAATGTATTTTTATCATTTTAATATATTTATTCAATATATTATGTTAATATTGTAATTTAATTAATATTATAATGATAATTTCATTTTGGGCATCTTTTGATTTTTTTATAGTGTTTAGCTTTGTAATGTAATGTTGACTTTATTTTAGTTATGTTATATAATCCAATGAAATTGAGTTATGTTGCTTTATGTTACGTTATGCTAGTAGCACTTAATTTAAATATTAAATGTAAATTTTGTTTTTTGCTTATACACATTTAATAGCTAATAGTTTCAATTTTCCTAGGGAAGGAATATATTAAGCATTAACTTACCAATTAATGCTGTTATTCCTTCCTCCTACTTTAAAAATAAAAACCACAAGGCAATATTATCTACACTATGCCTTAGTGGTTTTTTTATTATATTATTATAATTATTGTATTTTAATCATTTTTATATTAATATATTAAATATATTAATAATTTCATAATAATAAGCATGTTTTTTAGATATATTGATTAATATATGCTTTTTTATAAATCATTTCTCATATAACTACAGTACTGCTTTATGAAAGGAGATCTATTATGTTAAAGGATACAGCCTTAACCCCACAGGAAGTAGCGGATATACTCAAAATAGCCAAAAACACAGTTTACGAATTAATAAAACGTGGAGATCTAAATGGTTATAAAGTTGGCAAAAAAATTCGAGTTGATTTTAAAGACATTGAAGATTATATAAATAGAGCTAAAAACAAAAACACTTACTCATCAAATATTTTAGAGAATAATATCCCCCTATCCTTAGAACTTCCTCAACTTATTCCAGATGAATTGACTTCCAGTAATGATTTTGTAATTTGCGGTCAAGATGCACTACTGGATATATTAGCCTGTTATTTAGAACTTCCTCCTTTTGGAATACGTACTTTACGTTCATATACCGGTAGCTATAATGGTTTAATGGCCCTCTATCTTGGAAAAATACAAGTAGCCACAGCTCATCTATGGGATGGTGATTCAGATACGTATAATATCCCTTTTGTGAGACGATTGCTTCCCGGAATCCCAACAGTAATAATTCATCTTGCCTGTAGAATGCAAGGATTTTATGTAGCTAAAGGCAATCCAAAAAACATCACTGGTTGGGAAGACTTAAAAAGGCCTGATATTACTATGGTTAATAGAGAAAAGGGGTGTGGTACTCGTGTTCTCCTTGATGAACATTTACGACTTCTTAATATTGGCTCAAGTTCTATTAAGGGCTATGACAGGGAATGTTTTACTCACCTTGCAGTTGCAAGTACTGTGGCAAGGGGCGGAACAGATGTTGCCATGGGCAATGAAAAAACTGGACTTCAAATAGGTAATGTAGATTTTGTGCCACTTCAAAAGGAAAGATATGAATTAGTTATAAAAAAGAAAGATATGGATAAAGCCCCTTTTAAAGCTATTATTGAAATTATTCGTTCAAAAGCATTTAGAGATGAACTTATTGGGATAGGAGGATATGACCTTAGTGAAACTGGAGATATCGTAGCCGAATTATAAAAATATTACAATGCTATATTTCAACAAATTTTGAACAGGTAACTTCAGAAACATAAAAAGTGATTTAGTTTATAATGCTAAATCGCTTTTTTTATTTCATTTAATCAGTTTAAGTACAGATGAATTAATAATAAGTATTGTCATTTTATGATAATGTTATTTTTTTATTATGGTTTTTTTGATAATTTAATACAATTGTCTTGAATATTTTGTTATATTAATATATAATAAAAAACAATAAAACATAATGAAATATACTATATGTTATCTTTAAGTTACAAATGTTTAAAATATATTATAGGAGGAAAAAGAAAATGGAAAAATCGGTACGTTCTTTATTAGGTATTTTCTTAATAACTGTTTTAGTTACAATAACAGGCTGTGGCCAACCCACTAAAACTTCATCAATAGTAGTACCAAAATCAAAACCAATAACACTTACTATTTCTGCTGCGGCAAGTTTAACAGAAGCTATGGGTGAAATAAAAACACTTTATAAAAAAGAAAAATCTAATGTTACCATAAATTATAACTTCGGTTCTTCTGGTGCACTAGAACAACAAATAGAACAGGGTGCTAATACAGATTTATTTTTTTCAGCTGCTACAAAACAAATGACTGAATTACAGCAAAAGGGTCTTATTTTAGATAAAACGAAAGTTAATTTGTTAGGAAATACTGTAGTTCTTATAACTAAAAAAGATTCTACATCGAATATTAATAATTTTAAGGATTCAGCAGATGATAGAATCAAGAAAATAGCCTTAGGCGAGCCAAAAACCGTTCCTGTAGGACAATACTCTGAAGAAATATTTACATCTTTAGGCATTCTTGATAAAGTTAAAACAAAAGCTGTCTATGGAAGCGATGTAAAACAGGTTTTAGCTTGGGTTGAATCAGGAAATGTAGATATAGGTGTAGTATATGGTACTGATGCTAAATCTTCTAAAAAAGTAAAAGTTGCCGCCGTAGCAAATAAGAGTTTATACAAAACTCCAGTGGTTTACCCAGTAGCTGTAATCAAATCTAGTAAAAATGCAACTGCTACTAAAGACTTTTTAAAATTTCTATCTACACCTAACGCTAAAAAAGTATTTGTGAAATATGGGTTTGATTTTCTTATAAAATAAACTAAGGAGCTGGATTATATGTCTGAATTTTCACCCTTATGGATTTCCATTAAAACATCTATTACAGCTACTTTTATAGTATTTTTCGTAGGAATTGTAGCAGCTTGGTTTATGGCAAGATACAAAGGAAAAGCTAGAGGAATTATAGATGCAATCTTCACATTGCCAATGGTACTTCCTCCAACGGTAGTAGGCTTTATATTACTTGCACTTATAGGAAAAAATTTTCCTATAGGCACCATATTAAATGGATTTGGAATCACATTGATATTTACATGGTTTGCTACGGTTATAGCTGCAACTGTAGTTGCTTTTCCTCTAATGTATAAAACCTGCGTAGGAGCTTTTAGTCAAATTGACATTAATGTTATTAATGCGGCAAGAACCCTAGGTGCATCCGAGTGGAAAATATTTTGGAAGATAGCAGTACCTCTAGCTTGGCCTGGAATTGCAGCAGGTACAGTATTAGCTTTTGCAAGGGCTTTAGGGGAATTTGGAGCCACTATGATGATAGCCGGAAGCATTCCTGGCAAAACAGAAACAATTCCTATTGCAATATATTTTGCTGTGGCAAATGGAGAAACTAATAATGCTATTAAATGGGTTGTTTTAATTTTTATAATATCATTAACGGTTATGGTTGCTGCTGATAAATGGAATAAAAATCAAGGGTTTTTAGTATCCTTTTCAAGGGAGAAATAATTATGGGGCTAGAAGTTCATATTACAAAAAAGCTAGAAGGTTTTGATCTTAAAGTTAATTTTAAAGCTGGTAATGATGTTCTCGGACTTCTAGGAGCATCTGGATCAGGAAAAAGTATGATACTAAGATATATTGCCGGCATTGAAACACCCGATCTAGGAAAAATAGTATTAAATGACCGTGTATTATTTGATTCAGAAAATAAAATTAACATACCCATTAGAAAAAGAAAGGTAGGATTTCTTTTTCAAAATTACGCACTATTTCCTAATATGACTGTAGAACAAAATATTGGTTTTGCACTTCCTAAAAGTATTATTAAAGCTGATAGGGCGGGTAAAATTAAAAAGAAAATTATTGCTTTGAAACTTAATGGTCTTGAAAAAAGATATCCTTATCAATTATCAGGAGGTCAACAACAAAGAGTGGCACTTGCAAGGGCTCTGGTTGTTGAACCAGAGCTCTTACTTCTTGATGAACCTTTTTCAGCATTAGATGAACATCTTAAAACTAGTATGCTTATACAACTTAAAGAAGATCTTATTGAATTTAATGGTCCATCAATATTTGTTACCCACAACATGGAAGAAGTATATCAACTATGTAATAATTTAATAATTATAAATAGTGGTCATATTGATGCTATTGGACATAAAAATAGTATATTTAATAATCCACCAACACTTTATTCCGCAAAATTAACTGGTTGTAAAAACATCTCAAAGTCTAAAAAAATAAGCGATAACACAATAGAAGCTATAGACTGGGGATGCAAAATCACTTTTAATCATGAAATAGATGATAGTATAACGAATATCGGAATTAGGGCACATTATTTAGAAATTAAAGAAGATTATAAAGATATAAATACTTTTGACTGCTGGGTAGTTTTTACTACCGAAGCCTTATTTAGAACAAAAGTATACCTTAAATTCATTGAACCTATAGGGGATGAAAAGAGCTATCATATATTATGGGACATTTCTAAGGAGGAGTGGAATTTAATTAAAAACAAACCTCTCCCATTTAAAATAAAAATTGATCCAGAAAAAGTCATACAAATAAAAGAAGTTACTTGAAATGAGTAAAAAGTTGTAATCCAATTTTCTACTCATTTTTTATACATTTTGTAAAAATGTTGCCATTTTTCTGCTAGTACCCCATATGTTGTTTATCTATTGTCGTTTTATAATAATTAATTTTATCATTTAGTTTTTCAAGATGTTCATTGGATTTGGCGATTTCTTCTTTGAGAGCAGTTCTATGTTTTATCAGCATTTCCATCCTTTCATTCATAGTAGAATCTCCATAAGCACGTAGCTCGGCATATTTTCTAATTTCCTTGATAGGCATTTTGGTATCCTTCAATCGTTTTATAAATTGTAGCCAACTCAAGTCCTTTTCACTATAACAACGCCTACCATTTTCTTTACGATTTGGAATAATCAATTTTTCTTTTTCGTAGTAGCGTAATGTATATATGCTTATATTTGTAAGATCTGAAAACTCTCCGATTGAATAATTCATCTTATAATTCTCCTTTTAATAATATTACTTGACATAGAGTTAACTCTACATTATATAATGCGATTGTATCACATTAAAGGGAGGTTTTTCAAATGGAACAGGATAATAAATACACAGTTATTACAGGAGCAAGTTCAGGCATAGGATATGAAACTGCAAAGGCATTTGCAAAACGAGGTAAAAATTTAGTTATTATTGCCCGTAACAAATCGAAATTGGAAAAATTAAAGATGGAAATTCTAAATGATATTCCATCAGTAGATATCATAGTTAAGGATACTGATTTATCTATTATTAAAAACGTTTATCAGTTGTATCAAGAACTAAAACCCTACAAAATTGAAACATGGATAAACAATGCCGGTTTTGGTAATTATGAAAAAGTAGCTGATCAAAATTTAGAAAAGGTTGCGATTATGCTAAGACTTAATGTAGAAGCGTTGGTCATTTTATCTTCGCTGTTTGTACACGACTATCAAAATATTGAAAACTCAACGCTTATAAATGTCTCGTCTGCTGGTGGTTATATTATAGTACCAAAAGCTATTACTTATTGTGCAAGCAAATTTTTTGTAAATACGTTTACTGAGGGATTAGCAAGAGAATTGCTAGAATCTAATGCTAAACTACAAGTAAAAGTATTAGCACCTGCAGCTACAAAAACAAATTTTGGAAACGTAGCTAATAATATAGAAGAGTACGATTATGATAAATCTTTTGGTAGTTATCATACGAGTAAACAAATGGCTGATTTCTTACTTAAATTACATGATAGCGACCAGGTTGTTGGAGCAGTCGATCGTGAATCCTTTGAATTTCAGTTAACATCTCCATTATTTGATTATGCAGGAAATTCAAAACATAATCATTCCACCAATCTTGCAAGCTGATTAATGTTTTTATGTAGTATTTTCATGTTTATGAACCCAAATACAATTCCAATCGTTATCCATATGGCAACTTCACTAGTAGAGTAGCCAAGGATGTTTTGGGCAAGTTTTAAAATATAACAGCATGGAATAACCGTCAGCCATGCCGTTATTTCCCCAGGAACATAATGGCGATAAGACAATGGCAATAATATAATATGGAATAAAATCAGATGCACGATATTAGCTACGAGTAAACCGTACCATAATCCATAAAATCCACTTATATTACCAATCATAGTTGCAATCATCCACAAAATTAGCTCTTCATATACACCTATGGCAATACCAGCTGTGCTTTTTGTGCCTCCAAATGGTGTTATTGGAAGATGGATATATTGTTTAAAACCTTTTGCACACCAGTACTTTGCCATAATGATTTCTTCCATATCATGTACAATAAACAACAATGGAAACAACCAAACAAACCATTTTAATTCATTCATTTCTTATTCCCCCTTTGTTCTCTATTTTAATCATCTGCTTTAATGTTTCAACCATCAGATTTTCAATGATTATGTAATTAAACAACGAAAACCATACATAATGTTGTTTATCTGTACAAAGTGTTTTAAAATAAAGATAAGGAGGAATTGTAAATGAATCAAAATGATTTGCGTGTTATAAAGACCAGAAAAAATATTGAGACATCTTTTATTTACTTACTGAATAAAAAAGACTTTTACAAAATAACAGTGCAGGATATATTGGACACTGCTCTGATTAACCGCTCTACTTTTTACAAACATTATCCAGATAAATATCAGCTGGCTGAAATTCTTTGCAATAAAGTATTTGATTTACTAAAAGCTGGTGTTAAAGATCGATTTTGCTGTACTACTGCGGAAGATACCCTCATGATTATAAAACCATTGTATCAGATGCTATCTGTCAAACGAGATGAGATTTTAGCGCTCTTTAAAATTAATACGGATACCATTCATTTGTATGATGACTTGTCTGATTTCTTAAAAAAAAGTTTTTACGAGCAGCATGGCTTACAAAATCACCAATCCCATGACGTCTTAGACTATTTGTCTGAGTTATATGCATCACTTGTTATGACTTCAATTAAATGTTGTCTGCAAAATAATGGATATAAACAATTGTTCAATCATACTCAGCTTTTTTTGAAATTAGCAGAAGTGTTTGAATATCCATGCGAATAAATAATATTTATAGTTTCGCCGCACTAAGATTTTCTCAGTTAGTGCGACAAACTTATGACTTTCTACTAATTACGTTACACTATATATGAAATTTACGATTTAATTTATTGTAACTTTAATTCCATGAAAGAATTTCTGTTGTACCTCCTCACCCCATCTACATATGCTTTGCACGTATTTCTTCATTCTAATTTTGTTTAAATAATGATTTTTCATCTAATCAACAAATATTGGCAAGCTCCTCTATTGCAATTATAAGGTACCCATTAGACATTAAATAAGTAACTATATTAAGTGCAATAAGTATTCCATCAGAAAGCTCGTATATTTCATTTTCCAATTCATCAGATAATGCAACTCTTAACATATCAGGAAAATAGGTTTCAATATGATTCCAACCAATGGTATCAGAAAATAATTCATCAATATGTTCATATTTTGCATCCTTATATGGTCTACTTATTGTGACAGTTATGATTTTGTAAAAATAGTATTTGATGGTATAATATTCTTAAAAACTAAGTTGGATTGGTACTATAATGTATACAATTGCCACTATCATGAGGCGACTTGATTTTAAGGATTAAATTGACTAATTTATATTAGAGGAGGTCTATGTAGTATGCAAAAAATAATCTTTGTGAGACATAGTGAACCTGATTATTCATTTGTTGAAGAAAGAAAATATATAGGACATGGTATAGATTTAGCCCAATTAACCAAAAATGGCATTCAAATTGCTGAAAATGCTTCATTTGACAGTAGGTTGGATAATTCCGAAATAATTGTTTCTTCTCCGTATACACGCGCTTTGCAGACGGCAGCGATTATATCTAAAAACAGGCAGTTAAACATAAAAATTGAATTAGATTTACATGAATGGATGCCAGATTTGTCTTTTCGATATTCATCTAAAAAAGAAGCTTCAAAAGCAAGGAAATTATGTTTTGAATGTAAAGGGGTATGCCCAAATGATACCGAGATAAAGTTTGAAAATCTTGTAGATGTATTCAACCGTGCGAAAAAGGCTCTCTTGCGTTATAGGAAATATAAAAAAATTATTGTAGTGACACATGGTCTTGTTATTCGTCGATTTGCTTTTGCCCATGATATACCTTTTTGTGGAATATCAGAGATTGATTTTGACGAGTCATTTTCGTGTACTGAATTTAAAGCCTATTAGAACATTTATTATAAGGATAACACAGTGGTTGCAACATTTTAATCGTGTGTGTAGAAAATAAATATACTTATCCCTATAATGCAGACCGGTCACATTATTCTGTGGCTGTTTTTTACACGAATCGTTGCCGCCCCACTCTGCCGACTATGAGTTTTTGTAATATAGGTAAGCTCTACATATATATTGCACTATGACGTGGAGTTAGTATCAAATCTTATTGTGATAACCTCATTCTTTATCATATGATTTCTTAAGTTTTCCGATACACCAACCAGTATAAACAGCTCCTATCATCATAAATATAATTGAAACTATGCACATAGGGATAGCAATCACATCACTAATTTTCATAAAATAATTCAGTAATTTATAGACTAGATAAATCAATAATCCTAAGGGCAAACAGAATTTCAATATTCGTTTCTTCATTTTGGCACCTCACATTTTATTATTATAGTACTTAACTGCAATTATATAAGCTAACAAGAAAGTGCAGACGACAAAGAAAAGAACTTCAACTATAATTGGATAAAACAGACCTCCAATTAATGCAATTGCATATAGAGCTACGAGCATTACATATGTAGCTGAACGAAACGCTTTATTGCCGATTTCTTGAATTCTTTCATCTGTATTACTCAATCGACTTGCTTTCAATTTTTCATCATTGTTAAGCAAAAGTCTATTTTTAATCCATAAAATTATACCTGCTACAAAGATACCCACGCCAACCCCTGAATATACACCTAGCATCTTATCGCTAATTGATACTTTGAAATAGAATTCCCCATCAAAACCAAGTGCTGCTGTAATAATTCCAATTATAATAATTGCCACCATATACTTCATGCGAATTTTTATCACTTTTTTATATTCCTCGTTAGTTTTAGCTGTAGTTGCACATAAAATGCCTTTCATAAATTCTCACCCTCCTGATCAAAAATAAATAATTCCTCAATAGGTACTTCAAAAAACTGTGCAATTTTATGCGCCAATATTAATGAAGCATTATATCTTCCATTTTCCAATGATATTATGGTTTGCCTTGTGACGTTGACAGCATCTGCAAGCTCGCTTTGAGTTATTTTTCTTTTTTTTCGTAAATCATGTATTCTTGTCTGCAACTTATCACTACCTTTAAATTAGTATAGTGTGCTTTACATTTTTAGTATAGTACGCTTTACGTTAAATGTCAATCATGCTATACATTCTATTATAATTATTTTTTTGAACTCTTGGCTCTAACGTAACGTAGTAGCGTATTATACTAATACGAAAAAAATTTAAAAATGAAAATTACAGCAATTAGATCTGATTATATCTATAACAAGATGATTACCGCAAAGCCTTACTAGAGTGATGATATCTATAGCTTTGAATTTATGAAACCTTATGTGGCTTAAAAACATAAATAAAATGAGTTCAACAACAAATGTAAAAAAGTTTTTACATTTCGTGTGGTGACAATAATATGAAAAAGTCCTTATTCATTGTTATATTGTGTGCAGTGTTAATTTTAATAATTGGAAAATTACTTATTTGAAAGGAGTATGCATTATGAAAAAGATGGCTGCAATTGAAAATGAAAAATATAATCCTACTCTAGAATTGGCAATGAATCTTGCAAAATTACTGAAGACGCCAGTAGAAGAACTTTTCAAACTTGATGATTAAAAATATGAGTTGGGGCTGTTGCACTAAGAAATTAGTAAAACAGCATTTTTTTGCAGAGAAACAATTCCTTATAAATTATTTCAGTATAAAAACTAAATTTGACGCAATAAATGGCAAAATAAAAAAAGGCGTATTGATAAATCGCCTTTTAAGAAAATTACTTAACTGTCTTCGGTCTATACATATTTTTAATTAGTGAATACTTAGAATTAAGCCTTCCAATTAGGATACCAAAAAATATTGATGGCAACACTATTGATAATATAATTTTGAAATCAAAAATCTTCACTAAAGAGGTATTTATACCTACGAAAGAAGAAATGATTATTAATACAAATAAAACAAGATTATAATACTTATTGTTCTTTTTTAATGTATTCTTTGAAATAACCATACCAATTATCACAAATAAAACAAAAGTTAATATGCGAGAGAAATAACCCATAAAGCACCTCCTAAAATTTATAACGTTATTAATATAATATTCCATAATATACTAATGTTCAAGTCTTTATAAGAATTATGGCATGTGTTTGACAATCACTATGAATAACTATTGTCAACATTCCTTCTTTAGTAAAAGTAAAAGATCTGGTATCCTCATATATTTTACTTTATTGTATCAAAACTAAAACCTTGAGATCTTAAATAATCTATTACCTGTTGAAGAGCTTGTACTGTGTTTTTTCGCCCCCGCATCATGCATTAAGACTACTACCACATTTTTATTACACTGGAGCAAACTGACTATTATAAAGTTCTGCATATTGTCCACCTTTTTGTAACAATCCCTCATGTGTTCCACTTTGAACAATATTACCGTTATCCATGACTAAAATTATGTCAGATTCCCTTATTGTGGAAAGTCTATGTGCTATAACAAAACTGGTTCTTCCTTCTAGCATTTTAAGAAATGCCTTTTGGATTTTAAGTTCAGTTATTGTGTCAATATTGCTTGTAGCTTCATCTAAAATAAGCATTGGAGGATCAACAAGCATTACTCTTGCAATAGTAAGAAGTTGTCTTTGACCTTGAGATAGATTTTCACCTAAATCAGTAATTATAGTGTCATAACCCTTAGGCAAATGGCGTATGAAGCTAGAAGATCCAGAAGCTTTAGCTGCACTAATTATTTCTTCTTCTGTAGCATTAGGTTTACCATAGGCTATATTTTCTTTTATAGTTCCTGAAAAAAGCCAGGTCTCTTGAAGAACCATTCCAAAATTAGTACGCAAGCTATCACGACTTACCTCATTTATATTAGTGCCATCAATAAATATGCATCCACTGTTTATCTCATAAAATCTCATCAATAAATTTACAAGAGTTGTTTTCCCTGCACCAGTTTTACCAACGATAGCTACTCTACTACCAGGATTAACAGTGAGATTGAAATTTTTTATAAGTGGGTGCTCAGGTGTATATGCAAAATCTACATTTCTAAAAGAAATCACGCCTTCATTGTTATGAAGATCAATAGCAACTTTTGTGTCACTTACTTCAGATTCCATGTCCATAACATAAAATACACGTTCTGCAGAAGCAACTGCTGCTTGGATCTGTGTAAATATTGCAGTTATATCGTTTATGGGTCTTGAAAACAAGATGGAATATATTAGAAAACTTGATATATCACCTATGGTAAGTTTGCCTAAAATAGCAGCAAAACATCCGATAACACCAACAATTGAATAGATTATGTTATTCACAACTCTTGTAGTTGGACCTGACAGAGAACCGTAAAATTGAGATTTAGTGCCTACTTCGCATAAATCATTATTGATATCCTTAAATTTCTTAATGGTATCATCTTCATAATTAAATGCCTTTACAACTTTTTGTCCTTCAATAATTTCTTCAATATAAGCATTTAAATTACCCAAAATCTTGGCTTGCTTTTTAAACATTTTTTGAGATCTTTTCGTAATAAATCTTGCCATAAAGTAAGAAGCAGGAGAAGAAATCAAAACTACTAAGGTCATAACAGGATTTAAGTAAAACATAAATCCTATAGCCCCTACAATGGTAACAATTCCTGTAAGAAGTGTTGATAAGGTTTGAATCATACCATCTGAAATTGTTTCTATATCGTTGACAAACCTGCTTATGGTATCACCATGAGGACTATTGTCAAAGAACTTTAATGGTAATGTACTTATTTTTTTGAAAAGATCATGCCTAATAGTATTAACTGAAGAAAAAGTGATTAAGTTAATTAAATATGTCAAAAGCCAATTAAAGATGTTTCCAACAATATACACTAGAGCTATTATAATTATCACTTTGAATACATAGCCAAAATCTACAAGGCCTTTTCCTGTCATCTTATCTATGGTTTTACCTATGAGCATTGGAGCTATAAGACTTGCAATAACAGTTATAATTGCACTAAAAAGAGAAAGCACCATGTATAGTTTGCTTTTTGACATATATTTTATGATTCTTTTAAAAATAGATTTATTCATTATTGGCCTCCTTCTCAGAAAGCTGTGAAAGGCATATCTCTTTGTATACTTCACAACTTGTCATAAGATAGTCATGTTTGCCTACTCCCACTATCTTTCCGTCATCAAATACAATAATTGTATCACTGTGTTTTATAGAACTTGCACGCTGAGAAACAGTAAGCACGGTCATGCAGTTACTGCAATTTTTAAGAGCGCTTCTAAGAGCTGCATCTGTTGCAAAATCAAGTGCACTAGAGGAGTCATCCAATATTAAGATTTCTGGCATGGCGATTATTGCCCTAGCAATTGTAATCCTTTGTTTTTGACCACCAGAAAAGTTATTGCCACCACGAGATACCAGCGTATTATAGCCATTAGGCAGTTTTTTAATGAATTCGTCTGCTTGAGCTATTTTTGCGGCAGCTACGATTTCTTCTTCAGTAGCATTTTTCTTTCCCCATCGAATATTATCATTAATGCTACCTGTAAAAAGCACGGACTTTTGAGGCACCATACTGATTTTATCCCTAAGTTTCTTCATAGAATAATCTTTAATGTTTATTCCGTCTACTTCTATTTCACCCTTAGTTACATCATAAAATCTTGGAATTAAATTTATAAAAGTGGACTTACCAGAGCCTGTACTACCAATGATGCCTACTGTTTCGCCCTTATTAATCTTTATGTTAATATCAGTTAGTTCTGGATCACTTGCACTATTATAAGCAAAATCAACTTGATTAAACTTAATAGAAGGAACTTCATCATGATAAATTTTTTCTATGTAACTACCATTGTCTTCAATTGAGACTACAGTATCAAGTATTTCATTAACACGATTAGCAGAAGCAAAGGCTTTTGTAAATACAATAACAAGGTTTGATACTACAACAAGTGACAATAATATTTGTGTCACATAATTTACAAATGCAATAATTGTACCTTGAGAAAGTGTACCAGCATTAATATGATAGCTACTAGCCCATAAAATCGCAACTATTGCTACATTCATAACAAGAGTTGTGAGTGGGTTTAGTAGAGCGGATGTTTTACCAACTAAAACTGCCGTTGAAGTTAAATCATCATTTGCAGTTTTGAATCTTATTTTTTCGCTCTTTGTTTTTGCAAAGGCACGAATTACACGTATACCAGAAAGATTTTCACGAAGAACTAGACCAAGTTTATCTAACCTATTTTGATATTTACGGTAAAGTGGAGAAGTTTTACTTATGATAAGGTATATAATAATTCCAAATACAGGTGTAGATACAATCAATATAAGTGCCAACCTAAGGTCAAGTAACATTGACATAATAATAGCGCCAATACATATAAAAGGAGCTCGAAATGCAAGACGAATAAGCATAGCAACTGCTAGTTGAAGTTGATTTACATCACTAGTAATACGATTTGTTAGTGACGCTGTACCGAACTTATCTATTTCCACATAGGAAAATGTAGATATATGTTCAAACAAATGGTTACGCAAATTTGTACCAAAACCCTGAGAAGTACGAGCTGCAAAATATTGGCATGTCATAGAACTGCAAAAGCCTAAAATTGCCATAGCACACATTATTCCGCCCATTTTTAATACATAGCTTGTATTATGTGTTGTAACACCATTATTTATAATAAGTGCCATAAGTGTTGGAAGCAATAGTTCTAATAGTGCTTCTATAAGTTTAAATATTGGCCCTAAAATACATTCTCTTTTATATGGTTTCAGAAATCTAAAAAGTTTAAACAAAAATTATCACTCCAGTATAAAAAGTATTGCATGTTTTACTCTATGCGAATATTATTATATCATGGAGATTACCATATTAATAATATATGTTTCATATATATGGTATACGATATTCATATACTTAAGAATCAAGTTTCAGTTTAGCCGCATAAGGGGGAAATGTATGGATATCAAACAACTTAGGTACTTTGTTGCAATAGCCGAGGAAGGTCAAATAACAGCAGCAGCTAAAAGGCTTCACATTGCACAACCACCTTTAAGTCAGCAGCTTAAACTTTTGGAGGATGAACTTGGAGTTAAGCTTGTAGAAAGAGGACCAAGACATACTCATTTAACTGATGCTGGTGAAATATTAAGAACTAGAGCAGAACAAATATTAGAACTTACGGATGCAACAATAAATGAAATAGCTGACTTTAGAAAAGGATTAAAGGGAACATTGTCCATAGGGACTGTTTCTTCATCCGGCGCATTACTCATAAAAAATATTATGAATAAATTTCATAAAGAGTATACTGGGGCGAAATTTTCTTTGCAGGAAGGCAACACATTTAAGGTGCTAGAACTATTAAATAGAGGGGTTATAGAAGTAGGAATTGTAAGGACTCCATTTAAAGCTTTAAACTGTAATTATAAATGTATGAAAAGAGAACCTATGATAGCAGCAATGACAAAAGAATATTGCTTAGATTTAGAAGGAGCTTCCATATCATTAAATGAATTAAGAGACAAACCCATTATTTTTTATCGCAGATTTGAACAATTGATAATGGAAACTTGCCAGGAAAGCGGTTTTGAACCTGAAATATTTTGTAAAAATGATGATGCACGAACAACACTTATGCTAGCCAATGCCGGCTTTGGAGTTGCAATAGTTCCAAAATCCTCCTTTGAACTTTCCTGTAATGATAATCTGATTTATAAGGAGATAAAAAATGAAAAAATGAATACATCAATAGTTGCAATATGGATAAAAGACAGATATATGTCCTCACTGGCACAAAAATTTATTGAAAGCTTTAATGAAGAATAAATTGTAATAAAAATAAAAGTAATTGATTTTCAAATCCTTGTTTTTCATAAAACTTTAGTGCATTTAAATTTTTTTCCCATACACCTAACCAGATATAGTTCTGATTATTTTTTTTAGCAATCTCTATAGCGTTTTCTACTAATCTATTGCAACACCATATTTTCTTGATTTATAACTTCATACCTTGCATTTGATAATGCTAATATAGCATTATCTATATCTTTATTTTTAACAAGTATATAGTCTGTATCATATGTGGAAACAGCAAAAATGCTGATTCTTTTTAATGCCAATATAGTACTAATTGATGAAATAATACCAAATTTTTCGTTTAATAATTTCATTGTTAATATTTTTTCTGACATATCTCATTTTCACCATTCCTTTTTATGACCATTAAACCAATCATAAATTTAATAAAAATAAAAAAAGCCAAGGATGATATTTTAAAATATCTCCCAAGCTTTTATCCTTCCGTGAACACAGTTAAACTGCGCGTTTTATCTTGGACCAGACCAGTTATTAGTCTGAAACTGCGGAACCCTATAAAACTTTAAATTATACATATTTTTTATTTTTAATATATCAAAATTTATTGATCTTGTCAATATTTAGAATTTGTATTGACTTACTCCTTGGGGAATGGATTATAGCAGTACAAGTTTTAAAAGAGGTGCAAATTCCACAATATATGCAAATATTTACTATTCCTTCACATAAATATGTTTGGTATATGTTAAAAGGAAATAGAACTTTAAAAACATTTATAAAATATGAAGTACCTTTAGCAAGTGTTATTGGGAAATCATATATGATGGTAAACTTCCCAATATTAGAATTACACAATTATGATTGCTATACTAATGATTTAACCATTTATAATTATACTCCAATAGAATAAAGAAGTTTCAAATTCATTTATGCTCTTGATATATAAGATGTTGCGGTATAAAATAGGTAATTATTATTCCTAATGTTTGTCAAAGCATGCCACATTTTTTATTCCCACTGTTATACATTTATGTTACAATTTAATTGTGATATTCAAGATAATTTAAGATGCAGTAATATTTAAAGTTACTTGGGAGTCGTAAAAAATCAGATTTAATTACTAAACGGAGGTATTACGTTACATGAATAAACAAATAGAACAAGTCATTGAAAGTCTGAAGATAAGGAGTTCTAACGGGCAAAATTCTTTTAAAATTTTCCAATTTGGTGGCGAGCCTGTAGATGTAACATGCAAGTTTTATCCAGCAGCCACAGTAGCAGAACTGAAAAAGTTAAAAACATTAGGATTGCCATCTGATTACATAGATTTTTTACGCCTAACTAATGGGCTAGAGCTTTTTGATCAAGGTGGAAGTATGGGCGTTGTTTGTCACATATACCCAGTACAAGAAGTATTTCAAGAAAGAGATTTTATGAGAAATAATGATTTTTTCTCGGAAGAAGATTTAGTAAGGACTGTCCCAATTTTGCGATTACGCGATATTGGTGAAATGTATATTGATCGTATTAAATATATTGACGGTGAAAATTATTTGTCTTATCCACTTCCCGATAATGACTATTTTAAATTTAGTTTTGCGGAATGGTTAGAGCGTTTCATTGTTTGTGAGGGAAATGAATTTTGGTATTTTTTAAACCCATAAGAATGGTGAACTGGAGATATGTTGTTAGCGGCTTTGTGGTTATCGCCAACTAAACCGACTGAGCCAGCACTCAAAGTATCACAAGAGTATTTAAATATTGTCGACTTGGACATTTCTTTTAATATAACACTGAGAGTCTAAAGATACTTGAAATAGCTATAATCCTTGCTAAACAACGATAGTGAAATGCACATTAATGGATTCTTCCTTCGGCACTATAGCTGATTATTGGAGTATTATAATCATAAACAATGAGATACTCTTGATTCCTTGGTGGGTTGTCGACGACATTGCCGAAAAAAACCACGCTAAAGTAAAAGGTGGTGAAAAGTATCTATCTTACCAACTTTAAGCCATTTTATTGAATTGAGTTCATAAGCTTAAAGAAATATTTTGACTCTTGGGTTTTATAAAGATTGTACCAGGAATCTAAGGTTTGAGGTAAGAATACCTCTAGAATTTTCAATATATGCAAAGTAAATTCAAGAGGAGCTATTCCAGAAGCAGTAATCAAACTTCCATCAGTTACTACACATTCCTGCTTATAATACTTCTCTCCATCATAACTAGGACAGACCATTTTAAGATACCCCAGGTCATTGCTTGTATGGTCACGCTTATTCAATACTCCCCCCATAGCAAGTCCTATTGTAGCACCACAAATTGCCCCTACAACAATATCTTTCTCTAAACATTCTTCAGCCACTCTTATAATGGGAGCATGAATTGCTTCTGTCCATGTATTCCCACCAGGTAGAATCAAAGCAACTGTCTCTTCAATACTACACTCCTTAAATTCAATTTCTGGCAATATTTTCAGACCTCCCATTGTAGTAATAGGGTTCTTGTTAATCCCTACAGTTACTATTTTTAGAGGCATTACTCCCTTTTTGTAGTACCTTCCCGAGTTGATTTCGGTACTTAAATAACCTATTTCCCAGTCTGCCATTGTATCAAATACATAAAGATATACTTTGTTTTTCATTTTCTATTCCTCCACATTCATTTTATTGTTGCTATTTGTTTCAGGATGGTCTCAAACTCCATCTCGATCTATTATATATTATCTTCACTGACAAATTCAGTCAGTGAAGATAATGGGCCATCAAATCTCTAAGAATTGTTGCCATAGCATCTTTAAAACTATTTGGTTCAAGCACCTTTATTGATTTACCATATTGAAGTAGAATATGAGGAACATAGGTATGGATTGAGTTTTCATCCATTAAAAAATTCGCTCTGCATTCAGTTCGTTCTATCAGATGATATCCTAAAAACCAATGTGAACAAAGGTCATTCAATGCTTCTGACTTGCCCTCAATTACTAAAGTGCAAAGTCCTACTTTGCTTTCCACATTCGATAATAAGTTTTTTGTAAAAAACTCACGTGCCGAAAAAGCTTCAGGACGCTTAAACGTATTTTTAGTGCTTACAATATTTACTATTCTATCTACCCTAAAGCTGCGAATTTCATTCCTAAGATGACAAAATGCAATAACGTACCATTTATCGTTCCAGTAAAGCATCCCATAGGGGTCAACAACCCTATGCTTATGATGGCCTTCATAACCTGTACAGTATTCAATTTCCATAGAGCATTCATTTGCAACAGCTTGCTCGAGTTCCATTAATATAGGTTTGACAGCTGGATCACAAATACGGCTCACTACTTCAAATCCAACTAAATGACGATTGAGAACTTTTTCTTGTTCTTGATTCGAGAACATCTTTAACTTTGATGTTGCACTATTTAGTGCTTCCATAAAAGGATATCCTGCTTCCATTGCAAAAACAGCAGCATGCAAAAGTGATTTTTTCTCTTCAAGATCAAAAAACAAGGGTGCTCGGATAAAATTGTTAAGCAAACTATATCCGCCGTTATGACCAGACTCCGATATTATTGGCACTCCACTAACACACAGTGCATCCATATAACGATAAACTGATCGTATGTTTATTTCTAACCTTTCAGATATTTGCTTTGCAGTTATTTTTATACCTGAATTCAGCATCCATAAAATTGCTAGCATATTATCATTTTTTGGCATAATGCGCCCCACCTCCCTAGATTTTTAATAATATCATTTATAAATCTTGAATAAATTTTTTAATTATTATTTTGAATTCTTCATTGTTTTCAAAATACAATACATGTTTTCCTTGTATAATTTTAACCTTTTCATTTGGAAACATAAAATTACTATAATGATTGGGTCCAACAGCAAAATCCTCATCACCAGTTATGATAAGTACAGGGACTATTATTTCTTTTGTAAGGTCATAATAACTTATAAAATACCCTTTATTGTCAAAAGCTTGATTTGCCATAGATGTATTAATATTTTTCATAGTACTAATAGTATCATTTACTTTTAGAAAGTTATTATAATCTTTATATTGAAGTCTATAAGATATATTCTTCTCGACAAGCATATTAAAAATATATTTCCTTTTTTCCAATACAGAGTTGCAAACATCTATTTGTAATTTTTCTTGAGATAAAAGCTCAGAGCCGTAAAATATTTGACTTTTAAGTGAGTCTTTTATATTTAGAGTACAATTTAATAGAATCAACTTATCAACAAATTTCTGAAATTTGTTGACATAATTTACAGCGATAATTCCTCCAAATGAATGTGCCATTACTATCCACTTTGATATCCCTAACTTCTTTCTAATTTCTTCAATATCTTCTACAAGCCTATCTATTGAATAATCACTATCTGTTCCTCCTTCTGACCTTCCACTTCCCCTTTGGTCAAAATATAATAGTTTCATAAACCCTTCCAATGAATTACCACCTAATATTTCAAAATCATAACTACACCCTCCTGGTCCGCCATGAATAAAAATACAAGGTATACCATTTCCTGACTGTTTTATATATAAATTAACGTTATCACTCATTTCTAAATACATTAATTACCACTCCTGTTGTTCAATTTATATATATAGTTATGTTATAATTTTTTACGATTGTTCAACAATATTAGAATAATGTGAATTAACTGCAACTGGAGTTATACTCGTAATCAATTAACCACATTGCAGAATCAACCAACAATTATCAAATTTACGGATTTTCAAATCGTCTCTCTTTATATAAAAATAGATTCGTCCACAATCCCCAAACATTAGTTCAAAATCATTTGTTGTAACAGTGTCTAACTGGAATAATAATTGCCATTGATTACAGTTTTCCTTCAATTGTTTTAATTTTTCAGGTGCAATTTTGGGTATATCACCACAGTATATTCCATTGATAACTTTCTCACATTCAAGCAACATGGCATTTTGGATAGCATCAGCATACCCTAATAATTTACTAATTACTTTTTCCTGCTCATAACCTTTTAAGGCTTTGATTTCATCGTATTCGTTCCAATTATTGTAATTATCGTAATTATGTAATTCGATAAACTCCTCATAAGAAGGGAAATCATATTTTTTACAAAAAGCAAGTTGTATTTCAGGCAACTTAAAATCATCTTCCATATCGTCAGGAAAATTTGTCCTATTAAGTTCTGTTACATCACCATCAAAATAAAAAACTTTAGAACTTCCTTTGTCTTGTGGATTTTCCCCCCAAGTCATAGTCGAAAGTTCATAAAAGAAATAAAGAATCCCCTTTGTCGGAAGCAGACCCTCTTCATCATATTTATTTACTTCCTCACAATTTATTTGTGCCAAAAAACTTAACGGACGGTTTTGGATTGCACCGTTGAAATTTTCTCCTTCATAATAAAACCATTTGAAGTCTTTCGGAACATCTGGATTTCCTCCAAATTTTGATATTCCAATAGGTAAATCTTCTTTGCTCTTAGTTTTAAAATCAACTTTTATTGCGTTCTTTTTCATATCATCAAATACTTTATTTAAATCCATTTTCACTTCTCCTTTATCGAGGTTAGATAAATTAATCTTTACTTCGTATAAGTCTATCGATCATGCTTGAAACTTCATATTTAGGTTTTCCCTTATCATAATGATATTCACCATAGAACATTATGACTCTGCAGGTGATACAACAATCATTCCATCTTTATCTAATAATGGGATGATAGATGTACCAGACCCATTGAAAGTTAAACTATGTAAATAGTTTACTCCTGTTACTGTATCTACAATGATTTCACAATATGGTCCACCATCAATCAGATTTCCCTGTTCATAGATAGTTTTAAATCTATAACTATCATCAGCTTTTTTATTAAACATCTTTTTCCCCCACAGTATACTTTATTATTTTGCTTATAATCCTATTTACAAATTCAAATCGCTATTTTCTAATGTAGGTGCATTAATGTCATGAGGCGCCAGTATTGGGTTATCAATTGGGTATATAATTCCTATTTCAGAATCATTGTATGCAATTTGCCTTGAATAGCGAGAATCAAATGGCTCATCAAAACGCATAACGTTTTTTGTATCATGTTCAAGTGAAATAAACGCATGACCGAACCCTTTAGGAATATATATTTGCTTTCGATTATCCTCACTCAATTCCACACTAATCCATTTTAAATATGTAGAAGAGTCTTTTCGTAAATCAATAGCATAATCAATTCCCCTACCCTTAATGCAAAATAATAGTTTAGCCTGTGCTTTTGGGTTATTTTGAAAATGTATGCCATAAAGTGTACCTGCATTTGCAGAACAATATATACGTTCCTCTATATAATTAAAGTAAATTTTTTCTTTTTCCAATTCACTTTTGCAATATAACGGATAGGAAAGTCCTCTATTATCAGTATTAAACTCATATTCAAGAATTTTTACTTCTTCTAAAGATGTACTTATAACTTTCAAAAAAATCACTCCTGTTCTATCAATTATAATTACTATTTATATATTTCATATGTCATATTATCTAACAATTGCATTTTTATTCAATTATATAACATATTAACATATTTGTTCAAATGTTTAACATAATTATATAATTTAATCCACGTAGGGTAGCTTCATGGTGCCGGATATCATTTGCTACTAGAATTACATAAAAAGATTCCACTCCATGGCATGGTAGTGGAATTTCGCTTTTTTGTTTTGAACAACTAATTGGACAAGCTGCTCTTGTGGCAACCGCCTATTACAGTATTTTTTGCGGTTGTAGAAATATTATGCAGTTCTTTTCTGAATAATATTTCTACAACCGAGAACACTAACAAACTGAGGTTGGCACAATGATTTATCACGAAGGAATCTATTTTACTATTTTAGGCTTATGGATTATATAGATAAAGTGAAACTTTATCATTTAGGTAGAAGCGTGATTCTTATGCCTACAACTCCAAATACTATTGCGTAAGCTATAAACTGTAGAGGAGCCATTAATTTAATTTGTCTTATTTTACAGTTGTTAATTAATTTAAATAAAGATTAAGTGTACAACATATGAAGAATGCATCATAACTATTGTAATAGAAAATACGAACAATAGGCTTTGATAAGTGTGACTCTTATATCAAATCCATCCATTAGATTAATCTTATTACAGATTGCTCTAAATTATAATTGTTGTATTACCATGTGATAGCGATCAAGCTTTTCATCAATTCTATTTAAAGTAATTTCCAAATTTTCAATTTGAATTTTCACATTTTTTCTGTGTTGTATAAGCATTTTTTCCCTTTCCAATATGGTTGAATTACCTTTTTCCATAAGTATAGCATAAAGTTGTAAATCTTTTAAAGGCATGCCTGTATTTTTGACTTTAATTAAAAAATTGATCCATTCTATATCAAAATCGGAATAAATTCTATAGCCATATTCATTACGTGAAATATTTTTAATTAAGCATTGTTTTTCATAAAAACGCAATGTGTCTTTACTTAATCCTGTTAGTGTAGAAACTTCTTTGATATTAAACTGATTTTTCATTTGATATACTCCTCTTTTTATAAGATAATGTAAATAATTTTATATTAACATATAAAATATCAAATAAAAAGCTTGCATTAGAGTTAACTCCAAAGTGTATACTGAAAACACCTTAGGAGGTATAGATTATGGTAAATGATAAATTAATAGAACACCACAAAAGGATTTCTGTTTATACCATACAAATAATATTTTTCTTCATAGCAAGTATTTGTGTGGGCATAGGCATTTATGAAATCATCCCTCTTAATCATGTATTAGGCCAGAGTTTTCATGTAAATCAACAACAAGTTGTATTGATAGGCAGTACATTTTCGTTGGGTTATGCAGTAGGTTTCTTAATTTTTGGCTACCTAGCCAATTGTATTGAAACGAGAAAATTGTTAACTGTTGGTCTTTTATTACTGATGGTTTCAACATTTGTAACAGGATTTGCAACTACTTATACGTTAATGATGATTTTACGAACCATTCAAGGTATTTTAGGACAATTATATGGAAGTTTAGTCATAAGTTTATATCCATGGGCAAATGTATTCTGGTTACAATCATTAATTTATGCTGTAATAATTATCTTTATGGTATTTCTTGTGCCTAAAACGGGCAAAACTTCGACTAAAACCACTAAAACAAACTTTAGTGCACAATTAGCAAAATTATTGATAAATAAATCACTTCTACCATGTTATATAATTACAGTGACTTTGCTTTTTTCTTTTGTTGGTATGTATACTGTAATGGGGGGATTTTTTCAAAAGTCTTTTGGTTTCGATAGCCAAAAAATTCTATGGATTCGTGGAACAGGTATCATTGGAATGATAGGATCAATGCTATTTGTGAAATTGTCCTCAAAATTAGGTACAGTTAATATTCTATCTTTAGGATTAATATGTGCTTCAATTAGTGTTTTGATTATTGGTATATCCAATCATGTAATACTGTCAATTGTGATGAGTATAATTTTCGTTTTTGGAATTACAGTGTCATTACCAATGATTGTCTCGCTCATAGGTGTTCGTGCTGGTAAACAAAGTGGAAATGCCATGACATTATATACATTTGTATTATTCATAGGAGCAACAATAGGTCCAATTATATGCAATCACATTATGAATACAAGTGGAAGTTATTCTTTGACGTTTATATTCTTAGCTATTGTTTTATGTATAAGTTTTCTTGTTTCTCTAATGGCAATAAGACCTTATAAAATAAGCTAAATAATTACCAAGTTAGATTTATTTAATTTACAACTATACAAGGAGGTTTCTGCATGAAAGTTATAGGAATTAGTGGAAGTGCACGTAAAAATGGAAATACGTCAATATTATTTCAAACAGTATTTGAAGAATTGGAAAAGCAGGATATAAAAACGGAATTGATACAACTATTTGATAAAGAAATTAAAAGCTGTAGGGGCTGTTTTGCTTGTAAAGGTAGTAAAGAATGCATTATTAAAGATGATGCATTTAATGAATGTTTTCATAAAATGCTTGAAGCAGACGGAATTATTCTAGGCTCACCAGTTTACTCAGCAGATATATCATCTAAGATGAAAGCTTTTATTGAACGTTCAGGTGTTATTATTGCAACTAATCCTGAACTACTTAAATACAAAGTATGTGCCTCTATTGTAGCAGTTCGCCGTGGCGGTGGAATGACTGCTGTAGATACATTAAACCACTTTTTTTTAAACAAAGAAGTTTTATTGGTAGGTTCTACTTATTGGAATATGGTATATGGAAAAGAAGTGGGAGATGTCTTAAAGGATGAGGAAGGTATGCAAAATATGAAGAATTTAGGACAAAACATGGCATGGTTATTAAAGAAAATTCTATAAATTACAACTATGTTAATACAACTATAAAACCATTAATGATTTTAATCCGCCAGAGGGAGCTTCCTGATGTCTGGTAAAATAATGCTACTAGAATATCATATAAATGTTCCACTCCATGTCATGGTAGTGGAATCTTGCTACTTGTTATGAACAACTAATTGGACAAGCTACACTTGGGCAACCGCCTATTTTAGAAATCTAAATAAGCGTACCACAGGCCATCGGAACCCGAAAAGTACTAGCTTCGACTTTAGAAATAAACGAATTAGAAAAAGCTTATGCTTTCAAGACTTTTCTAATCGTAGTATTTCTTAGATAAAATCTAGTACTTTTTCGGGTGATTGGAGCCTTAGAATCTCTTAGCTTTACGGTTTTTAAAGCAAGGTTATTTGAAAATGATGTACCTATAAAGACAGTACAGATACTTCTTAGTCACGGTGATATTAAAATGACCGCTGATATTTATACACACGTAATGCCTGAACAAAAAATAAGAGTTAAGGATAATTTCAATAGTTTGTTTGCTATATAAGGTTTTTGAGATTTTCAAAAACATATTTTATTTATTACCCCAGTAGAAATGTAATTGATTTTATGAAAAAAGCTAGCCCTACTTTAAAATTTCCCTGCGCCACAAATTATTTTGTTCATTTATCCTCTCCATAGTACTTCCTTCCATAAATAATTTTTTTATTATATTATAGTCCAATAATTTATTTATATAAACAAATTTATGCATTCTGTATGCTATCCTAATTTAAATGTAATAATTAGTTTCAAAAAGTGTGTCATAAATATGTCATTTAGGCAAAATAAAGAGACTGCTATAAATTATCAGCCTCTTTATTGTCCTATTCTTCTATGTTCTGGTGCACCCAGGGGGAGTCGAACCCTCGACCATCAGATTTGTCTTATCAGTTTTATATTTTTCTACTCTTTTCTATAAATGTTGGTATTACTAGGGTTACTTACTTTTGCTTTCTAAGCAAATCTAAGGATATATAAAACTTATGTGGGAAAAGTGTGGGAATATTAAAAGTGGTTTATTAGTTAAAACAAGCTACCTTTATTTTTAATCCAGTTGTATGTTTATGATATATAGAAGTAAACATTTATTTGTTTTCATCTATTATTTTCATTATATGCTCTTCCATGGTTTCAATAAATTTATCGGCATTTTTTATTTGTTGTTCAGCATCAGTTTTACTTGCTATATAAAAATCATTATAATCACTTTTGTTTGTTATTTTTTCAGCTCCCATTAATATCTTTGAATATTCTTTATCAAAAATTCCTTTATTAATGAAGTTTTGATTAAAATAAGCTATTATACCAGAATGTTTTTTTGAATCGAACTTTTCAAAAGCTAATATGGATCTCACTGCATGAAATATGGAATAATAAGATCTGTTTAATGATTGTGAAAACAAGTTATTTTATAACATTATCCTTGAAGCATTCAAATCATTTTTAGCCTTTTCCATTATATACTTTGCTAAATCTATTATTATACTATCCATGTACCTTTATTCCTTCTCTCTGAACATTTATTAAAAAAGGTAATACATTGACTTGTTTTTCATATTCTTGAGCGTTTTGAGTATATACTGAAATTACAACCTCATATTCTAAGGACAAGTCTACCATGATATCAGTCATTCTATCTTCAAATTCTCTTATATAGATTTGTTATTTACCCTTATTTTTTTTGTTAAATATTGTATGTTTTAATATCAGAAAAATTTCGAATTATTTGTTAAACAAATAATTTTATAAGTTGGAATTTTATGTATTTTATCACCTATAAACCTTTTATTTGCAATATACCAACTTAATAAATTATATCTGTCTAAAACCTAAATTTGACACAATAAATGGCAAAATTTAAAAAGGCGTATTGTCTTAGTACTTAGCCTTTTTAGAAAAAAGTGTACTAACCCTTTAATTAAGAAACAAACTAAACGTTGTAATCATCAATATCAAACTCGTAGTTTTTATAATAAAATTTACGGTCTTCTTCTGTAATTTCACGAATAACCTTGCATGGATTTCCCACTGCTATCATATTATCTGGAATATCTTTGGTAACAACACTTCCCGAACCGATAACAGCATTATTTCCAATGTGAACTCCAGGATTTACAACAACATTTCCACCAATCCAAACATTATTTCCTATTGTTATACCAATACCATATTCATATCCAGAATTTCGTGAATCAGGATGTATTGGATGACCTGCTGTATATAAGGAAACATTGGGAGCGAATTGTACGTTATTACCTATGATTATTTTTCCCACATCTAAAATAGTACAGTTATAATTTGCAAAAAAACAATCTCCAATTTCAATATTCTTTCCATAATCGCAATGAAATGGAGCTTCAACATATATATCTACACCTGCTTTCCCAAGAATATCTCTTATTAATTTATCACTTTTTTCATCTTCATCTGGCAGACAGTGATTATACTCATATATCTTCTTTTTATTCTCCATTCGTTCTTCTGCTAATCCGTCTAACCACGCCTTATATGGCAGACCCGCCAACATTCTATCTTTCTGATTCATAGTTGTTTCCACCTTTCAGCATATATTAATATGTAACGTTAAAATTATTTTATCTTGTTTTTCACATAATAGCAAGATACACAAAGCATAACTATCCGTTTAAGTTGATGAACAATATTTTACGATTCCGAAGTAACTTAAAATGCCACTGCATCTTAAATCATATTGTATATCACAATTAAATTGTAGCACAAATGTATAAACGTGGAAATAGAAAAATGAACTGTGGTGTGTATTGACAAACATTATGAAAGATAAAATTTGTAAAATGCGGAAAATTGACAAAATGCATCACAAAAAATAAAAAATAACTAAAAATGTGGTAAAATATTATTGAAACAATAAGAAGTGTCTGCAAAAGAAATCAATTTATTAATGGACATAAAAAAAGGGGGGGGCATTTTAAGGTGGAAAAAAAAGAGTTATCACGAGGGCTAAAAGCACGTCACATTGAGTTGATTGCTTTAGGTGGTACAATCGGAGTAGGTTTGTTCATGGGATCGGCTAGTACAATCAAGTTGGCAGGTCCATCAGTGTTGTTAGCATATGCAGTAGCTGGAATTGCTATGTATATAATTATGAGAATAATGGGAGAAATGCTGTATATTGAACCAGTGGCAGGTTCTTTTGCAAATTATGCACAGAAATATATATCACCATGGGCTGGATATATGACAGCATGGTGCTATTGGTTTATGTGGATAGGTGTTGGCATGTCAGAAATTACGGCTATCGGCATTTATATGAATTATTGGTTTCCATCTTTACCATCGTGGATACCTGCACTAATCGGTGTTGCTATTCTTGCTGCAGCTAATATGGCTTCAGTTAAGTTTTATGGTGAATTTGAATTTTGGTTTTCAATTATTAAGGTGGTCACAATTATCGCCATGCTAATAATAGGATTTGGTCTTATTTTTTTTGGTATTGGTAATCATGGTAAAGCTATTGGTTTAAGGAATCTTACAGCCAACGGTGGTTTCTTTGCTGGAGGGTGGAAAGGCTGGTTATTTGCTTTATGTATGGTAACTGCATCATATCAAGGGGTAGAACTTATCGGGATAACTGCGGGTGAAGCTGAAGACCCAAAGAATACGCTAAGAAAAGCAACTAAAAACATAATTTGGCGTATATTGATATTTTACATTGGCGCCATATTTGTAATTGTTACTATATATCCATGGAATAAAATTGGTACTCTTGGAAGTCCTTTCGTATTGACTTTTTCTAAGATAGGAATTGCTGCTGCGGCTGGAATAGTCAATTTCGTAGTGCTTACAGCTGCAATGTCTGGCTGTAACAGTGGAATTTACAGTTGCGGTCGTATGCTATATACATTGTCAAAGAACGGACAGTCACCTAAATTCCTTGGCAAGTTAAACAAAGATGGCGTACCATCTAATGCTATTAAGGCTACTTTGGCTTGTTTACTTATTGGTGTAATTTTAAACTATATCTTCCCAAATTCTAAATTATTTGTCTATATCTACAGTGCCAGCGTTCTTCCGGGAATGGTGCCTTGGATAGTTTTATGTATAAGTCAAGTGAAATTTAGAAAAGAACATGCAGATGAGATGTCGGAACATCCATTTAAATCAAAGCTTTTTCCATATGCTAACTATATTGTAGTGGCATATCTTTGCTTAGTTTTAATTGGAATGTGCGTTAACTCTGCTACTCAAATGCCTTTATTAATTGGGGCTATATTCTGTGTTATTGTTACTATTGGCTATTTTGCTTTTGGCATTTACAAAGGTAATGCTCCAAAAGTAGAAGAATTTGAAGATGAAGATTTAATAGAGTGAGACAAGGCAACATATTTGTGCACAAATGATATAATTTATATAGTTGAGGTAATACTAGCATCTCTGTAACCAGGGGCAAAGTAGAAATATGTTACATAATACTATCAATTATCATCCATACGCTTTAATATTTCTCCCGTACCACAGGCTACATCAAGAATCTTAGACTTTGGCGTTACTTGTGCAAAATCTATCAATGTGTTATAGATTTTGTTTAAGAATCTTCCCTCAAATCCTCTATCATATTTATTAGCTCTTTTACCAAATGTTACTTTACTTTTACTATTATGCATTTCTAAGTCCTCCTATTGACTTATCTCAAATATTTTCATACAATATGTAAGTTTCCGTACATATTAAATCCATATGCACCGATATGTTTGATGAAATGTACTCCAAGAACCAGACATTGTCTTCTAGTAATACCCATTCCATGATACTAGATATCTTGAATCACATAAAAGAAAATGAAAAAATAATTAAAGGTATTTTTATAAGTGAAAGTAGTTATAAATTAAAGATATAGAAGGTGGGATAAAATGAACGCAGTTTTAACAGTAATGCCAATTATACTTATTAGGTATGGGCTTTTAAGTATAGTAAACAAAGAAGCACTTAAACGTGCGGGTTTATTTGCTCCAGTAATCGGAAGAGAAAAAGTAGCATATTGGGTTTATCAAATTTCGACTGCCCTTATTTTACTATATTTGCTATTACTTAAAATCAGGGCAGACTCTGAGTGGTTTTATATAGGTATAATAATCTATAGTTTAGGGATTATTTTATATGGGGTATCTATAATAAATTATGCTAAGCCTAAAATGAGCGGAATAAATTTAAATGGGTTATATCGAGTATCCCGAAATCCTATGTACATTGCATATTTTATTTATTTCTTAGGATGTGTATTTCTAACTCAATCATGGATATTGCTTGTGCTATTAATATGTTTTCAAATATCAGCGCATTGGATTATTCTTTCAGAAGAAAGATGGTGTATTAAGGAATTTGGAGAAGAATATTTAAAATATATGAATAGAGTAAGACGTTATATTTGATAGGTATAATAAAATTTTATTTGCCCCATAATTCACATTTTTCATATATTGTTCATCAACAAGAGTATTTTTACTCTTGTTTTATTCTTTTTAAAGGTCCCATAAACCTTCGTTTATGATACTTAAATAAAATTCTTATAAATAGCTTATTTACAGGTGTTTTGCAGTTCCAAAAGTACTACCAAAAACAAAGTACCAAAATAATGTTAATATATCGTTTATGGTACTTATTTAAAAATATTATTGACTTAAAGTTGTCAAAAGTCTTGATTAATTACCATTTAAAATGTAAAAGTTAGAGGGAATAAATATTGTTTCCTCTAACTTTTAATATTTTAAAATATTTTACATCTACTTTGCAGTACACGGTAGCTACCCTGTCACTACCCCCTGACAGTAGATTAATTTTATCAGCTGATCATAGCATGTCTTGTTAAAGATATTAGTATAGTAACGATCATTAATTATTACTTATTGCTTTTCAATGAGTTTGCTTTTTTTATTGCTCTAAGTGCTCCACGTGAATGAATACAGGTAACCATGCAATCATCATTCAATTTTTCTTCCAAAACAGGTATTGCACACTCAACTAATTGGGGGCGTCTTGAACCTATCACACGAAATATTTCAGGTGCCTCTGGTCTTACATATTTTGTATCATTATCTGAAAGAAGTTCAATAAAAACCGGAATATAATCCTTAAATAAATCTGGATGATTGGTCGCTATATTTTCACAAGCCCAAATGCAATTCATTCGAATTTTAGGTTCTGGATCCTTTGATTTCGTCAATAAATTTGGAATAAAATCTGATACATAAGCTACATTAGAACGACCAATTCTTCCCAATGCCCAGATTGCGTATTCACGAATAGAAACATCTTCATCATTAATTAGTAATTTAATCTTTTCTACTGCTGTTCCTACTAATTCAGGCCGCTTATACCCAATTTGTCCTAGCGTCCAACAGGTATATGCTACAATTTCCTTATTAACATATGTAAGCAGGGAAATTATCACTTCTACGTTATCAGAAAATAGATCTACCTCGTCTTTACTTGTTCTTGATAGTACCTTCAATGCGCTCAAAATAATTTTATCTTTCTCACTAGTAATATCTTTAAAAGCTTTATTTAATTCTTCCAGTCTCTCGTTACTTATCATCACAACAACTCCTTTCCCTTCTCAATAAAGGTAACTATTAATTATTTGTAAACTATTGTTATTATAAACCAATTCAATTTATTTTCAAGTGTCAGCTAACGAAGACGGAATGTCACTCAGATTCATAAATAATTGGTAGCGAATTCCGCAGTAGATGACAAACGCTGCAGATTCTACTGCGTCATAATCATTCCAAACTTCGCATTTTTCTAAATGTAATTTTTTGAAATTGAAGTATCCCCATAAAGACATGATGGCTTACTACAATAAAATTTCCACCATGGTGACTTTCTTAAATATAATTTAAAGTTTTTATTTATGGCTATACTATGAGTTCCATAATCAAAGTTTCATTATTTTAATATTATACCGTTTGTGGTACGATTATGATATTTAATATATATTGGAAGGCGATATAATATGCTTTTGGGGTCTCGCCAATATTTCAGACAAAACCCACGTTAAGGAATTAAATGGATAAAAAGTTGACTTTTTACCCAATCTAAGAGGTTGTTTGCATGTGAAAATTAATGGTATAAACCGGTTGTTAAAAATTATAAAGATTTATTTATTTTGTAAAACCTATTGACTATCACGTTACGTCATAGTGTATATTAACCTTATAAAGGAGATGTTAAGATGAATATTACACTAATACGTTCAGATAAAATTTATAAAAAAATGATGAATTCACCAAAGGAAAAACGAGATGACATTTATCGCTATGAAATGATGAAGCCTTTTGAATTTAAGTGGTCTTGCATTAATGTACCTATAAAATCATCACAAAAAGGTGGATATGATGTAGTTATGTCAAGTAATATGTTTGGATTTTTACCCCCATCAGAGGTAGATGATAAACAAAAGAAAAACATCGAAATGATTTCAGATCAAAAGTTATGGCATACTTGTGAAAATACAATTAAAAATTCCTTAGAATGTTTTATGAAAGTTGGGTATGAGTTGCCTGTAAAAGATTATATGTTTTCAATTTTACTTGGTAATCCTCAAAGCCCATATATGTCTATGAATGATGGTTATTGCGGTGATGGAGGTATCCCTGGATATATTTTTGTATCCCTCGTTCCAAATGAGTATACACTTAAAAGACTTCCTGTAGCCTTGGCACATGAATGTAATCATAATGTGCGTTTCCAATTTGAAAAGTGGAAAAATGATATTACATTAGCAGAGATGATGATTAGTGAGGGACTCGCTGAAAACTTTGCTACCTCAATATTTGGTGAAGATATGATTGGACCTTGGGTAAGTAAAACGGATATAGAAACTCTTAATAATTATATCAAGCCAGTTATTAAAGATGGCTTAAATGCAACTGGATTTGAGAATATTACAGCGTATCTTTATGGTGATGAAATGGCACAGTTATGAGGATTTTTCCCTGTAGGACTTCCATATTGTGCAGGATATGCTTGTGGTTATCATATGGTTAATCATTATCTTAAAAAGACAGGAAAATCAATCGTAGAAGCTACTTTAACACCTACAAGTGAAATTATGAAGGAAATAGAGGATTTTTGGGATGAAGACTCAATTTAAAACAGTAAATGAAATAGCAAAGCTTACAGGCATTACAGTTAGAGCATTACATTATTATGATGAAATAAACCTTTTAAAGCCATCAAACAGTTCACAAGCAGGATATAGACTTTATAGCAATGAAGAGGTTGAAACCTTACAGCAAATAATGTTTTTCAAAGAAATTGGATTTGAACTAAAACAGATAAAAGATATTATTCACAATTCTGAGTTCGATAAGAGAGAAGCTTTAAAAAGTCATAAAGAAATTTTAATGAATCAAGTATTATTGCTAAACAAAAGGAATACCATGCGGAAATTGTGAAGCGTTGGAAAAATACACAGGCTTATAAAGAATTTGAAGAAAAACAATCTAAGCGCAATAATGAATTTCCTGATATTGATAAAAAAGTAAGGGAAATTTTCGGAGAGATTGCAGAGTGCATGGAATTACCTCCAAGTTGTAAAAAAGTTCAGCACCTTATTTCATTGTGGCAAAACTATATTACAGAAAATTATTATAATTGCACTAATGAAATATTGAAGTGCTTAGCATTGATGTATATAGAGGATGAACGATTTAAAAACTATATCAACAGTTTGCATGATGATTTAGCACAGTATATTAGTGAAGCTATAAATTTGTATTGTCAAACAAAACAATTTATTTAATTGTCTATAAATGCGTAATATCCTTATTATTAATAACATTAAGAGCAGAGAAATATCTACTCCTGTATAGTTTTTATAGTAGCACCATAAACGAAGGTTTATGGTACTTAAATCCTTACCGTGGTTTTTATCGGTTTAGTTGGCTGTACCCACAATATTGAGTTGTAGTACGCTATTGACAATATAGTACCTCAAGTCATATAAACCTTTAACGTATGTTTTAACTCAACATAATAATCATGTACGTATAAAAGAGAATACACAAAATTAATTACACTCCTTTTCATGGGGAAAGTGAGTAATTACATAAAAATAATAACGATGAAAAATCTTAGTAACTAAGATTTTTCATCGTTATTGGTTTTATAAAAGCTAAAATTAAATTTTAAATTTTGAAACAATAGTCTTTAATTCTTGAGATATTTCATTAGTATCACTTGTTACCTTTGATACATCATTTGATTTTTGTAAAATAATAGATGCTTTATCAGCAATAGTCCCTGTTCCCGTAGCCATTTCATTGTTCGCAGTTGATATCTCGTTTATAACATTAATCATAACGTTAAGAGAACCGCTTACCTTCTGAGAACTACTACTGAAGTCATTTACAAGACTTTTAATATAATTTGCATCTTTATAATACTGTTCTCCAGTATTAACCATTGCATCATAATCTTTTATTACTGTTGAATCTATAAAATCTAATACATTTTGCGAATTACATTTTAAGTTTTCTACAGAAGTCACTACTACTTTAGTTACTTGTTGAATTTCATTCGTAATATTTTTTGAATTCTCAGCTAGTTTTCTAACTTCTTCAGCCACAACTGCAAAGCCTTTTCCTGCTTCGCCTGCTCGTGCAGCTTCTATTGCAGCATTTAATGCTAAAAGATTAGTTTGAGATGAAATCTGTAAAATAGCTTCTGTTAATTCGTTAATTTGATTAACTGCTTTTGACTGTTCTATTGATTGTGTTAAACTGCTATATATGTGATTTCTAATATCTTCAGCCGTATTTTTAGAAGTAACTGCACTTTCTTTTAAATCCTGTGCCCTCTTACTTATATCGCCTGAAACTTCAGCACCTTCTTGAGCCTTTTCAGATATATTGTTTACTGCTGTCCCTAGTTCATTTGAAGAAGCATTTAATTCTTCAGATGAAGCAGCTGTTTCTTCCATTCCAGCTGATAATTCTTCTGTAGTCGAAGTTATTTCCTCAATTTGGTACTCTAAATCTTGAATGTTCTTATTGGTTGCAGAAATTGAATCCTCTATTTTCACGGATTGGTTAACTACGGTTTGGAGCATTGTCCTAATAGATTTTTGCATTGTATTTAAAGAAGTCATCAGTTCACCAGTTTCATCACTTATGTCCATTGCTTTTTCTGGTATCTCTTTTGAAAAATCTCCTAAAGCAAAAAACTTTATATATTCTACAGCTGATTTTAGTGGTTTAGTAATACTTCGAGAAAATAATAGTATTAAAAAAGTAGCTAAAAGAAGGCTCAGAATAATTACAATAATTATTCCGTTTCTAACGCTGTTAATTTTTGACATATACTGTGTAACAGGCATAAAAGATACAACATATAAACCAGAAATACTGCTTTTGGTATAGGATGCTATATTTCTTACACCATTAATAGTAAAGTAACCTATGCCAGAATTATTAGCCTTCATTGAATTAAAGAAACTAGGCATATCGCCTTTTTCTTTGCTAAAGTTAAGTTTTAATATTTGTGAAGCATTCTGAGAAGAAACCACAAATCCTTGTGAATCTATCAAAAGGTTTTTTATATTATTATCAGAATTTGCGCTAATAATGTTTTTGGTTAATGTACTCATATCTATTGAAGTCATATATATTGCTGTTAGCTGCTTGGTATCATTATCTATTAGTGGTGATGATATAGTTACAACAGGTCTACCTGTAGAAGGTGACTTCATAGCACCTCCAAATATAGTTTTGCCTTCTTGTTGCAAGGATTTCAATTTAGCTTCAGTGGTTGGCATCTTTTGTCCAACAGATTTTCCACCAAGACCATCAGCGACCACCATTTTACTTACACTTATATCAGAAATAGGTACCTGAAAAAACATATTTTCATATAATCCATTTGAACTTTTTACCTTTGATTCCAAATTACTTGATATACGGTTTAATATTGATTGGTTAGGAACATTCGCTTTTTTATATTCTTTAAAATAATCAATTGTTGCACCTTCATTTGCAATAGATGTTGCTAAATCCATCTGATCTTTAAATGCTACATCAATATAATTTTTATTTGAATTAGCTGTACTGCTTAATGAGCTCTCTGCGTTACTTTGTAGAGAACTTGATAGAGAAATTACAGAATAAAAGCCGGTGATGAGCAAAGGTATAATAATACATGCCATTGCTACTGCTAAAAATTTTACAAATAAACTAGATTTTCTTTTCATGAAATTTTCTCCTCACGATGATATTTAAAATAAACTAGAAGAATAAATTTCTAGTACATAATTATATATATATCGGCCTACATCAGCAATACTTTAACGACTTACGACATAATTCGACAAGAGAAATTAAGCACTTTCACTATGAACTTCATATGCAATTTGGACAGGTATAGGAACCGTTGTGACTGTAATTTTTTTAACACGTCCTTGATTTGTATAGAAATTTCAATAAAGAACCAGAACTATTTACATTTGCGAAAAAAACAAATACCATTCAAACATTTAAATTTAAAGAATTAGGAATTCCACCAAAAAACATTTTAACTAATGGATCTGCAAACCCACTTGGGATAAATTGTCTTTATACTTCTAATGAAATAGAAACGATGATTTCAGAGGTTAGGGCATGGAAATCATCAATAGTTACTGTAGCAGAGATAATATCTAAAAATGATTTAACAGCTATAGAAAAACTCAAATCTCTATTCCATTTTTTTTCAACTTTCTATATATCTCCTTTCGAAACAATACATAAGCAACGGAAAATAACGGAATAAAGATAAGCATTCCTGCTATTCCCATCAACTTACCACCCAATGTAATTACAAACAGCACCCAAATTGAAGGTAGTCCAACAGAGTTTTCTACAATTCTTGGATAAATCAAATTATCTTCTAGCTGTTTAATTACTATATAAACCAACAAAAACAGAACTGCTTTAGTGGGATTAACCATTACAATCAAAAATTCCACCAATGCACATCCTATAATTGAACCTAAAACAGGGACGATGGATGTAAAAGCAATTATGACACTAGCAACAAGTGCGTAAGGAAAATTCAGTATTGTCATTGTTATGAAAAACATAACGCCTAATATAACTGATACTAGACATTGCCCATTTATAAAATTATAAAAGGTATCGCTAGTAAGTTCTACTACCTCGAGAATAAAATCTGCCTTCTCCCTTTTTACAAATGCATATAATATTTTCTTGAACTGATTACCAAGTGTTTTCTTTTGAATCAATATATAAATAGCAAATACAAAACCCAATATAAAATCTACAATCCAACTTGCAATGGTAGTTGCCACTCCAATGGTGCTTAATACCATGGACCTAGCTCCATTAAATCCTAATGATTTAACACTATTTATAACACTATGCCAACTTATCTGCATATTATTAATCCAATTAACTATATTACTAGATAATAACCCACTGCCACTTATCCATTTATGAAATGCTACCGTTGAATTTTCAAACGTTTGTGGTAATACTTTAATACTATCAACAATTTGTGGAATAACAATATATGATGCCAAAACCACAATTCCCATTACAATAATGCATGACAGTGCTAGACTGATAACTGTATTTTCATTTCGAATTAATGCACCAATTCTCTTCCCTTTCACATTGGACAGTTTTCTATTAAAGAATTTCATAGGAATATTCAGAATGAACGCAATACATCCTCCTAAAATAAACGGAAATAACAATTCGTACACGAATTGCAGTACTCCTATTATACCCGCCCAATAATTTAATCCAATGTAAAGTACAAATAATAAAATGAATACTGCTATGATTTTATTAATAGTTTTCTTTTCTAGTTCCATAATATTGTCTCACCTATTCTTTTGAAATTTTATAAAGTTCCTCAATACAAGTCAAAAAGATTTTAGTCCGATAATTGATATTGTAATTATTATTACACTAAAAATTTGCCTTTTGTTTAATTTATCTCCAAATACCAGTATACCAAGTAATAAAGATCCTATAGATCCTATTCCAGCCCAAATTGTATATGCAACTCCCACTTCTAATGTTACCATGCTTGTTGAAAAACAAAAAATACTTGCCACTCCAGACAAACAAGTGAGCATATACCATATTATTTTTCTTAAGCCATACATACTGTTTAGTCTATTTAAACAGTATACTATACCTACCTCGAACCCTCCGGCTAAGATTAAAACAAAAATATCCATAATTATGCCCCTTTCTTATCCGTAGCTAATTTCAAATTAATAATGGCTGCAATTAAAATAGTACTGAAAAATATCTTTACCAAAGTTAGACTTTCATGCAAAAATATACTACTACACACAATCGTTCCCATTGTGCCGATTCCTGTAAAAACCGTATACGCCACACCAGATGGAAGTTGAGTCATTGCTTTTGAAAACAGAAAGAAAGCAAGTAAAAGAAAAATAATTGTAATAGCGGAGTAGGGAATATTTGTAAAGTTATTGGAGAGTTTCAAGAAAATTGCCCAGATAATATCCATAAATCCGCCTGTTATCACGTATATCCATGCCTTGTTCATATTAAACATCATTCCTTTCGATGTGCTCAAAGCTCAAAAATTAAATCTATAATTTAATTTCTACAATTCGTATACATCATTTTATATTCCTATGATAAGGTGAAATACTAATCTGTTTTATATTTCACCTTATATATAACTTGATAAAAATGATTGCTACATTCCTATTTCATACTGTTCTGCTATTGTTTTATATATAAGCTCATATCCAGCCTTATTGGGGTGAATCCCATCTTCACATAATAGTTCTTTGTAGTTATGATTCATCAAAAATTTGCTACGTATATCAATTAATGGCACGGACAATTTGGCTGCCAATATAACACTCTGAAGATTGTACATTTCATGCCAACGGTAAAGAGTATCAACACTCCCCAGCCATTTTAATATATTTGTTTTATTGAGCTTATTTGAAATCCAGTTGTAATACCTATCCGGATCTAGCGGTGGAAGAGAGAGCATAATTGGCCTACCACCATTATTACGAATTTCATCAATGACCTGAGTGTATAACTTTATAAATTCTACAATGGGAGTTTTGGGAATATGCTCATCATCAGGGTTTTCCGAAATATGATTCCAAGCGAAATCGCAATCATTACCCCCAAATTCCAAAAAAATATTTCTATAACTAGACAGCTTTCTTATATGTCGATTAACAATTGAAAGACCTTTTAAGATGGTGCACCCCATCATAGAAAAATTATGTAAATTTAAATTTTTTTCTCCAAGTAACTCATTCAAATCAAATTTCATAACTTGGTAACGTTGTGATATTTTTTCAAGCACAATTCCCTTGCCAATTGAATCACCAAACACACCAATATTTAAACTATTTATTAGCACTCTTTCCATCATCACAACTTCCTTCGTATACATAATATTTTTATAGTGGTATATAAATATATAATATATTTATTTTTGTAATCTGTTAGCTAAGCTAACTTGATTTTCAATAAAATCATTTACTTATTCATAATTGAATTCATTTCTGATTAATTACTTTACTAATTTCTTCAAGTTTATTATTTAATACTGCATAGTTCAATCATCCTTTCTTTTAATTAAGCCATATAAAATAATATTGTTCATCGCTTTAAACCCGGAATCAAAGCTGATTTGATTCTTAGCAAGAAATTCATAGTCTAAAAGTTTTTTTAAGCTTTCGTTCAACATTAACTTGAGTATAACAGTATCTATTTCTTCAAGTTCTCCATTTTTTATCCCTTGATCTATCAATTGAATAACTGCATCCCATATAGTATTTAGGTGATTATTTACTTTTTCCAACAAATAAGGATAATATCGTTGAAGATCATCCATATGTCGAATTATAGCTCCCAGATTATATGCATCAGGGACATTTAGAAAATAAAGTTTAATTTTTTCTCGAAGCGTAAGTTCGCTATTTTTAATTATTATGGCATCTGAGCTAATTATTTCATTAAAAACGAAGTCTATAGTTTTTTCTATAATTTCATCTTTGCTAGAAAAATTAGAATAAATCGTACGTTTACTTGTACCAAGCTCTTTTGCCAAATCTTCAGTTGTGAATCGTAATCCCTTGTTTCCAATTAATTTCAAAGTTTTTAGGTATATATTTTTATCCATAAATTTACGACCTGCCTTTCATAATAGTTGGTACTTGTTTGGTATTTATAGTACCATTATAGATAATACAATTCCTTTTGTCAATACATAAAATCCTTAAAATGAGTATTATGAACGAGTTGATCACAAAAATATGGCAGTGTGATGCTGTGAAACTACCACTCGACCCACTACAGCAAATTACTCTTGGAATTGATCGTGCTTCCTTCACAACAAAACATTTCACTCATGAACAAACTCTCCCTATGGTGTAGTATTAATTTAATTAGTTTTATAAAAAGCAGTATACTTTAGCCAACTTGTTTTGATAACTTCTCAAATTTTTAGTAGATTTTAATTCTTTTAACTGTCTAATCATATTTTTGAAATTAGTAATGCATCTTGATATTATAACCGCTATTTTTTTAAACCTCTTATTTCCTGATTTCAATAAATTCAACCTTTCTGTTTAGATTATAATATTTCATATTCTCTCAGAATTTAGTGCATATTAACGATTTTATATATTGACAAAAGCACTTCTAGTATTTACAATGGTACTGAAAACACTAAACAAGTACCTATTGTTACGAAAGGCAGGTCAATAAATTTATGGATAAATTTATATATCTACAAACTTTGAAGATATATTATAATGACGCTGAAGTAAAAAAACAATTGATGAAATTCTAATTAAAAATTGCAAAAGAGAAAGGGGAATAAACCATGAGAAAAATATTGAAAATTCGGTGGGTTTTGTTAGCTGTATGGGTAGTCTTAACTATTTTATTTGCAGTTAACCAACCTAACCTAAATCAAATATTAAACCAAAAGGGTCAAGCTACCATAAGTGAAGATTCACCGTCAAAAGTCGCAACTGAAATGTTAAATAAAATGGGCACTTCAAAAGGTGATTCTGCAATCTTTGTCTTCACTGACCCAAATAAAATATCTAAAACCAGTATGGCTAGTATCAAAAATGGGATAGATAATTTACGTGATCGTAAAGCAGCATTGAAAATAAATAATATTCTTGATCCATTCAGTACTCCTGATGCTAAAGATCAAATGATATCAAAAGATGGGACAACATTAGTAGCCCAAGTTACATACGAAAAAGGTACTGAAGATAGTGAAACCATAATAAGTGACTTTAAAGATGCTGTTAAAGATGTTAAAGTAACACACTACATAACTGGTGAGGAAGCTATAGATAATGATTATTTAGCAGCTACTAATATGGGCGTTGAGAAAAGTGCGATTATAACTGTTATATTTATATTATTAGTACTAGTCATAATGTTCCGTTCAGTGGTTACACCATTTGTATCCTTGTTCGCAGTTGGAATAGCATACTTATGCTCCATGGGAATAGTAGGCATATTTATAAATGTTTTCAACTTTCCAATAACAAGTTTAACTGAAATGTTTATGATTCTCGTGTTATTTGGTATAGGTACAGACTATAACATACTTTTATTCAATAGATTTAAAGAAGAATTAGGTCATGGCCTATCTATTGATGATGCAATTGTTACCACCTATAAGAGTGCAGGAAAGACAGTACTTTTCAGTGGACTTACTGTATTTATAGCTTTTGCTAGCCTTAGTTTCGTACAATTTCCAATTTACCGTTCAGCTAATGCTGTTGCTATTGGAATAGCAGTTCTGCTACTTGAGCTTATAACATTAACACCAGTGTTAATGAAAGTTATTGGCAGAAAACTATTTTGGCCTTCTCACAATACATCAGGTCACAAAGAGAGTAAATTATGGGGAAATATAACCTCAGTTTCTGTAAATCACCCTGCCATTTCTTTGATAGTAGTTGCTGCAATTATAATCCCAGTAATATTATTTAATACCACGAAGTTATCATTCGATAGCCTTAAGGATTTAAGTGCTAATACACCTTCTGTAAAGGGATTTAATTTGGTTGCAGATAAATTTGGAAGAGGAAAAGCTATGCCTACTACTATTGTAATAGAAAATAATAAAGCAATGGATAACAATAAAGACTTGGCCGTTATGGATTCATTGACAGAAAAGCTAAAAAAGCTAAAAGGTGTTAAAGATGTATCTGGTGTAACACAGCCAAAGGGATCCCAAATAGAAAGTTTTTATACAAACACTCAAACTAAAACTGTGATCACAGGACTTTGCTCTGCTAATGATGGTGTTAACAAAATAAATGATGGTTTAAAG